>JGI24891J29808_1000169_pt1 | contig 77879 bp, 95 predicted proteins | sample FreactcultuFSWF8_FD_29808 | JGI IMG/M metagenome (IMG submission 29808)
GAAAACTGGGCATCCCGTCCGCTCTGTCATACATAAGCAGTTGAACGGCAGATTAGTACTACGGTGGGTGACCACGTGGGAATCCCTGCTGCTGTACGTTTGTTTTCATCTTTTGCATCGATAAAATATCATTTTTGCGCAACTGAATGTTAGGACGAGAAGACTGTCCAAAGGCAAGAATCACGACACATTAATCATTTAGCCGTGGAGACAACAGCTTCCTGGCTATACACTTTCCCCGCACAACAACTCATCTCGTTCTGGCATCATCTGCTCCGTGCCTCGTCATGAAGAGCCATCTGAGCATCATGCAGTAGACACTGATCCCTGCCTGCGGGGATTGCAAATTAGCTGCCATCTCGGCAATGAAGGTAGGCCAAGTATGAGCAAAAGTATTTGAAGCCTGATGGCCTCGCTTTTTGCTTTGAACTACATTCATTGAGTAACTCACGAGTTTTGTGCTGACATTCATGATCCATCCGATATTCTTGCTGGTAATATTACTGCCTGCCGTTGCGCAGTGTAGCAGACTCGATAATAGACAGACTCTAGTCGAAAATGAAGCCCCAGGAACACCAAACCTTGTCCACAATGGAAGCTTCACCGACGGAACTCCCGGATGGACCGTCGAACCCCCTGGATTCATCCGCGAAGAAATGCTCTGTGTCGTGGTACCTGCCGGCACTGCTCCGAAGGCGAGCTATATCGAGACGACGCAGAACTTTACCCAAGTCAAAAACGATATCTACTACTTGAACTTTACTGCCTCAGCATCTCATGCCACCAATCTATGGATTCAGACCAATGGCTATGATCCATCTGCAGGTGGTGCTCTTGTCGATCCCAATCTAAACACCACACAAGTGCCCTTGACAACATCCCTACGACCATTCTCGTTCCCTTTCTCACCAGCTAATCAAGAGAACAACTCTACACTCACATTCTTTCTCGGTGGAAGCAACTTCACAATCGAGATCTGCCTCGGCGACATAAGTCTGCATCGCATCAACCGCCTGCCATACCACCAAGACGTGGGACCCGCGATCAAGGCCAATCAGCATGGCTATCTACCAAACGGTCCGAAAATTGCCACTGTCGTGTCACAGAGCAACTCATCTCTGTCCTGGACTCTGCTGAACAGCCATGGTGCTCTGGTCATGTCCGGTCAGACGCATCCTTTCGGAAACGATACAGGGTCGGGCAGAAACGTCCACACAATCGACTTTACAAACCACACCAAGCAAGGCTCTGGATATACTTTGGAAGTAGCCGGAGAAGTCAGCTACCCCTTCGCTATAACTTCCACATTGTATACGTCACTCCGCCAGGACTCAATGGAGTTCTTTTACCAGCAACGAAGTGGTATTGCGATCGATGCTGAACTCGTGGGATACCAATATGCTCGTCCAGCTGGTCATATCAATGTATTCCCGAACCAGGTCAGTATTGATATTCATGCTCTGTGGACCAAGCTGACATAATGTAGGGTGATGTCGTGACACCTTGTCAATATGAATGGGAGTCAAATGTCACCTACCTCGAGCCATGGACATGCAATTACACTTTGGATGTCAGTCAAGGGTGGTACGATGCTGGCGATCAGGGAAAGTATGTCGTCAATGGAGGTATATCTACTGCCCAGATACTGATGGCCTACGAACGATCATTACACACCCCGAACAATTCATCAAACTCACTTGGCGATGGATCTTTGAAAATCCCAGAAAGATCAAATGGCTATCCCGACTTCCTTGATGAAGCACGCTGGGAGATGGAGTTCATGCTCAAGATGCAAGTCCCGCAGAACTCTCCACCGCAGATCTTCAACGGTACATATATTGGTAGGTCAAGCCCATCGCACGGGTTGAGCACCTTTCGTTGATAAGTGACCAGACATGTCGGGTATGGTCCATCACAAGATGCACGACAATCAATGGACACAACTTCCGACACCACCACATGTTGATCCTAAGCGGAGGGAGCTTCACCGCCCCTCTACAGCCGCAACACTGAACATGGTAGCTACAGCAGCTATGAGCGCAAGACTTTGGGCCGAGTTCGACTCTGCCTTTGCTCATAGATGTCTTGATGCCGCTCGCATTGGTTACGCAGCTGCAAAAGCCAATCCTGCAATATATGCCCCAGGTACAGATTGGGACCTTGGTGGCGGTGCCTACAGCGATGACGATGTGAGAGACGAGTTCTACTGGGCAGCTGCAGAACTGTACATCACAACTTCGGAGGCCGAGTTCGAAGATGATGTTACGTCGAACTACTATCACACGGCCAATGTGTCAACTCTGTTTCCCCAAGGTGGATTTGGATGGTCATCCATGCAAACACTTGCACAGCTAGATCTCGCTGCTGTCCCCAACAACATTACTGGAAGAGATGCTATTATCGAGTCTGTAATGGCTGGTGCTGAACAGTATATGGCAGTTCAGAAAACACAGCCTACTGGAGTCTTCATTACATCCTACCCGTGGGGCAGTAACAGCAATCAACTCAATTGCATCCAAGTAGTCGCAACTGCATACGACATCTCTCGCAACACCACCTACCGCACCTCAGCCTTGTCAGGCATGGACTACATCTTCGGCCGCAACGCTCTCTCGCAATCCTACGTTCACGACTACGGTACCAAGACTTCAAGCAACATGCATTCTCGTCTTTTCGCCAATGAGCTGTCTCGCCTGATCCCTCAGAATTCAATCGTGCCTCCGCCTCCAAAAGGAGCAATGGCCGGTGGAGCAAATGAGAGTCCAGATGACCCACCTGCCAATGATGTTTTGAAGAATTGTGTAGGACAGCTCTGTTATGTGGATGATGTGAATAGTTATAGCACCAACGAGGTGGCTATCAACTGGGGAAGTGCGTTGGCTTGGGTTGCTAGCTGGGCTGCTGACCAGTAGTTGGAATACAGGTATCTTGATGACTTAGATTCTGAACTATTCAAACTTCGTAATTCCTAATGTCAATGACTGTCATAGGATTTAGCCTCAGTGAAAGCAAGATTGCGACATGTGATAGACTCATAATCCAAGCAAAATGGTTCATGGTGATTCCAACAGATAGACCTTGTAAAATTTCAGCTTAGCCCGACCGTCCTGCTTGATAGGAATCATGCAAGCAGCATAGTTTGTAATACTCGACCAGTCCTGTCGCATGTGTTGTGATTCAGCAAAGGCTACACAGGATATGAATGCTTATGATGGCGATGGTGGACATGGGCAGGGTCGCAGATTTGACGAGTGCCAAGGCCCGTGCTCAGAGCGCCAACAGCGACAGCAGAAGACGGCATCAAGCATTTCTCTCCTGCTACACACAAGATGCAGTCAATCACAGCAAGAAGCCGACCGGCACTAAGGAGCGCTCAGCTCTGTTTCCGTTACCGTTATGCGACCGACGCACCCTCGTCGGCGCCGCCGCTTCTCCTCAAGCTGCGCGGCGACCTGAAGACAGCCATGAAGGCCAAAGACACAAACCGCCTCAATGTACTGCGCGGTCTGCTGGCCGAAGTCACCAATGCCGCAAAGACACCTCAGCCCCTGGACTCAGACATGAAGCTCCTTGGTCTGTTGCGCAAGCGCTCATCCGCAGCCGCCCACGCAGCCAAGGAGTTTTCTGCTGCTGGCAGAGCAGACTTGAGTGAAAAGGAGGATGCGGCTATCAAGGTGCTGGACGAATATGCTGGCAGCGTCGAGACTGTCAGCGAGGACTACATCAAGGAGGTTGTGCAGAGCACCATTGACACCATCAAGGCCGAGGCCGAGGGCGCAAAGGTTGTCATGGGCGATGTCCTCAAGAAGCTGTTGGCCCCTGGAGGTGCTTTCGAGGGTAAGCCTGTCGAGAAGTCGCAGGTTGCAAAGGCTGTCAGACAGTTCCTGGACGCAAAGTAATTGCTGCGTCCACTCCGTCCATCAAGGTATGCGAACACGTCCTGTCCCAGTCTATGTGTGATTTGAAGCTCATCATGATCTCACAGCTTGCCAACCTCCGCAGCTGGACTCGTAGGAAGCGACGTCCTCGGATCCCTGCCTAAAAATGTACAAACACCTGCCGCATCATACAACTGTAACAATAGATTCAATCGTACCTACCTCGCATGTCAATTTCCAGCTTTGGAGTCAATCAAAGCATCATCTGTCTCGCGACTCTCATCCATGTTTCTCAACACACTTGCCATTCGGCCATCATGATTCGCCTCTGCGGCCACCCTTCCGCATCTCAGACATCCTTTCGTATCGACGACGTCGCTTTCTCAGCTGCTTCATCAGACCAACGGGCTTGCATCTCAAGGGACGGCAGACAATTCAACATCCACGGCCTTCCGTCTCCAACATGACTGGTCCTTCAGTAGCGACATGTCTTGATTTCCTTCGTCGGTCCCGCGGTCCGTTCGGATTCGACCAAGGGCTGCATGTGTGCCAAAACAGATCAATCATCAAAACAGACGATCCTCATTCTTCTTACTTAACAGATATGTGCCATGACGAAGCTCTTTTGTGTCATCATGGCTTCTCCGCTTTTCTATGCTGGAAGTCGAACCGAATGCTAGGGTTGCAAGCTTCAGAAATCCACCCGAGTGGACGAATTGAATGATTTTCCGCAAACGAGACTTTACGATGGGAGAAACGGCACACTGAAATCCAGGAAGTTCCACACCAGACAGACGGGTCGGCCTTTGTTCGATGCGAAGGATTTTTCTTTTGACTCGAATCCATCGCTCTGTATGAGGTCAGTCGTGCTCACATGTACACCTAGGATTCGTCTCGTCAGTGGCCTGATGCCTCAGTCAAGGTTGCTCCAGCAGAGTCAATCGTACCTCCCCGATCCAATCATCACAGCCAACAAGCCAACTCGGCATGATTTGGATTCCACAAAATCACCTTCCCGTCATCAGTCTTCACCAACAAGCACAGCAAAACACCAAAATTCCCTCAAAGGCAGTTCCTAGATTTACGCTTACGACTCCGGTCCACAAATCTAGCCCCAGATTTTCCAACAGCTTTCTCCACGTTCGGTCGTTTCTATTTCGATGCTCCGAGCATCCGATTCGCTGACGTCTGCTTGTGCCTGGATGAGCGTCAGGTACACGTATGGCCGTCCCGCCGATCACCTGCAACTTCAATCGACATCGACTTCTGTTGGGCGAGTCGTCCTCGGGTGCCTGAAGATCTCCAATACACTGCCAGTACTCCCGTTGATGCAGTCTCAGCCAGGTTCTTCTGCAAAAACAAATCGAATGAGGCTGGGAACAATTGTTGGACAGAAAGAAGTGGACAATGTGGGCTTTTAGGTCACTCTGTACCTGCTATGTGGAAAGCATATTCTGCATTTCCCCTCAGTTGACCTTGGGCCGGTTAACAAAAAGACTCTTGTTGCATCCAGCTACCCCAATCGGCTAGGATGTTCCCGCGGTTTGACAGAAGCTTTCCCCCGGACCCGTCTGCTTAATCCAAGCCACCGTGCTTGACTCTTGCTTAGCATCATAGGCTGAACCATGTGCCTTTCTTCCCGGCAACACTACACACTTGTTGAGTGTTGATCGCAGATGGCTTCAGCTTCCAAACACGAGGAGGAAGCAAAGATCCTTGCCTTTGCCGAGAAGTCCCTTCCATGCTTCAGATTTAAGAAGTCTGCCTTTCTCCCTCCAACTTGGTTTTCTACATCGACAATTCTCCCGTTTACTCGACACAGACGATGAAGAACGTATACACAACATTGGGCTTTGCCCTCGGCACCTCTGCTGCCCTCATCCCTCGCGACCAATGCTGCTTCTCTTTGACTGCCGCTGGTGGTAAGACTGGTACCGTTGGCCAGCTCGGTGACGGTCAGAACAGAATTGGCCAGACTGGAGGCCTCGACAAGCAGCAAGGTACTTACTGCCTCAACAACGGTGGTCTGACCGATGGAAATGGCCGTGGCTGTATCCTTACTCCTCCCACCACCCAGTTCCAGTGCGATGTTGGTGCATCACCTACCACTGGCTTCACAGTTAACTCGAACGGTGACTTGACCTACAACGGCAACACTCAGTTCTACGCTTGTGCTACTGGCGACAACGGTGGCTACAACATCTACACCACCACCACTGGTGACCAGACTGGATGTGTCAAGGTCACTCTTAACACTGGCGGCAAGTGCAACGGCAATGGCGTTTCTGGCAGCTCTTCTGCTCCTGCTTCTTCGGCTCCTCCTGCTTCGCAGCCCGTATCTAGCGCACCTCCCGCTTCCAAGCCTGCCTCTTCCGCACCTCCTGCTTCCTCTGCACCTCCTGCTTCTTCAGCACCTCCCGCCAGCTCTGCACCTCCTGCTACCCAGCCCGCAACTGGACCCGCAAGCCAGGGCACTCCCTGCGCTACCCAGTAAGTCATGTCTCCAATTGAACGCTTGATTCCTGCTAACATGATTCCAGACTTTTCGATGGTTGCAACCCTGCCAGAAGCAGCTGCCCTAACGGCCCCGGCACTTTCATCACCGTCACTCCCTCGACCTACCCCACCAGCTACGTCGTGAACGGACAGACTGTCTCTTTCACCGCTCAGCCTTCTTCTTGCCTCGCAAGTTCTACCGGTGGTGGTTCTCAACCTCCCGCTTCGCAACCCCCTGCCTCTCAGCCTCCTGCTGGACCCCAGACTCAGACCGTCTACTCGACTTACTACCAGACCATCACCAGCTGTGGAGCTGATGTGACTAACTGTCCCGCTGGAAGCGTCGTCGTCAAGTCTAGCTCTGTCCCCGTCGCTCCCTCCGCTACTGCTCCTGCCTCGCAACCCGCCAAGTCTTCTGCTGCTTCTCAGCCTCCTGCTTCGCAACCCGCAAGCTCTCAGCCCGCCGGTTCTCAACCCGCTGGCTCCAAGCCTGCATCCTCTGCTCCTGCTCCTAGCGGCACCTCTGGTGGCAACGGAAACGGCAAGGCTTGCCAGACTACCCTTGGTGGTGGTGCTTACCAGACCCCTCACGCCATCATCCCCGTCAACAAGGATCAGCCCAGCACTTCTTACGGAACTCAGTACAACGCCTATCTGAGCACTAGCAACAGCACCATCTTCAACTTTGATATTCCTCAGAGCTACTCCGGCAAGCAGTGCAGCGTTGTCTTCCTTTTCCCCAAGAAGTCTGACCTCGAGACCTCTGACTTCACCATGACCGGTTCCGGTGGCATCAAGTTCGACCAGCTCACCTCTGCTGCTCCCTTGAGCGTTACCTACGCCACCTGCCCAGCCGTCAAGAACACTCTCGGCTCTGTCGACAACGTCACCCCTGGAAACAGCTATGTCGTCTCAACTGGCTCTTGCCAGGCTGGCAGCACCGTTTCCATCGAAGCCAGCGTCACCGGCTCGCTCGGCCTGTAAGTTTGACTTGTTCCCTATTATGATTATCCATTGCTAACACAAGCCCAGCACCTATTTCCAGGACTGGAACCCCTCTCCTATCGGTGTCTTCATCACCTCTTGCTAAGAAGCTCGAAGGACGATGATTTTCACCCAGTCTATCAACAGCACCACCCTTCCGCGTTGATGTAAGACTTTACGACTTCTTCCAACCCTCCTGGTGAGGATGACACCCTTTCTACGACAGTATTTTGGCCCATCACGTGCGCAAAAGTTTTCATCATCTATTGTCATCCGTCACCTTGACTTTCATTCATGACTTTTCTACAAAATATCCAGGCGATACTGGTTTTCTCTCCTTAATGACTAGATATATTTGTACTCGCTATAGAAGTGGTACTTGTAATAACATCATTGTTCCTATCGATTATCCATCTTCTGTGGCGGTCTCTTGTGAATTTGGTTCATTCCTGTCGTGATTGGCAGGTGCGATATGATGAAGCGGATACCAAGTCACGCAGTTGTCTTTTGACTGCAATTTGCGACCTCTTTCGCCAGTTGACACTGATCCTTTACCAACACCTTGACTTGAAACTTCGTCGTCAGCAAACATCATTGAAACTAGTGCCATCATCACTGCCTTTTACTTGTGTAAAACAGAAAGCCCAATAGATCTTTGTTCTCTGCAAAACCTAGCGACCTATCGAGTACAAAAATCAAGCGACTACCAACCAAGCCCCACCCGAATAGTTTTGCAACCTTGATATCAACGTGAATGTGGAGTGTGGATGTCAAAAACGGGAAACACCGGAAATATTCGAGAATTTCCTGTACTCGAAGAGGTAATAGGTAAGATGTGAGAGGCTTAAGTAGTCATTCATCATCATCATCATCATCATCAGGGCAGCATTGATCTTTTCTTTCTTTTTTTTTTTTTAAACTTGTCTTCTTCATCATCTACTTTTGTATCTCGAACAGGAAGCTTTATAGACAATGGTGGTGTGTATAATGTCGATGTAGTAATTGTCATTTCGCCCTTTGGGTTTTTCCACAAGTTCAATCCTACGTTTTTAAATCTTTTTATTCTTCATTTAGAGCTCTGTCTTTGCTTGTGGTAGATCAGATATGAAAGAAGCAGGGGTTTGGAATGTATGGGGTTAAAAGTCATATTAGAGATGGTTGGTTCATGCAATGGATTTTTTGTAAGAGCACAACTGTGTAGAAGTGTCTTTGGTTTTGTCTTTGGCTTTGGCTATTAGAGAAGGGGAGGGGAATGGTAATTTGGGAAGGAGTGTTGGATTTGAGAATTGCAGATTTGAGATTTGAGATTTGAGATTTGAGACATTGTGAGGTTTAGCAAGTGAGGTATAGAAGGGGTTCGATTGAGGAGGAGGAGGAGGAGGGGGAGGATTGGTTGAAACGAGCCTTTGTGCTCTTGAAGTCAGAGTTTTGTATCATTGTCTTTGGTTCTTATGTGGGTTGAACAAAATACGTGGGTCGGGGATAAGATTACTGGGTGCATGGTATTGAAAGATGTCGTTCTTGAGGAGAGTTCAGGTTTGAGAATCTGGCGAAGCTGAGAGGGAAAGGGAGAAGATCTGACGAGATTGTGAGAGCAAGGGAGACGATCTGGCGATATTCAGCGAGGAAGCGAAAGAGACATGCTGAATGTCGTATACAACGAACGGTGTGTTGATGGAACACGAATTGGGACGCAAGAAGAGGCAGGCGACATGGAATGGCGGAGTTGATTCTTTGAAGAACTACAAAATGATCACAGCACGATGGGAAGGTGTCATCTTGGGTAACACAAGAAGAAAGATGAGAGTGTTTGATTGAAGAGTTGCTATCTTGAATCCCGAAGAGTGCAGTAAAGGAAGCCTGAGCTGCGAGAGAGTCGGAGACTCTGGAGGGTGAGAGATGAGATTGTACTTCTGTTTGGCTTGGGATGCCGCCAGAACAGATGTGGAGGGGAGGAAGGGAGTTTATTGTCGGTCATGGTCTGAGTGTCCTCATCAGGGAGCGAAGATCCTGTAGCTACATCGAGAGAGTTGACGAATAGCTTGTAGGTCGCCCATGTGAACAGTGCTAAGAAGTTTCTTGATGGCACTGTCGAACAGAGAAGCCATTTTCCTGAACTCCACGACTGCGAGCTTTGCCTTACTGTGATCTTCTGCTGAAACCAGTTGGAAAACGCTTTCCAAGATCTCATCAGCTTTGTTGAGCAGATTGCGCATATCCTGATCAAGTGCCTTATAGTCGCTGTAGATCTGGCCGAGCAACAACGTTGTACGCGTATCGCGGGCCGCACACCATGAGGCCATGTGAAACTCGTGCCCTAAGAGTGCGCTGAGTTCTTGATCCCCGAGCGAGGGCATCGAAATGATGTCGCGAGTCTCGCAAATGAGAAAGATTTGGAGATCCCGGTAGGTGGCTGCCATTCTCCTCGGCAGCTGCTCGCAACCCTGACGAAGCGACTCGAATCTAGCTATCTTCTACTATCTCTATATCAGCACAAACCTTGGTAAGATAATCAAAACCACTCACGTCGGAACTAGTGGTATCCACTTGTATCTTTTCCTGTCCAGTACTCTCGCTAAGGGCTGAAGTTGCAGCCATCTCGTGTTCTCCAGAAGAAGCGGCGGTGTTATGCTCAAAGACTGACTTGGTAGTTCCAGTCTCGCCGAAGATGCTGTTGACCGGAGCAGTGGCTCCAGAAGTCTTGGTGCGCTCGGTAGAGGCGACGGTGTTCTGAATTTGATCAGACATTGTGGCGAATGTTGATGGTAGTGGCGCTGATGTGGTAGAGTTTGGTTGATGTAAGAGGAAGAGGGAGAGACAGGAAGATTGATGGATGAAGATATATCTTCTCTCGCGCTACGTCACATGCTGAGTGAAGGTGAAAGTGGAGAGAAGCACGAGTGAAGTGGCTTGAGAAGCGATTTTTGGATGTGAAAACCGAAAGTCAGACTTAAGGCCTGTAAACATTGGGAAGGAGCAAAGATGGGCAGATGTACGGCTTGGAGAGTATATCAAAGTGAGTGCAGTCGCTTGTTCGAGAATGGTTGATGACACAGCTGTTCAACATTCAGTTGAACGGACCGCCCAGCAAGGTTACCAGTAAGATCTGACCAGCACCAGAATTGCGTTTCTACGCTGTCTCGTCAGATGCAGAAAGTGTTCAAGTCCACGCAGATGTTCGACCTCTTCTGGAGTAAGGACCGGCTCGAACTCTGCCGCTTTGAACTTCCTGATCCATCCATCCACTTCCTTCTCAAGTGCCTCTAGCTCGTTGAAAGATGTTTTCAGGCCTGACATGGCAGAGATACCAAGTGTTCTCGTGATTTCTGAGAAATGCATGAGCAGCCGAGTGTGTCCTAGGTCATCGCTGCTTTGTGCGTTTATAATGACCCTCGATCTCCCATCCCCATGGTGTCCGCGATACGTTTCGAGGAAGGTAGCCCTGCTATCGTGGAAGCTCAAGTTACGCTCCATGGCCATATTCCTGGCTTGAATCAAGTCAAGCTCCGTTGAGGTTCGATGGTATTGGCGAGAAAGCTCAGTTCTGAGTGAGCCCCGGTCAATGAAGCTTGTAGGTTTGGTAATCTTGGGCTCAGTAGAGTCGCCGGCGTGTTCAGTGGATGTCTGAACCAAATTAGCTCTCTACCATGCGATTGAACGGCGGGACATACTCCTTGGTTCGAGTCAGAAACGGCGAGAGAGAGTTCAGCTTCGTGCCCGGCATTTTCTTGTCTGGGTGATCTTGCCATGAGCGGGCCACCTGAGGTAGTCGACATGTTGGAATCCGAGTTGTGTGTAGAGGTGATGTTGAGTCGGGAGGTGAGACAGAAGAGGAAGATGTTGGTGTCAATGCAGAGAGCCGAGATTGAAGTGAAAGCCGAGAAAGAGATTGGGTTGGAAGTGGGAGTGAAGACGGTCAGTCCTGATTACGCAAATCAAGCCAACTGTAGCAGAAGAACGCACAGTGAGATCACCGGCTCAACGTCTTGGTTCCAACTTCCAGGAAAGGATACCCGAGATCTCAGCATATAATTCGTTGATCAAAAAGTCGAGGTTCCTCTGGCTGTGAAGTAGATCATCAATGCGCACAACACGTTCGTCTTCATCGAAGTCAGGCTTGAGGCGTTCGATATCCTCAACAAGAGCGTTGTTTTCATCCAAGAGGCCATGGAGCGTCTCAGACAAAGACCTGTGATGCATGATAAACGATCCGAAGAACTCTTGCTTCCGATACTTGCCAGCGTTAAGCTCCTCTCGAGCCTTGCCTATCGTATCGCGAGAAATGCTTCCAATCTCTTCATTGGCGAGGGCTTGACTGGCACGATTGTCGCGGTTTCTGTAAGCATTGTCAAAGTAACTTCCGGCACGACGAAGGTCACCCTTCAAAGACCCGTAGCTACATGAGACTTGCTTGAAGATTTATTTCAAGCTCTTGGATCTCTTGATCAACGGCTGCAACGCCGGATCACTCTCGTCTTCGGAGGATGGTGCCTTGAAGCGGTCGAGTTAGCACGAGTCTTTGTGGGGAGGCCGGATGGCTTACTTTGGTTAGCGCGCTCGTGGGCCTGCCGGCTCCTGGTTCTGCAACATAGCACCAGTTGGAATCTACGCTTGACGATCTTCGGACCATGTCGTAAGCGGTAGATGATGACAGCCTCAAGCTTAACAAAGCAGTTGATCAAGTTAAAGCGGGTAGAGTTGCTGAAAGAGAATGTTGCGAAAGGACCGAAGAAAGGGCTTTGTGCGGAGAACATGGATGTGGGAGTGAAATTGAAACGAGAGAGACCGAAAGCCGATGTAGGAGAAACGGGCCATGAAAGAGGCATGTTCGAAGCGTCACTGAAACCGAATATCACTCAACCTCTCTTAGACAGGAGAGCGTTGATTTACCTTTGAGAGGTAACGCCTTTGAGTGAACCACAGGAACTAGAAATCTTGCGATGTCCCGGCTTTTATGCACATGAGGAAACCTTGCATTTTCCAGTAAGGCAAGAGAAACCTGGTCCTAGTGGCAGCTCGCATGTTCTACTAGATGCTGATGTCGAAAACCATGTTCAGAAGGACACAATGTTGCAATAAGTAGTGTCGAACAAAGTATTAACCTAGAGAGATAATGGGACAGTGGGTTAGAATGAACGGCTACAACGAAATATGATTCCACGGAGTAGCCAAGAACCAAATAGGTCCATGACATTCCGAGACTGTCCGGGAACTGGTGTGAAAAAATCGTTCCGTGCAGCACCGCGTTACCGTAGACGAAAGGTCGAATCAACCGTCGTTCTGGTCTTGTTGCACACTCAACGCAGACTTGTCTTACTTTAACGTGTTCCGAACTGCCAGCAAGTATAAGAGATGGCTGCGAAGAGACCGGACGATGGTGACAAGTAAGATACCTGTGTGTACCCCAAGCCGAATCAAGTCAACTAATCTCGACGTGTCTAGCAGGGCCGGTTCCAACCAATCCATCAACAACGCCATCGTGCGTGAGAATGAAGACCTGTACGTACTGTTGTGATTCCAACCCAGGTCCTCACATAGAACGATACTGATGCGCATGCATAGGGCTCCGAATTTCGACTCCGCCCTCGATGCAACCCCTGACGAGTCGGATGCAGTGATGGTTCTATTTCGCCAGCGCTTCCCGGACTTTCCTATGGATCGGTAAGACCCTCAGTAAACCATGGGCGATTATTGAATCTGACACATCAGTGCAGCACCTTCACACCGGAGCAGAAAACATACTTTGGAAATTACCTGGCTGCCAATCAGTAAGATCTTAGATCTCATACGTCCTAGGCACCTCTGTATCGACTGACTTAGCCATATAGCATCCCCACAGCCAGACAGTATGCTGTAAACGCAGCCTGGCAGCAGCTCAAAACCCAGAGTGATTTGCAGGGAGGTATAATGTTTGAGCAGCAACGTCAGCAGCAGGCAGCCCAGGCTCAGCGAGATGCCGAAGAACAGGTCCGAATGCATGCATAGAGACATTCCGAGTTGAACGTTCGTGTGATAGACATGGCTCATCAGCGCGATACGCTCCAACAGACCTGGGCGCAACATCAGTATCGCGCACAACGCGTCGAGGCGCTAGACGAGTTGCATCGCCTAGTCTTTGAGCATTCGACCGTCGAGAGACAGCTCCATCAGCAGGCACAGATGCAAGTCCAGGCGCAGGAGAAGTGCGCCGTCAGGTGGAGGCTCAGATGCAATCTCGCAAGGCACAAGCTCGATTGGAGGCGCAATTACAGGCTGCTCAGCCCCAGCAGGCCTCAGAAGTCAGCTAACGACGTTGCGCTCACTTGACACAAATTCAGATGTGAAAAACATGGTCCATCTGCACACATAAACGTACATCAGATCATAGCAATGGGAGGTCGGAAAGACCAGAGATAGAGATGGTGAGGGAGGGAGTGAAGCCATTGGTTGGTAAATTGGCAGAGCTAGCCGATACAGTGACTGCTCTTGTCCGAATCATCGAGTTGATTGGCGAGGCTGGTTATGCCGCACTTCCCGTTGCGAGTATCGTCGAGGACCCTCCGTCAGCATTAATTGATATCATGAGTTCCACTATGAACTTCCAAGATCCATGGAAGGTAAATCAGGAAAATCCCCCAAGTTGCAGTCGTCTACGTTAAAGTCATAGAATCCAGAGGGGTGATTCATTATGTTCTGTTCATGATACTTTTGTTCTTTTGCCATCTGTTTCCTGATTCTTGTTGCTTCTTCCAAGCCCATCGGCCAGTTGTCGGTATACGAATCGATGTGATCGACAAGCTCTTGCGGCACAGAGACCTTTGGTGGCAGGACTACAGATAGAGCTTCCTCTGCCCACCAGTCATGCCTTTGAGGAGGAACGTTCCTGGTCGAGCAGATGCGATAGTTGGGATCCACAAGGGATATGGTTAGAAAACTTCGACGACCAGGTCTGGTTTTGTCGAGGAGCTCGAATGGTGTAATGCGATGATGAAGTACGTTCGGCCAAGCGACTAGTCGACCTACGGGAAGACCAACAGATCCTAGTCTTTGCAACGAAGGCGGCGGATCACGAGATCCTCCAAGTATCTGTTGTTTGTAAGGTACGTCAAAGACTTGCAGAAAAGCTTCGAGGTCATCTTCGTCGTGTTCGAATTCATCCAGGTCCATTCTTGTTTCTTGGCGGAAGTCGATGCGAGGCTCCGATGTGTTCTCCTCCTCGAGAATGTACACAGAGTTGGCGACAATGTGCTCATTATGTAAGCCTTCGACGTGCCAGTCGCTGCCCGAAAACCTGGGTTCGCCAGGATTTAGTTCGATCCTCTCTATCTTGACTACGACTTGCAATCCCTTTTGCCAGAAAGACTCTTGGAGAGCAGCTCTATATTCCTGAAAGGGAATGCGCACTGTTGGCTCCTCCACGTCTGGTTCATAGAGACTGGGTATTCTTTCTATGATGGCTTCTTCAGCTTGTCCGGCTTTCCACTGCTGGTAAGTGTACGCAGTACCCGGCTCAGGATGCACAATGTGAGTAAGCCAAGAGAATTTATGCCGCATCAGCCAGCCTAAGTCTTCCCCAGATCTACACCAGGCATCCAGATCATCAGGCATTTTGAATACAAAGAGAGATACCTTTCCAGACTCATCGACCGATGGGTATTCGTCAGGCTGGGCACAGTATGCTGTGGCTTCCTCAATCGCAGCATAGTAAGATTCATTTCCAGGATGCTTTCCTGCTTCGGTAAAGTGGTCGAAGTCAGGTGGTGGAGGCTCATATGAGACACCATACGTCTTGATGCGGGTCGGAAAGTGCCCACGACTTTGCTTGATCAAGACGTCATTCCAAGGCTCGATAGAAGCCGAAACAAGCTTCTCGATAGCATGGTAAAGACTTTGATGCCGAGGATGCAGGCCATTGATGTATGAGGTGATGCGAACATCTGTGCTGTGGCCCTCTTTAAAGTCCATCTCGCAGGGCAGTCGCTGAAAACTTGTCGACCATGACGAACTGCATCACACATTGTCCTTCCGACTTCTGGTTTTGAAGCAAGAAATACACTGCGTGTCGATACTTGAGATGGCAAAGGTAATGCATGGCATCTTACACGTATCTGTGGTCTGGCTCAGTTGAACTGGCGTAGAATCAAGAACGAAAAGAGACGATCACACCGCGAGGAAGCCTTGGGAGAGAGCCAAATCGCAGTATACAATCAGAAGCTGGCCTGCTACCCTTACACACGCTCGGCGTAGTAACATAACAGCTCATCTGCTTCTTCTGCTGTTGAGGTTGGTCAAAGAGTAAATGCAAAACATTAATCGAGGGTTGAGGGGGGAATCGAATTCCAGACCTGCCAAAAAGTAACTCGTAGTGATGTTGAGTTTAGAGAACAGGGTAGCCCAACCCCCACACTATAGGATCCACCACCGCCGTAGCAGGGTCCCCAATGGGAGAGTCCGACTAGTCCGCTGTCTCGATGAGAAGTTCCCAATCACGGTAGAATATAAAGACTCCCCAAAGGTTTGAATAAGTCTTGGCTACAAACTCACTTCCTGGACGACCTACCTATCAGCTTTGCAGAAAACAGAAAGCAGAATGATAATCTTTCCTGGAGACCACACTGATTCTCAAAGCCTCCAACAGATCACCTCTTCTAATCAAGTCATCGTTAATGCTTGCGAGTCGACACCCTTGCAGTGTGCCTCGATTGTCAAGCTCCATGACGCCTTTAGCTCAAAGATCAACCTTACGCGCTTGCTGAAATGTTTAACAGGGATCTTTGCGCTGTCGAACTTGTTGCGGGAAGCGTGTATCAAGCCCTTTTGAGTGCCCTATCGTACCACCGTTGGCATGCTCCTTTCTCGGAGAGAGTAATAAGTACACGAGTTGTTGCAGGAACTTACTTCTCTGAGTATCTACTCCAAGGTTAAACAACTTACAGCCCTACATCTCAACTGTCGCCACTCGAGGCATGGTATTTGTTCAGGCAGACAATCAGGATGTTGGTCTTATGGCCATCGGGTTCATCGGCATGGCGGAAGTCTCGAGTTGCAAATTAGTCATCGAAACTAGCGATCATATCACCAAGTTTCGGCGGCTCGAGTAACTGTCCTCCCTTCAGGCCTTCCACGATCTCTCATCTCCGATTTGTTGTAGATCCTTGAATTGCTGGACTGAGTTTGAGACCTAGTTCGAGCGTCTTGACTTCGTTCTCGAACGTCTCGTTGGAGCGAAAGTATTCAAGCTCCTGTAATTGCGCTGTCAGTTCATTGGGTCTTGTTTTAGAGGTAAAACTTGTGTATGACTTACCTTCTTGATAGCCGCGGTTTTCTCCTTAATGGTCATTTCACAAATTCATCTGACTCGTCCTACTGGTTGACAAGCTAGAGTGTTGTGTCAACTTGCTGGTGTATGTGGAAGCGAGACTATCATCACTAATCTTGTGCTTCTCCATATCGGCAGCAGGAATGTCAAGATGGTCACGTCGGAGTTTGCAGGGCTCATGTAACCTCTCTAGGGGTCTTGAAGCCTGCCAGTATCAAGGCAACGTTTTGTATGATGTGGTATCGCATAGGGCTTGCTTTGTTGGACTGCTGGTTGTGTAAACATCATCATGGTATACATGGCATAGCAAAGTTTTTGATCACAAAGCACAAATGCAGCCATAAGCAAGAGGAGCAAGAAAAGAAATTCAAATATCGTTGACCAAAAAGAAAGAACTCCAAGAACCCAGCAGACTACAAACCACATAGAAGCTAGCCCTCGAACGACCGCCCAAACTTTTCTCGCTTTCAGATATACTGGTACATGGACAGTAGCCAAGAAGGAGTAGAAGTGGCCTCCGCAAAAGAAGACCACAAGTCCTGAACAAGCTCCTTGTTCACACGCATACCCTCCAAACTTTCTTCATCCAGCTCAAAACTTCTGTTCTGACTGTACTCCAACTCTCTGATGAAGTGGAAGCAAGCTCTTGCCGAATCAACAAACTTTCTGCGAGATTCTGCTTCCAATTTGAGGGCTGCTGGGAGCTTTCTCTGGCATTCAGCCGCGACTGTGTCGTCTAGCATGGCATCTTTGAGAGTGTCGACTTCGATGTTGTGTTGTTGCCAGATGTTGTATCGTTTGGGATATTCGTCTTCTTGGATGAGGAACCTGTTGAGTCTGGCAGTGACTAACTCGTTCAGCGATCGGTAAGACTCGACAGATGACCTAGGACGTTCTGTCCTGGTGTGCCACATGATTGAACCGAGTATGCCGAGTGGGCTGATATCCATGAACGGTGGTGGCGATGAAGGTGGCAGCGGTCGATGCAGCGGACGGAGACTTGCACCAGGATTACCATCGGGAGTGCTTCCAGGGGCGATGACGGGCTACAATTTTGTCAATGGAGATTTCCCATCTGATGTAATTTGACATACCTCAGTTTCGGCAACCTCTTCTGGTCTAGTAGCGAGGGGACCATTTACACAATGAGAACGAGCATTACGGGTGTCAAGGCCATGGACGTCGCGATAATGGCGTCTTAGCCCCCAGGCGCGTGACCATGCACGTCCGCACAGACGACAGGTATATCTTCTTTCGCCAGAATGTGTGAGCTGATGATGATTGAGATTCGACTGACAGGAAGCTCTGTGTCCGCAGCCGGGATGCGCGCATCTGAGAGTTCGACGATCCATGAGGTAGCCTGCAGTGCGGGAGTTGTGCATGACCAGGCTCTGTTCGGGAGTTTGAATGTGGCTTTGATCGAGTGAGTTTGACGAGTAAAGAAAGTTCCAATGAGAGGTGTTATATGCGTGAAAGACGCCACGCGTCTTGTATGTCTCAGCTGAGGTTGATTTAGTGACTGAAAAAAGATGGGAGCATCCCCATCTGGAACACATAAGCCTAGAATGTGTTGGGAGGTTGACTTTACCATTGTCCCAGTCGTGTCTCTGTTTACCATTCGCCGAAGCAGACTGATTCCGGATAGAATCACGAAGTTCATAGTCTGAACCAAGATGAGCAAGACCGAATTCGAAATATCAGACATGTCTCGAACATTTCGAAAATGTCTTGATCCAATTTTTGAGATAACAAAGATGTTCAGACGCACCCAGTCAAAACGCTCTAAAGAGATTAGAGAAAGGTGCAGATTATTCGTGGGTCGAATATTGAGATGCAAAGTGCAATCTGAGAAAACGTGTAGCAAACTTTATATACTGTGCAGCCTTGGGACTTTTCATCTAACCATTGAGCCAATCGGGTCCTTGCATATAATCTCCCGTTGCGACCGTGTTTGTATCATCTGATGTGAGGGCACGGTAGCCGACTGGTTAGACTTTTTGCTCGAAGTTCAATGGTTCGATTCTCACCTTGATCGCCGTCCTTTTTGAACTTTTCCGAAACTCCTAATTCTTCTTGCATCGCGACGGTCTTAGATCAGCGGCGCAGGGAGGGAAAACGATAGAGCACTCATGGTACTTTGGCAGTAAGCGTGGGTTTTAGATGTAATTGTCTTTCGTTATGGACCGTGGTTGATCAATACATGCAGTCGTCATATTGAGACTGTTCTCAGAACACAACGAACATTTTCGTTCGGCTGAGATCCTCCATCCAAGCCGTCCGTTCTCCAACACATAATCGCCAACATTCTTGAATCCCCAATATCAATCTAGCATTTCCGCTTGGAGCTGCTCATTCCATATCAGCCGCTCTGAGTCTGTCCAGTATTGCCTCTCGGAAATCCTCCAGCACTTCTAACGCCGTCTCAAACAACTCAACCGTGCCAGCATCTCTACTTCCTCCCTCCCCAATCACCTCAAGAAAATCCCGGCACACCTTTTCCGCACTCGCAATCCTGTCTAACTGTGCATAAGCCGAAGCCCTCATCCTAGCAATTTCTTCTTGCAGCTCGATATCAATGGAGAGCATGTATGCAGAATCATAGATGTCTTGCTCGAGCGAGGCAGGATGTAAACTCAATATGTCTTGATATTCGAGGGTTGAAGGATGTTGTGTTCTGTCTAGCCAGAAGTCGAGTTCTTTGAGGAAGTAGTAGGCGTGTTCTTCTATTCTTTCGACCAGATTGAGGACTGGACTGCCGAAGATGGGAGTGGGAGACGCGGGTTGTGTTTGTTGTTCGGCCATGTCTTGCTGAGGGTTGGGTTTTTGTGATGGTTTGGGTTTGTTGGAAGAGTGTGATGGATGTAGCAATCACAGTCAAAGGAGACCGCTTTATACTTTCTGCTGACATGCATGATGGCTAGCAGAGAACAACAGCAAGCGTTTTACAATGCACATGACTTGCCACGTTACAAACAGTGTTGCATATGCAGATAGTGCTGCAATCAGCTGTCTCACATGGCTTTTTGCCGGACGACAGGTAGAATTAATGTTGCATGGGATACACGAAGATGACAAGACTTCAATGGGAGTACTCGAGGCTTTCTAGGGCAAGTGTATGCAGCATGGAAGGCAAAGAACTGACTTCTGAATTTGTATTGTAGCTTTCCAGAACTACTCATCTTGCTGTTCTAGAAAAAGCAAAGCCTGGTACTGAGCGCTTTCCCCCTAACGTTCCACGAAGACAGTGCTCATCACCGTCATCCATTCCTTACCGTCTTCCTCGAGACCGTAAGAGAAATTCTACCAACCAACAGAAGCTTGGTAGGCATGGATCAGACGAAGACTGTTCTTCATAGTGCCATCCAAGTTTTGCAGACCCATCTTGATATGCTTAGTGGTAAGCCAGATAGTCATGGGCTCAAAGTCCTTCAAACCCTCCAGCCAAAGCTTCTGCCACTCTTCGTTCAATGCCTCCAGACGCTCCAAACCGTACAAAGTAGTTCTTCCCACTCTCTTGAAGGCAGTGTGGAATTGATTGCCGACTTCCAGACGAGGACAGATAGTGTCGAAGAGCTCAGCTGTGGTGGCATTCCTCATCGTGTCGGGATTGGTGGCACGGGTTTCTGGATGCTTGGAGATCTTGAAGATGGTGTGAGGGAGCATGGCGTTGGAGGTGCTGATGCTTTGTGCGGTAATCTTGGTCATGATGAGGTTGAAGGCATCGAGGGAGTCGGGACCGGGTCTGCTGGCGAGCTTGATGAAGGGACGACCAGCAGGTCCATCTAAGATGTTCTGAGATATATGTCAGCAAGTTTCCTGTCTACAGTACCTGACGATACCTACTTGCGTGCTGTCACCAACGGTCACCGCGGGGAGGTTGGTAGTGTTGGAGGCCTCCGACTGATGCTCGTGCTCCTCCTGTACTCAGGTATTAGTAGATGCTTGGGATTGTTGGTCGTCTCCTATACCGCCTTCGGTCGACGGTATCGACACCGAAATGCAGGATCGTGTGTGATTAGATGACGGAGTCCAAAGAGAGTTGGCTGAGGTACTACTCTCCGTGGCCGAAGTTTTGTATTCAAAAGGCATCATGCATGTTGGTGGACCGCGAAAAAGCGCGTACGCTTGGAAGAGATGAAGAGTCATGAAGGAGAGTCAAAAAATCACCAGAAACTTGCGAAGATCCGTGAGAAGATCCTCGTACATTGCGACTGCCTCTTCGACAGGCTCAAGGATATGATCGCCTTCAATCAGTTCGATAGATTCGTCCATGATGACTGTGTGTGATAGAGGAACACTTGAACGAAGATGAAGGATGGTGTTATATGATTGGTGTGCTTTTCGTGGTGCCTTGTTAGGTGAACTATCAAACAGGATATCGGAACAAACATCGACATAAGACAAACCAATTTTTTTGAAGTCATTCTCAACTTTGAAGAACTCGCAACGAGTCCTATTTGCTACACTAGGTTAGTTACAGCCTTCATGCAGGGAGCGCTTTTTACTTCGGGAGGTTGTACCAGGTCAAACCGTCAAAGGATGAGTTGATTTTCTATACCTCGCAAGAAAGACCGTTCCGGAGTAAGCGTCCAGGAAAACACAATTGCATAGCTGCCATGCTGAAAACATTTGAAGGAACATTCACCAACGGTTTTGGGCTGTTGAGTTCGCACTCGCAGGATCTACATGATTCACCGCACTCAGCTTCTCTTTGACCTCTATCTTCAAAGCTTGGGTTGGAACATAAAACACAACATATAGTGGCAACAACATCGGGCAAGGAGAAGCAAACTAGACATGACAAAAAGTCTCATTTGGTCGTGTGTAAATACAGCAATGTTAGCCTTTGATCGCTATCGAGGTAGAAGAAAGCTACTTGTTTTCCATAAATATGATATGCAGTAAATGAAGCGAACGCGAAGAAAATCCATCAACAGAACAACGGACCCTTCATCACAACTTCACGTGCCCGAGCCATGATAGACTGTATCTCTCTGGCAATGGTTGATCTCAGATCGCGTCGCAGTACACGCTCGAGAATCTGAACTGGTGCGAGGCTCGAAGGTGCGATGGCGTCCAGTCTGCTGATGTTCCTCTCGTTTTCCCGACACACAGTTTCCAGTGCGTCAACTGCCTTCAGGGAGGAAACACGAAAACTCGTCAATTCGAGAGCGAGGCGAGTGTCGTACTCGACCATGATCCTCAAGATTGCGATCTCTGAGCGGCTGAGTGTGGACAACTCTCTGTTTCGGAGAAGACTTAACTGCTCTTCTAGCCATGTCGCCGACGCAGAGGCAGGGTCTGTCACATACATAGACCAGCGGGTCTCTCTCGTATCATCTCCGTGTTGTTCTACCACATCATGGATCTTCTGGAAAATGGCGCTATAGATTTGCTCTGCTGCCTGAGAAGAGTTTGGATCTACCACGATCCGCCATAGGGAGTCAGAAAGCACCTATTCTCATCATGTCAGAGGATTCGTACTTCAGCTTCTCCTTCAGATTGACCTGGCTGAGCAGCAGCATATTCCTGTGTGTCTTTCATCTCTTGTGTGTCTTCAGACGAGTCGGCTTGTCCAGTGTCGTCCAAGGTGGTGTGTGGAGTAGTCATTGCGATGGAGGGGAGTCCGTGACAAGGGGTACACAAAAGGCGACGATCGAGCGATGAAGCAGCGATGACGGGCTGGAAAGTTTGAGGCGACAAAACTGTGGTGGTAGTGCTGTGTGTGTGTGAAGGTGCGGCGTTTTGCAATGGCTCACGGTGCGTGGAGAAAAAAGTTGATGATGGGAGTCAGAAGTGAAGATTGACCGACGGGAAAAGCAGAAATCAGGGCAAAGGCGCGGAGTTGTGATAAGAGTTTGTTTTGATTGATGAGAAGGAAGTAGCGTTGGTGGACGCTGTCACATGTCAAATTTGGATGTGTCCACCAGAAAGGAAAGCGCGTTGCAGAATCTGGTGCAGCCTGAACTTCGATACTGCGTTCTCTTCCATCTCCCCTCTTCCAAGGGTTTTTGCATTCAACTTCTCTCAATAGTCCTCCTCAAGCGGTGTACGCGAGTGGCCAGCGATCTGCTGGCTCTACGGTGATCTTGGACATGCCTATGTATCAGCTTCCAAGAGTCTGGATCTAGAACTCTCTCTGCAGATGTCAAAGCCTTCTCTACCTCGGCCAATCGGCAGCGATGTCTTGTGTGGCACTCGCGCAGGTCAGTCAAAAGGGTTGCCTCTCTGATATCGTGCTCGACAATTCTTCGCAAGTCAAGAATCTGCTGCGTCGAGAGCTGGTCGACGCTGATCTCGGACGGGACGGGGGTGCTTGGGCGAGTTGCATCTCGTACCAGGAGAATAGTCTTGTATCTTGTGAAGCGAAGTGATACGTCCGCTCTCAGGAGACCCAAATCATCAATCATCTCTCTCCAGTCGTCTGCAGATGGGCCTTGAGGATGCTGGCCTCGGGTCTGCTGTGAAGAGTAAGCATTGAGTAGACAGAACTTTTGCCGGATACCTACAGTATCCGCTTCGTTCTGCAGTGCGGTAGTGCCCGATTCTTCTTGTGGCGTCTGTGAAGACATTGCCTCCTCGTCGTTGCTTGGAGCGTTGCTGGACATGATGTGGGCCTCCGTTGCTGTTACACGTGAAGATCAGTTGACATTTGTTATGAAAATATGTTATTGAGCTGGCGCACAAGTCTCTCGTACCTTTGATAATGAATTCACAGAGCCATCAAGGACGGTCGACGGAGGTTGATTGGAGAAAAGAAGCGCAGATGGTTGGTAGATGCCAAGCTTTGGTCCAGGGTTGGATTCAGAAGTTTTGATGGAAAGTGAATAAAAACACCAATGAATCGAGATGAGCATGCGCGTCATTGTTTTGATAGTGAACTGCCAAGAGTAAGACACGAGTCAGAAATGGTATGGTAAACATCGGGAACCCCCGTCAATCTTGTCTGCCGATATCTACCGTTTGGATCTTCACTAGTATAAGTTGACATGGGGTCTGGAAGTTTGCGCACCACGATCATTATTTCCCTTCCTTGGTTACTATCGTATCAATCTAAAGTGCCCATATTCTCATCGTGGCCTCTCTGAACCCTCTGCTCATTCTCAGTCCCCCAGACGTTGGTCCTGACTTAGCATATCTCCAGCCATCCTCAAACCGAGTTCTTCTTGATCTCCCCAAGCACATTGAAGATGCTGGTACGGGTCTTCTGAACCCATAGAATCACAGCCTCAGCCCTCTGTAGCTCCTCAACACAGAACACTTTACGTCTACCACGTAGATCGAGGATCTTTCTGGCAAGCGTGTCGACTTCCTTCATTCTAGCCAGATCAGCGCGTGCCAAACCAAGGATCTTGTGATAGGCTTTCAGCGCCTTTGTCTGAGCACCACTCATCTGCTTGACATGAGCCATAGCTGAGTCGGAGATGGTGTCGATGTTAATGGTGTGGTTTTCGACCTTGGCTGCGTCGCGATGGAACTTGTACTCTGCTGTGGCATCGAGATAGGCTCTCCATTCATCCTGAAAGGTAGGGATGACGTCGAGGTGCGCCTTGCGCACGGCGACAAGTCTGTTCAGGTGGTTGTGCCATGTTGTTGGATCATCTTCGTTATAAGCCTTCTTCTGTTAGTTCGAGTGGCAGATCTGTTCGGTGATCGATACATACTTCAACCGTTGAATAGGTGTCTTGGAGCTCGTGAAACGCCTGATTAGCCATTTTGACGATGGGATTGTTGATTGCGGTGAAGGGGTAATTGGAAAGCACAAAGATGGTGCTGTCGAGGTAGGCGATTGTGTCGATAAGGAAAAGATATGTGGAAGAAGATACAAATGAGGGAATAGGGGTATGCTCCAGGCTGTTGGTGTGAAGAAGGAAGAGATGAGTGAACGATGGAGCGACGCGTCCAAGATGCTTTGGAGGCAAGGGTCGCCGAGTGTAGGATTGCGAGAGACAGTGGTGACTCTTCGCGCAATAGTTGCTAGCTTGGGCTATTTGGGAGGTCAGAGTCTGATGTGTGGCCTCTCAAGTGAAAAGTGCGGACCCAGATGATATGCAATCGATGAGGCTCGGATAGTTCTATGGTAAAAATCTGGATCAAAGGATCTGTGAGGTACAGCGTGAATTATGCTTCTCCACGCTGGTAAAATGGAAGAGGGAGAGAGTAGCCGTTGTTATAAGAACAAGCAACGGAAAATCACAAGGAAAAATGTGCCTCCTGTCAGAAAGTTTGCTACACAGCTTGGAGAAGGGCCCTCAAAGGCTGGTGCTTTCAACAATCAGCACCCATGACCGAACCAACATCATACATTTTGACAGTCTCGTTTAGTCTTTAGACGGATACAAGGAGCACCAGCAAGACACAGGATATGCTCCAGGTCTGATTTTCTCCTGCTCTCAATGGATATTTCCCAAAAACCAAACATCCCCTTCTGTTTCTACAAAGAGGTTCGTACTCCTGACTGTCAAAAAGAGGAAGCAAACCTGGAGATAGCGGTTCTTACATACCAACAATGAACAAAAAGACATCCCATCTCAAGTCACCAACAGCCAGTTTATCCGCTCCGAGCGGCCCACCGGTCAATTGATGAAGCGAAATGATCAGCCGTAACGGTTCAGCTGGGGATCGACCCAGAGCGCTGATGTGAGAAGGGAGGTTAAACCATCACACCAGTGAACACGCTACAGGGATTTACTGAAATCTGGCCCACTGTGATGTTTGGAACGTAGTCAGGGGCGATCACGAGTATTGTGTCTTTGTGCAGTACGTCAAGACGATTCTCAGATTTGGAAGGAAGTGTAGCTGTGAGGCGGGCGCAGAAAATCTAGGCCTGCTCTCCTCTGAAGTGTGTTTGACATGATTTCATCCATGCTGGGACATGTGTCAATGGAGGATGAGACCTTATACGAGAGCTCTTCGAGTTGTATCGCTCAACATGAAGGTCACTCTGCCTCATAAAGGCGCTTTTGACAAAGATGTGCGCTGGAGAGATTAGAATCTTTATTTGACTCTGGAGCTAGTATTTATCTCCCCACTCGCGTCACTTGCCCGATGTGCCTCCGAGAGAACTCATCCTGGAACTTGTGCAAACACTGAGAGTAAGGTGGGATAATATTGTATCGTTGTTGTCTGTAATGCTTGCTTTTGCAAGCCACTGAAAGCTTGACCCAATGCTAAAGATGATGAGAAACCTGCCTAGACCACTACATCACAGGATACCTGTCCAGGGCTCTTTTCTGGACAACCGAAAGTAAAGTGATTACCTTATCCCAATAAGCTTTGCAGTTCTTGATACTTCGTTCCAGTGAGCGAAAGACCCCGGCACCACTCTTCGAAAGGACCAAATGCTTTCTTGTAAAGGCAAACACCTTCTTGCAGAGTGTTCCAAACTCCGCTTCTTCTTTGCACCTCCGATAGAGTTCCCATTTTGCTTCGCGAGCCTTTCTGTCATGTTCGAGAATGTTGGACCAGTTGTCGATGGCTTCTGCCGACAGAAGGTTAAGATCTTGTAAGGCGGGTGTACGTGCACGCAACTGTGCAAAGCGGTATGTGTGGTGCTCGTAGTGGTTGAAGACTTCATTCGGGCCCAAGCTACGTGCTTTGATCTTCTTGAACAAGTCCTTGATTTGAGCCAATAAACTGTTGTGTTCTTGATAGAGGGCCTCGATCTCGGCTTCGGTCATTTTCTTGAGCTTGTCAGCGAAGCTACAGCGAGATCAGTCATTGTGTCATACTTCAGAATTCTTCAGTCGATGTCTGAAGACACGCTTCTTTGATTCGATCGTTTCATTCTCCTGTTCGGCTGGGGTCATGTCCTCGTTTTGCACTGCAGGATCGACGTGCTGGTTCGTGTTGTTCATGTCGCCGGTCTTGAGAAGCGATCAAGGCGCTAGTATCGGAAGACCAGACGAAGGAAGGTGGAGAGTAATCCAGTTGGGCAGATGCAGATGTGAGAGATCTGATTGATGTCTAATGAGTCGAATGAAATCTGTGGTTGGTTGGCCAAATATCAAAAGCCTGTCGCTGAGATGAGAATTGGAGTGACAGCAAAACCTGAGAATGACGCACCTGTAGGTGACAGAAGTGATCCTGGGGGTGTTAAAATGATCGTTTGAAGTGTCGAGAGTCCAGAATATTGGCGTTCAGATCTGATTGATAGTGGCTTGAAGACAGCCAAGAACTTGATGTAGGTTGTTGTGATGTGGTTGTGATCGAGTGAAGTATGTCTACAAGATCTGAGCAGATGCTTGAAAGTGAGCTTTTTTGAATGTAACACATAGCTATGGAGTGAGGCGGAGACGGAAAAGAATTAGCGGCTTCACTGAAGTATGTTTAGAGTCTGAAGATTGCAGAGTAGATGCCATCGAGCATCTTGTAAGTCAACAGCGGCGAGAGCATGGCCCTCGGCTGTTTGTTGGTTATCGTAGCGAGCGTCCCACAAAGCCTCCAGGCTCTCCTCCCACTCACTACAATAGGAGGTGAGATCAAACCACTGATGCGAGGACCATCTAAACCTTTCTTCAAGTCCACAAAGTTTATTTTACTCTGTGAGAAGCACGAATCGTTTGCGGACTCTCTATACCAGCATCCAATTGGAACACTTTGGTCTCTGTCCTCGAAGTTCTGGTGGTGTACTCCAGACTAATCGATGGCTGCACATCCAAATCAAAAACATTCCACGCGGGGGGACCCTGAGAATTTGGCATTGTTGAAAGATACACACATACTGCTTGTGATTGCTCAAAATCTAAACTCCTGGCTTGAACGCTGTCATCATCCGTGGTGGCATCTTTGTCGATATCTGCCGGTATCACGCTGTGGTCGGCATGCGACGTCATGTTCAATAACAATGCTCGAAGATGGATAGGGCGGGCAAGTAGTTCGGACTTGAGACGAGATTGATGTGAAAAAGGTGGAGAAACAGAGTCAGACTCTAGAGACGCTTTGACAATTATGGTTGTACAAGAAAGATGTGGCTGTAGTTGATGAATCAGTGCATTGGAAAGAGATATATCTAGATTACTGCAGAAGAAAAATGGGAAATGAGCGATGAGGGGTAAAATTCTGGAAGAAGATGGGCAGGTGCAAAGGGCGAGAAACATGATTCAGCGGGAAGGAAGTCCAAGATGACGCCTCTCAAGTATCTGTGTAAATAAGAAAAAAATAGCATCCAAAGATGACGCAGGTGCAATGTAAATGGAAATGAAGATAGAAGGGACATCTGTGACTCTGTGGAGTTGCTGAGCCGGCGTGAAAGATCAACCTGAACGCCCCATCGACTTGCAGTAGCCGCACGAATGGAGCCGCCGAACTGCCAGAAACTTTTGCTGGACTGCGTCACAACCCGGGAGCGGCACCAAAAGGACCCCAATGCTTTCAAGCAAGCTCTTCCAACCACTCGAGCCAAGTCTCGGTCATCTGAACTCTGGACTGCTCAAGCATCTCGACTCTTTCTTTCGAGTCCATAAATTCGCGACTTGCCTCTCCGCTTGCCTCCTGGATTTCACCTTCCGTCTTCTTCATGACCTCAAGCAACCTGAAGTACTGCTTTTGAGTGTGATAGAAGGCGCTGAGTGATCCGATCCTCTTGATGTCGTGCTCGACCAATCTCGAGGCAAGAGCAATCTTATGGGTCTCGTAGGCGCTGATAGTGTTGTTATGACCAATGGTAATGACTGAGATTGCGGGACCGTAGACGAAACGCCACTGAGTGAGCTGGAGGCAGTGGTCCTGGCATTCGACCAGGTGCCTATTGACTTCAGTCTGGACGCGCGCAATCTCAGCAATGGCATTTTTGTTCCTAGACTTAAGCTGGTCGATACGCTGGCTGACGAGATCTCGTTGTTGGATATCGGATTCATCAGATGTTGCGATGAGTTCGGAGGGTGAGTCAGTCAATTCGACGTCTTCTTGCAGGGCGAACTCGTCCGAAGGTTGATCAGAAAGCTGCTCCCCAGGGCTGCCTTGCTCTTGAGAGGCTGGGATGACTCTAGAGATTGAGCTGATAGCTTTGTTGTCTTCTTGCACTGCGATCGGCGCGCTGGAGGACGCATCCATGATGTTGGCAGCCTCATTCTCGACTTTGTGAATGGTACGGTCGTCGGTAGGAACGTGTTCTTGCAGACTACTGAGCTTTTCGGTCAAGACGATGTTCATGTGATCTTCTTGTTCGGTAGTGACGTAAGGCTTGGAGACGTCGTTGGAGACATCAATACCGTCTGGCGATATGGCGAGCCGGGCGGGGAGGGTGATAATCTGAGGATCGTCTTGTTGACTTGTAGTGGCACTGCTTGGAAAGACGTTGGAATTTCCGCTCGAGGCAGCCATCGTGATGGATGTAGATCGTGGTGAATGGAGATCGTGCAGAGTGAGATCGTGAGGTGTGCGTATCGTAATGATTGGCTGCGTATCGGGAGGTCAAGTATGGCGATCTCAGAACAGCACGTATGTTATGGAGACGTGGAAAAGAGTAGAGTTCAATTGACGGGAGCTGAGTGGTAGAAGAGGAGAGTACAACGCGGATGACAATGGGAAATGGGCTTGTTAATGTACAATAGGAAAAATCCTGAGTGAGGGTGAACCAACAACCAACGTGACGGACGACTGAAATCGATCAAGTTCCTGTGTAGTGAATGACGATGGCCATTCTCTTGATGAAGCCCTCCCAGCCCCTGCCAGGACCACTCTTTATCTTGAGTGTGTTTCCAATCTCTTCGTACTTTCTGTCAGCTGGGTTGGTTGCAATCAGCTGATCGAGGATGGTTTGAGCCTCAACCATCATCTTCCTGATCTGCTTGTAGTTTTCCTTCATAGCAACCTGCATCTGCAACGTAGCCAGATCATTCTTGACCATCAGAGTGGCGCAATCGATGAGCATCTGTGCCTCTGCCGAAGAGAGATCAATAGGTTCATTGATGTTGGGGAACTCCTTTTTCAGTTCTTGGTGCATGCGAGCAAGGCGCAGCCACGACTCAGTGTTGCCCTTCAGGTTTGCTTCTTCCACATTAAGATCGTAGAGTTTCTCATCAAGCTGTGCTTCGAGATGCATGATCTCTGGAGTCTTGGGTGGCTCTGAAGGCTGAGTGACGCGATATTCGACGGGTTCGAAGGACTGTTGGTGTCAGTAGTGCCCTTTCTCGTCTCGTAACAGCCACCTCATACCTCGGAGCTGACTTCTCTCGTTGTCGAGGGTGTCGAAAGTCTCGGAGAAGTTGACGATGTTGAGGGTTTCGCGGAGGTCGAAGCTGTTGAAGTCGGGGACTCGGGAGGTGTCGACAATGTCAGGGCGGCAAAGGTCGTCGAAGGGGCGACAAAGGTCGTCAAAGGGGCGGCAGGTGCTACCAGTGAGTCCATGTTGTCTGCCATGTTGTGTTTTGCAGAGAGAGTGATGTCGGACATGGCCGAAAAGAAGCCAAAAATCCCCAGCTGGACTCAAAAGTCGCGTCGCGTCGCCAAAATACAACATCGAAGATAGCCAAGGCGGGAGATACAGATAGAGGCAGTTGGCGTTGGATAGCTATGCTAGAGAGCGATAATACGTCGATTAGACATTCGACGAAACAGGGGCGTAAGAGCTCCAGGGAGGAGGAATTGTCCAGGATTGTTCGGAACTGCGAAGACATAGCCATGACGAACACTCCCTCCTCGACAATGATATCGTGATCTCGAGGATGATCGCGCTGATCCGAAAGATGTCGTCAACTAGAATGATGTCGTCGTTGCGGGTGACGCCGTCGATGGATATTCAGTTGGTCGGATCGGATGTAGGGTCATGTCCATGTCCAACCTATATCCGATTCGATATCCAGCCACTCCTAGTCCTGATCAAATGATGCTGACATGTACTGACGGTGATATCATCTTCCAGTCGCTACACGATTCTCTTTGAGGAGATGCCATCTTTGAGATGGAGTATCGCTTGACGATGATGCTGTAGTACAGTCCTACCGACTATCATCTATCCTCTGTGATGGTGTCGATCTCTCGAACGTGGTGTCGCTCTCGTCACGATGTGATATGAGCACTTCTCCGAGTACGGATAAACACCTCTCGAAGTCAAGCTTTTCCTCCAAAGCATCTCGACACAGAGCAAGGAGAGCACGAATGATGCAGGAGTCGTCTATGTTTGTCAGGCATCATTTGGCTACCACGCTGTCTTTGGGCAGCTCTTCCAGATCACAGGAACGCAATAGTCTGACAATATCTAAACAGAGCCGTTCAGGAGGAAAAGATCGAATTTCGTTTGGTGTTAATGCCATGTTCAAGATAAGAAAAAACCGCGTCATCGGAGTGCAACAGAGGAAGGAAAGCATATGGCAGGTGGCTTGAGGCGTCAGAAAGAGCATTCTCGAACAAAGACGTCCACTAGAACAAAATCACATCCGCCTTTGTTCAAGAAAAGAATGGAAGCACTGCCAAAGGTTTAAAGTACAAAGAGGACCATCAAACAGACCAGACAATCAGAGAAGCAGACCAGACCTGGTATCATGGTCAAGCCTATTGAATGCTGGTGCTGAATATGTATGGTTTGTCACGAGGAAAGCACAACGCTTCTGTTGCATGTACCTACCTTATCCTCATGCTGACAAGATGCAAGATGCAAGATGCAATCTCTGGAAGTCGTATCTGCTCAATGGGGAATGGTCTTGATACCTGCGTACCATGACAGGTACAGTGACTCCTTGGGTGACGGCCTCTCTGTCAACAGTAGATACAATCATACAAAAGTGCAAGAAATAATTGACACAAGCAAACTTGATCAAAGAAGGAAGGAGCAAAACGTACTCTCTTTATTGTGTGCTTCCCAAATAATACTACGCAATTTTACCGTCATTAAAACGACACGCTCGACAAATGCAAGCCACGACCCCTTCCAAACAAACCCAAACCCCTCCTTTTGCATCCCCCAAACTCCAAGTACAAAGCTGTATCATCCAGCCCGAGCCTTCTTCTCAGCTCCCTCAATAATCAGCTCCACGATCCTCTTCTGCATTATCATAGCCCTCTCAAACATCACAATCTCCTCTAACCAGCGCTGATCCTGCTCCTCACGCCTCCAGTCAGCTTGCCGTTTCACCCAACCCTCCATATCCGCAATCAGTTCTGCAGCTTTGGTCGCAACCTTCCTTGAATTTCCTCATGGTACTTGCTCTCTGCGAGTTATAGAAAAGCATGAGATCAGGGGAACTTTTGACTTGGTTAGGGGAAGCAGCACTAACCTTGGTGGTGTTTGCTTTGTCGTTGCGGTTAATCTCGAGTAGATCTTTTTTGATCCGGGATAGATTTTCGAGCATCTCTTGACGTCGATCCAGGGCATCGGTCAACATTTTATTCAATTTGACTAGAGGGTCGTCGAAGGTTGCTGCGAATGGTTCAATGTTATTTTCGGAGGAGTCGGAGACTATGGTTTGGGTGAGGTTGTTAATATGGTTGTAATGCTTGGGAAGCGGTAGTCTTGGAAAAACCATTGTGGAGGCATCGTCAGAGTCGTCAAGATTGTAGACGGGTGGGTCTGTCATGGTAGATTTCTGAAGGATTGGGAGCTTGGATGGAGATGTTAGAGAGGAAGAACGGTTATGTTGGGGTGTGATGCTGATTTATAGTCTGCCTCTGGCTCTCTGACTGACGACTAAGCGAAGGTAAAGCACATTCCGGAACACTGCTGTCTGTGGCACGATATGTGTTCAAAGGAAAAAGAAACGATGGACATGAGTGAAAGAGTATTTCATGCTGGTATAGACGAGCCGAGCAAGCCGCAAATCTATGAGTCTGCGTCTATCTACCTTTGAAGACAGCCATCGTCTCTGTGGCGTTGTTACTGCCCTTTGGCAAGACTGTTCATGTTTCTCGTTGGCATCCTCTCTTCCCGGAGCTCAGTATTCCTTTGTTGTCATCATGTCTCTCATCGACTGATTCTGAGTCTCTGGAGACGCAGAAAGTGCGCTCCAAGAATTTTGAGCCACTCCTCCACTCCAACATCTGCCCGCTCTAGTTGATCCGAATGGTCTCTTCTGATTATCATCTGGAGATTGACGAGTTCATCAATGAGCTCAAGATGCTTTCTCCTGAGGACGTAGCACTCCGTTCTACGCTTGATGAAGGTCGTATCGAGAGTCATGAACTTGGAATAGTCGTCGAGTGATTGGAGTCTGTCCAAGTCGATATTTTGGAGATCCAATCGGGTGTCGAGTATATGCTGGTCGACTGCTATCTTCGCGGCTTGTTTTGCTTGCCAAGCAGCTGAACGGACTAGGAACAGCTCTTGTTGTAATCTCACTTTTTCTCTAAAGGTATCGAACAAGTCTTGAAAGCATCGTGGGCCAGCTTTTCCTGGAAGTCGGTATTAGTGATACATCGTATCCGCAGTGACGCAGCACGTACCTTGTCGACGGCCAAAGTATCGTCCTTTGTGACCTTGGCAGTGGTCCCTTCTGTCATGTTGACTTTGTCCGTGGTGGCTCTGTCCTTCGCGTCTGAGTCTGCGGTGTCTTTGATCGTGTTATCTTGTTGCGCGTTTGTCTCCATATTGATTGCCGCACTGAAGTTTGTGTTGACGAAAGAAAAAAAGGAACAGAAGAGTGTGTTTGACAATTCAAGAGAGGTTGAAAGAAGAGGACGTCTCTAAATAAGAAGTGGGGAAGAACTTGATGACGCGTGAAAGCCAGTGAAGGATGACAGCCGGAAACCATAAGTGAAAGAGCAAGTCGAGTGCGTCCTTCCACTGCAGGGCTCATCTTCTCGTATTTGCCATGACCTTAAAGCACTGATCCTTGATCATAGCCAGACGCTTTCTGACCAATGCTGTCATTTCATCGAACAACTGCCTGACCTTAGTACTTAGCTGGTCCAACTCTGCTCCATATTCTGTTCTGATCTTCTTCTCTATTGCAACCATCTCGTCTGCGAGAGTGATGATCTTTCTCAAGCCCCTGTTCATTTCGGATCGACGCTTGATGCTCTCAACCTCAAGCCTCAAGAAGTGAGAGTATTGATCCAGGGAGGGGTTGTTGTCCAAGTCGATTGTCTGAAGATTCAATCGAGTGATGGCCTGATACCGGTTCGCTTCATGACGTGCATGCTGCAAGGACAATACAGCAGTTCGGTGGGCAGGTTCCATCCGCTTCTGTTCTTGGAACTTTGTCTGGAAGGTCGTGAACAAGGCCTCGAAAGCGACCTTCCTAGCATTGTCCTGAGATGCGCCATCAGTAACGAGTCATCCATAGTAGAGATAACACTGACTTTTTCGAGGACTAGGGTATCGCCTTGGTCGGCATCGGCAGTCTGTTCGGGCTCCACGTGTTTGTCCATGGTGGTTGATGGTGATGAAAGAAAGGCTGTCGAAACTGATGTGAAAAGAAGTGGTAAATTCGTCCAGGTGGTTCGTTGGTTGGAGGAAGAGGGGGAGGGAGAGAAGGTGGAAAGGTAGGTTTAATAAAGAGTGATACTGACTCAAATGAAACACCACCACAACAATTATGATGACGGTGGAGGGCTCAAGGTTCAGCAATGTTGATGTTATTGGGTTGTCTACTGATGCCAACAGAAGCGGTTTTGTAGGTGCGGGGCCATCGGTCCTTCCAACGGGTGCCAAAAAGTGAAAGAAAGATGTGATTGAGAGCAGCTAGGGTATTCGTGTACGGTCCCTCGAAGTACGTAAGTCAACAGCGATTGCTCTCCTTCAGCAGTGAGAGCTCTACCACCACAAATCTCAATTGAACCTAGTCAAAGACGACATTCATTCCTTCATTGTATCGGTCGCCTCAATCTTGGAATCCGTGGCGGAGGGACAGGCATGAAACTCTGCTGTTCATAGCTTGCGATAGATGATATCGTTGCAGGCCTTCATGAAGTTAGCCTTGCATTCGGCCACCTGCTTCGTGTTCTGCTCAAACTCCTCGACCATCTCAGATCCAGCCTTCTGCAGCAGCTCATCAGGAAAGACTTCTCTGATACGCTTCTCGGCTCCGATCATCTCATCCACTACGCTGATCAGAGCGCGCACGTGTTTGTTCTCGTTGGCATTCTCCTCCCGTTCTGCCTTGTCGAGGGACATCCACTGAATGTACTGGTCGAGATTATCGTGCTTGGCTAGGTCGATTATCTTGAGGTCGATGTTTGTGTTCTTCTCGAACTGTCTGATTGCGATGCGGGCTGGATTGCCGCCACCCAAGACAGTATTGACGTCCTTAGCACACTGATAGAAGTTGAGAGCAAGCTCTTGATAATCCATGAGTGCAGTCTGGAGAATCTCGCTTGGTGCCTGGGAGAGGGGTCAACATGGGTAGGACATTTGGGACGGGTCAGTTCTACCTCGACAGGAAGGTCCGCGTCCTGTTCTTCGGGAGGCGAGGAGTTCATCTCCAGGATGAATTGGTCGTGGCTCATGATGAAGCTCTAAAGAGATGTGTGCACAGGTGTGATAAGGGCAACAACAGAAAATGCTGGACCATTGCAGAACCGCTGTTGATTTTATAATAAATGCCGAGCAAAGCAAACGGAACTCGGATCTAAACAAACGATCCGGAACCTTCTTGTCGTACTCCGAAAGTGTGCATCGGCGCCTGTGTGGACTCGACCTGATCTCTCTTTCGAAGGAGACTTGGTGCCATACATCAGTCTTCTTCCTCGTCCAGGGGTTCCGCAACTCGTCCGTTGATAAGGACTCTGTGTTGATGTATCATTAGCACAGACTGCTCCTGGACCACCTTCACAGTGTCAACGAAATCCTTGACTTCGGACACACTGTTGTTCTCCTCCAGTTCAGGGCCGTGGTCCTCAACAATCCTTCTGGCCAATATGATCATCCTATCCTGGTGTTTCAGAACCTTCCTCATCGAACAGCGGAGCTTGAAGAGGCTTGCTTCGGCTTCGTTCTCCAACTGGATCGCAAGCAAAACATCCTGGATGCCACTTGGAGTGATGGTGTCGAGGTTGATTGTCTGCAGATCTGGCTTTGTCTCCTCTATGTGGTCTAGGTAGTCGTCCCACACACCCTCGTTGTAGTTCGCTGCAGTTTCGTTCAAGGCGTTGTTGTAGAGATTTTGCTCTTTCCAATACTCTTGTAGTGCATCTACCAAAGGGTTGCTGATGTACTGCTAGAGAATTCGTCAGATTCAGGCGACTTGATCAAGCGATGAAGCTCTTACCTCAGCTTCAGGAGGTCCTGGTTCTTCGCCGGCGGGATCACAAGTGCTCTGCTCCTCTGAGAGTGCTGGAGGATCATTCATCTTGATGCAGGATACTGGTGCTGTTGATGGACGAAGTGTCGAAAGAAGATGTTGTTGTATGATCGGTAGTAAGAAGCTTCGCGGGGAAGATTGATGAAGCGTCTACAATGGATGCATGCGAGGAAAGAGCGGCCCGGTGGCTGAGATACCCGCATCATAACTTGATATTGCACTTTCCTCTTGAAATCACATGCAAGCTGGTATTCGACGTACTTCTGCGGATTGTCAATTCAGCCGTCGAGAGGCCCTGTTTGACGCTTTCTCATTGGACACGATTCGATATCCGAACGAAAATTCATGCTCTGCAGCAGCTGGATATGAGAAACTTGAGCGCACACGAAGACGGAGACAAACTCAGTTTGAGTAAAAAGAAGACGTGAAATTTTTTCTACCAGACTATTCGCTTGGTGATCTGGATGTGAAACAGTAACAGAATATTTGCCCACCCTTTCTACTCCCCCAACGCCAGACAGCATGAATACGATATGACCATGATTCCAAGAAAATGCAGAAATGTGAACACCCATCTACCTGCTTCTGGTGCTGCCGTTACCACGCTTACCAGCAGTGAGCCATTTGGCCAAAGAGGCGGTTGTGTGACGATCACCCTCTCCCTGTCTGGCGTTGCGATTCATCTTCTGTTGACCCAACTTGTGCAGACGCTCGGCCTTGCTACGTGCAACCTCGTTGGTAACACCATCCTCACGTCTGTTCATGCGACTGACACTACGAGTGCGTGACATGGCGCGAGAGATGCTGTTGCGGTGCTTGGCGGGTGCATCGCCGCCGTCGACATCCATCATATCGGCATCGCCGTCGACAGCCTCGCTGCGACCACGAGGACGAGATTGCGAACGAGCGCGAGCACGCTCGGTGATTGATGTGGCGTCGTGACCGAGAGCCTCGAGGCCTCTCTCCATCTTCTCGAGTTGAACGGCCTTCTTGCTACGGGGAATAACAGCGCGGTTCTTGAGCGACTTGCGTGCCTTGGCCTCGTTGCGGATGAGTTGGCGCTTTTCACGGATGAGCTCGGCCTTGTATTTGATGTCTGCCTCGTCGGCCTCCTCAACCTCGTCCTCTGATTTGTCGTAGTATCCCTCTGCCTCGAGACGGGCTTCCTCCTCTTCCAAAGCAGCGAGCTTGCCTTCGATTTCGGGGTCGACGAAGTCGTAAACGTTCTTTCCGTCGAGGAATTCGGGCATCTTGTCCTCGCGCCAGTCGGGGTTCTCGAGCATCCATTTCTCCTTGAGGTTGATGTTGAAGACACCGGCGCCACCATTCTCCTCTTCGATATCGCGCATGAGGGTGATACGGTTGGGGTCCTCTTTGTCGTACTTGACTCTGGTCTTGACAACGTCGGGGACGAAGGTCTCGCGAACGACACCACCCATGGGCTGGGCAACGTGGATACGGCGGAGAACATCATTGAGACGGCCAGTGACCTCACCAGAGGCGTTGGTACCGGCCTTGAGCTTCTGAGCGTTACGCTCGGCAAGGAGACGGTCGCAAGCGGCGTTACGGACGTTCATGAGGCCCTCGGTGGTTGTGCAAGAAAGCTGGAGCATCTCAACGTTGTCGGACTTGCAAAGGTCGGCGAGTTGTTGCTGGGTTTCGGCGTCGAGGTCTTCGGGGCGCATGGCGTCGATCTTGTTGATGACAACGAAAACGAGCTTGTTGGCGAAAAGAGGCTTGATGGACTGGAAGAGCTGCATCTGGGCCTGGACTGAGTAACCACACTGCTCGGACAAATCCATGAAGTAGAGGATGGCAGAGCGCAAGTGGGCAATAGCAGTGATCGACTGCATTTCAATGGTGTTCATCTCCTCCAGAGGGTGGTCCAAAATACCGGGAGTGTCGATGGCTTGGAATCTCAACATCTTGTAGTCGAAGTGACCGACGAACAAACTCTTTGTGGTGAAAGCGTAGGGCTGAACGTCGACATCGGCGCGGGAGATGTTCTTGAGGAAACTCGACTTTCCAACGTTGGGGTAACCGCAGATGAGGAGTGTGCGGGTGTTGGGGTCGATGGAGGGCAGACGGCCCAAATGCTGGCGAACCTGCTCGAGGTAGAGGAGCGGGTCCTTCAGGCGCTTACAGATAGTGGCCATGCGACCGAGGGCGGCGCGCTTGAGCTGCTTGCACTGGAAGAGCGACTGACCGTACTTGACGAGACGGACATAGTCGCGGGCTACTGTCTCGATCAAGTGCTTGGCTGTGGAAAGCTGGCCGAGGGCGATGCGGAAGTGGTCTGCATCGTAGAGGGTGTTGAGCAGATCCTTGTGGAAAGGGTGGATGTCGGCGAGACGGGGGAATCCATCGAGGACGGCTTGAATCTTCTCGGCAAACGTTTCGCAGGTGAACTTGATCTTGCGCATGTAGAAAGCTGTGAGGTCTTGTCAGCGCCTGTTCTTGTTGTCCCTTTCTTCATTTCTGCCTCTATTTCCTTCGCTCCAGTCGTGTTGCGCCGGTCTTGCGTGGTTGCTCGCTCCTCACAAGCGAATTCCTCCTCTTTTGGACTGCAAGAAAAAGTACCCACCTCTAATTCTCGAAATCTTGAAACCTGCTCTGATCTGAGTCGGCAGTCTTCTCTGGGTTCTGCTCAGGACAATGTCCAAGAACTCCTGCGACGTCGGCACAGGGGCGATATCCTTCCACGTCGTCTTCATTTTGGCGGTATTTGGGTGTTGTTGATTTGTGTTGCAAGAACCGACCGAATTCCTGCTCCGCTTCTTCGTAAAAAGTTCGTCGCCTCCAGACTTTCATCCATTTTGCCAGAAAGGCGGTCTGCGGATACTCTAGCGCGCCCGCAAACGCCGACCTCCGAGGTGCAATGCCAAGCAAGGCCTTCCCTCGATCAGCATGTTTGACTTGACTTCTTGCTTCTTCTCGTCAACCGCTTTTCTGCCTTTGTTCTCTTTCTCTTCTCGAGTCACCCCAGTCTCTGCGTTGTGCTTTATTTCTGGCTCTGGACCCTCCGCCGTCTCGTCTCGTCGCTCATTCAACATCTGCGCTCGACCGCCAACGCCTCAACGTCCGTGCATCTGCCAGACCGAAATTGCTCCCCCTGCTTCAGAACTTGTACACTTTTTTCTCCTGCCTGTATAGCATCGCCCCTTTAGCTCAGTTGGTAGAGCGCGGCACTAGTAATGCCGAGGTCACCGGTTCGACTCCGTTAGGGGGCATCTCTTCTTTTGTTCGTGGTATAGCCTTGGAATCATCTGTTCTTGGTGGAGTAAATCTTGGGTGAATGCGAGCATGACCCTGGCTGTGATTTTACACATCCTCGCCTCTTTTTGGCACCCTCCTCATCTGACATTATTGGGTGAAACCAAAAGTAAGGACTTACTATCATGCTAGTACGCTATCATTCATTTGCTTGCAAAGGTAAGTCTCATAGTTTTCCTAGTTTCCTAATCGAGACACCGCATTTTAGCGCGGAGTCGAGATGCGAGTTTAGTAGACTGGGACAACCACGCGGCAGCCGTGCTGCAACCAAAAAGGACTCACGACGCAAGTCGGGACGTATCAAGTTCGAGATTGTTTTCACGATCTTTGCTTCCTTTCTAGCATCATTAAGCTGGAACATCACTCCTACAGCATCCCGTCATGGCCGACAAGATCTCAAGCCCACTGATTAGCATCAAAAGTCGAAATCGAATATCTCCGACTGCTCCTCTAAGCGAGACAATTACAGCCGCGTTATCGATACTCGATGCTTCGGTAGCAAGATTCGCTCCATGTTCAGCCACCTGGTTCTTTGACGCCGAGCCCTTTGCACATGCTCGCGATCCAGAGCTGTTTCGCAGTCTGGAGCTCTCATTCCGGGAGACGCTGAGTAGATGGCCGCATTGGTCTGGCCAGTTGCGATGGGCAGCAAAGACCGATCACCAGAACAATCAAATGCCTTATGGCCGTCCAGTCATCACTTACGGCGGGGGCAAAGACGTCGGTGTTGACTGGATCATCGCCAGCTGTGATTCAAATCTGGAGTCCATCGTTCCAAGCAGAGATGCTCGCTCTACAACAGACAAAGTTTGGATGGCTACAAAGCTTCCACACCAACTTCAAGCCGCATCTAAGCTAGCTTTCTCCAACCTGACCGAGTTTGATGGACTGCCGGGTGTTGCTGTGCAGCTTACGGCATTCAAGTGCGGTGGTTGGAGCGTGAACGTCAAGATTGCTCACTGCCTAGCTGATGCTCACAGTCTACTCACCTTCATGCACGACTGGGCAGCACAATCGCGTGGGTCTCAGTCCGTCTTCTCTCAACCCATCTTTGACCCGACAATGCTCGATATACATGCTGGTGCTTTGAATATGGAGCATCCTGATCCCCAAGTGGTCTCAAGAGCACGTGAACTGCCAATGCATCGTTTCGACTGGTGTGCGACTGACGCCCCGGGGTACCCGGATTGGGCTTTGGCATCTTCCGTAGCTACCATGCCTCCGCCAGATGTCTTAAAAATGCAGCAGCTGAGCCCCTCTACTCATCCGCCATGGCCAACATGGAACTTGGCTCTGCCAGTAGAGCATGCGCAGATACGCTTTACAGCAGCTGAAGTTAGCAGAATGAATGATGCTGCCATGGCTTCCCTGCCGCCTGAGTTGTCCAAGCACAACATCTCGCGCCTCGACTCGCTCTTGAGCCACGTCTGGATGCTCATCAATCGGGCTCGGGGCCATGAACGCAGTGAAGAAGACGTCTATCTGAACATGACACTCGGGCTCCGTACCCGTCTCTCACCCCCCCTGCCCAACGGGTTCGTAGGATCACCTATCCTCCTTACATATGTCGCCAAAAGTGGCGCAGATGCAAGCGCTGGCTCAATAGGCCAAATAGCTGCAGCAATACGTTCCAACCTCTCTCAATTCACACCCGAAGCAATATCTGCATATCTCCACGACGCAGCATACGAACTCAGCCCACAGCGTCTATGGCAAGCTTTCCTCGGCTCCCAACATACCATCGTGACCTCATGGACACAGATGAAAGCCTATGAGATCCGCTTTGGCCGGGTTGCTGATGGTGGTCCGCCGCAATTAGCGCGATATGTTCAAGGTGTTATGCCACGTATGGATGGCATCGTGCAAGTTATGGATATTGGTAACAGTGGCGATTTTGATATCAGTTTGAATCTGGAGAGCAATGCTATGCGTAGATTACTGCAGGATCCACAATTGCGAGCTTTTGCATAAGGATGATCTGAACTGCCTCCTCTCTGAACATTTCTCTCGGGCCTTCGGACCACTTCCGCCCACTACGAATCATAGAAACCTACTCTCGCGCATATACGTGTTTACAAAGTCCCCTTTGATCATTCATTTCGAGTTGGAAATCCAAACGCGGAGAACATTCAGTCGCTTTGTCAAAATTTCCTCTCTGGGCTATGGGAACGCTGGACCCCCATATCTCTTCTTTCTCATGAAGGAAAAGAAATCTAACTCTCCATGCCCCTTTACGCGTACTGTTTTCCATTCCCTTTCCATTAGTACAACTAACAACAGGACCATGTCAACCTGCGCCTGGTCGTAAACTAAACGCTCCATTTCGACTGCTCATTCGAAAGGGTTGCTGGCTTTTGTTTTGTGTCGTGCTGCATCCTGCTTGTTTCTCGAAACTCTGAGCGAAAAAAACAATTCAGACGCGAAAAATTCGGTGGATAGAGTAGAAGAAAGCAGACATGCGGGCAAGGTAAGGACTTTTCACAGCGAATGATTAGAGATGTTTTTTCCTGCATCCATCCCACGATCTTTGCTAAGAATAAAAGAAAGGAAGCCTGTGAAAAGTCGACATGGGTAAAAGAAATAAAAGTACATCTCATCCTCAGCCCAAAAAAAGCTTCCAGATCCATAAAAATGCAAGATCGCCTTCGACAAAAAACCAACAGGTATGTCCACTGAAAGCGACTTCTTCAAAGCTACTTCAAATAATCACATGTCGAGATTTCAGATTGCAAAGATTGAACAAAAAAAAAGAATCACCATGGGCAGGATTCGAACTTGCGACCTCCTATGTTCATCGGGACCACGCTTGTATGGAAAGGAATGCTCACGTGCCCAAACTTAACACCAGGTATGCTACCACTACACCACCACGGCTTTTGTTGTGAGAGGCAAGTAACTTCTGGTATGTAAAGGTAGGTGGGTGGGGGTGTAGAGATGGTAGAGCGTGTTCGAGGGAGTTATGACTCAGGGGGAGCTTTTGCGACGAATCCGAGGACGTCCCTGTACGGTCGGCTTGCGGAGTCAGAGTGGGAGGGAGAAGAAGCAAAAAGGCTGACGGGCGTGCGCTGGAGTAGATGAAGCTTCGAGATGACAGTTTGAGCTGTTGAGATGGAGAGCGCGCCTGAAGTGTTAGAGCGACATTTGCTGTGTGTTGCTGTTTGGTGAAGAAGTTGAGATGTGATGCATGTGGTATACTGTTTCTCTGCAGCTACGTGTTAGATACCTTGGGCCAGAAGTTCTCCTCTGCCCATAAGACTTGCTGCCATACTTCCTCGCACTTGACCCACTCTCTGCTGCCTTCAGGTATGTCGTCTGCAAGTTCGTCCAGCAAGTCGCCAATGCAGATCACAAATTCTTCGAACTCGTCGCATGTCCAGTTGGGTATGAGGGTGGTATGCAGCACATGGCTCTTCTTTTCCTCTGGTACCTCCTCTTTGAAACCCAGAGCATACTTCCAAGCTTCAAGATAGCACTTCTCGGTCGCCCATAGCGCAGTGATACCGACAAGAATGCTCTGGCTCGGCGCACCAGCTCCGGCAAACATGTCTTGATACGCCCTTGTCTCTTTCGTCGCCGTCTCTCCACCTTCTTTCCAGTCAAAGTGTTCACGCAGGATGTCTTCGAACATGCCTAGCTCTCGTCGGACGTTGGTCAGAGCATTGATGAAGCAGTCGGCGACTCGCCATTCGAGGCACTTGATACGTGACGATGTGGTGGGTATTGAGGTTTTCGATAGCATGTTGCCCATGAAGGGGATGTATGAAAAGATGTATAGACGGTCTTGGGTCAGCCAAGCTAGCAAGGAGTCGGTGGGGAGTTGTGATGTGCCGGCGAGACGGAGCCATGGGTGTTTGGTTGCGGAGGTGAAGGCATCTGGGCTGTGAGCGAGGAGGTGCTCGGTGAGCTTCTTGGGAGCCATGACTGTAAGGGTCTATACGGTGTCCGCTACAGCGAGGCAGAGTAATGGAAGAAGGAAAGAACGCGATGAGTCTTGAGATGCCATGTCTCAACAAGTCGTCTTGATCGGATTGACTTTAATCCGATAGCGGCCCAGCAGCTCGAAGGATGCAAGACTGACTCGAAGTATGGCAGCGTCCGCGGCCAAGGTGTAGACCTACCGTATGATTTGGACCTACTCTGATCATACCGTGACAACACATCGTCAAAGTCTCTGAACAGGGTCTTTTCATCAGAAGTGCATGCCGTCGCGAAAGCAACAAGCAGTTGCATCTATAGCGAAACAGTTGATGAGATGGGCCAAGACTATCACGTGCAAGCGCGCGGCTGTGAACGACAGACCGGGCCAACGTCAGCGGGCGGCGGGAGCAAGAGTGGACAGCAAGCTTTCCAGGGGCTGGACATGCCACTCCAAAGCTTTCTGATGACATGCAGGAATATTCAGATACCATCAAACGACATGCAAGAAATGCCTGTCGCAACAGGAATACCGCTCTGATTCGAAAAATCCGAAAACGCCAAGTCTAAACAAAACAATGGCTGAACAACAACTTCCCCGTTCGAGCCCTGGTCCAGCCCGCACTCGAGAACAGAGTCCATCCCTGTCACGGAATCTCGACCGTCTATCTTTGGCAAGATCAAATTCTCCAGCTGGTCAAAGGACTGCATCGCGAGTTGCGTCGAGCCCGATGACATCGAATTTCCGTTCAACAACTCCGAGCGCATACGAATCTCCATCTGCTTTGCGCAGAGCTTCCAGCTCAATGAGCCAAGCTGGAACCCCTCCTAGGCGCAAATCGTCAATGTCTTCTTTACGCAGCATGACTAACCAAACCTCTCCTGCTGGTTCACCTCGTCGTGGCGACCGATCTTCCTCGACAATCTCACATTATTCGAATGTGTTGATTGAGGAGCCGCCGCCATTGACTGCAGCTTCTGTCGCATCAACGCACTTTGCACAGGAACTGGCTCTGCATGAATTAGAGACAACTTCTGCGCAGGTCGCCGTCATTTTGCATGATGCGTGCTATGGTCATCGATTTTCTAGGCCAAAGACTTCCAAGGGCATGCTGAGCATGATTGTCGAAAGGCCGGAACGTGTTCTTGCTGCTGTTCTTGGTATTTGTACAGCATATGTTCGTCTTGGGTCAAGGCACTCAGGAGGTCAACATGCGCCACACCCAGACAGGCAACCAGATTCGCGCATTCCATTCAGGATCAAGAAGACTTCTCGCGCAGTGCCACTGACATCGCCATTTGTTTCTGCTGTGCACGGAACTGAGTGGATGAAGGAATTGGAGACCATGTGTAATGTAGCAGGCGAGAGACTGGCATTGCATATGAAGGAGTTGGCCAGACCAGAAGTGCTAGGCGCAACCAAGGAGAGAGACCCTTTCCACGAAGGCGACTTGTACCTTTGCTCGGAATCTCTCAATGCGCTTCAAGGAGCTGTTGGCGGTGTTTGTGAGGCGGTTGACACGATCTTCTCCAGCATTCCAAACTCTCCGAGACGTGCTTTCGTCGCAATTCGTCCTCCTGGTCACCACTGCTCATCAGACTTTCCTTCTGGCTTCTGTTGGATTAATAATGTTCACATTGGCATAGAATATGCTGCTCAAACTTATGGCCTTACTCATGCCGTAATCTTGGATATCGACCTGCATCATGGCGATGGCTCTCAGGATATCACTTGGGACAGAAATGCGAAGAGTGCCAGGATGCCGAAAAACGCTTCTTTCACCAAAAAGACCGCGATTGGATATTACAGTATGCACGACATCAACTCATATCCTTGCGAAGATGGAGACAAAGAAAAGGTCACGAATGCCAGTCTTTGCATCGACAACATCCACAATCAATCTATCTGGAACGTTCATCTGGAAGCCTGGAGAACCATGGATGAGTTCTGGGCTCTGTACGAAGGAAAATATCTGACCCTGCTGGAGAAGGCTCGCACATTCCTGAAAAGACATACTCAGATGATCAAAGACTCGCCAAAGCAAGCACCACCAAAGGCTGCTATTTTCATTTCTGCTGGTTTCGACGCAAGTCAATGGGAAGGCGCTGGCATGCAGAGACATGCAGTGAACGTACCCACCGAATTTTATGCTCGATTCGCAAAAGATGTTGTCAAGTTGGCTCAAGAAGAAGGTACGGGAGTCAACGGTCGCGTCATATCTGTACTAGAAGGCGGCTATAGCGATCGAGCCCTCTGCAGTGGTTTACTCAGTCATATCTCTGGACTCTGCCAGGATCCCAGCCCAGCGACTTCGAACGGTTCACCAGCACAGCAAGCCGACGATGATATCACGAGTGCTATGCAAAGCATGAATATCGCATCCAGTCCTACCAACACACCTGCGCATCGGTCTCCGGAGTACGACTCCAGCTGGTGGGATGTGAAAAATTTGCAGGCCTTGGAAAGTCATGTTACGCCACCTCCTCCTCCAGCCCCTGCCAGAACTCAGCGAACAGCCATGCCGACATATGCTACGCCCACGCAATCGTTCACAGGAAAGGTCGTTGACCCTCTCAAGTTTCAGCGGTCAATCTCAGGGACAATGCGACCAATGTCGCCCAGACCTTCTGGTCCGAGAGAGCCTCCTGAGGTGAATTGGATCGTTGCCGTACATGAACTCAGCAAACTCATCATTCCTTCCGACCGACAAACAAGAAGTCATGCTCCTGAAGACCTAGCTCCACCAAGAGTCAAGAAGGACAGACTTTCTGCGCCAGCTATTGTACCTGCCGAGCCAGTGGCTGGAGGGAGACAGCTGAGAACTAGAAAACCAAAGGGTGCCGGAACTGTCAGTCCGCCTACTGAAGCTGATATGGCCATGAAGCTTCTCCCAGTTGATCTGGCTAGGCGCCAGACGATCTCGGAGCTGCCAGCATCGACTGGTGTCCAACCTGCTGCTGAGAACCTTCGACCACCGAAACGCACGACCAGAAGGACCAGCAGCATGTTCGGCTTGACTCCCGAAGCTAACGATGTGCCTCCTGTCCCAAGTACACAGCAACTACCTCTGAGTCCCAAGAAGGCACGTGGGAAGGCATTGAAGCCGACTCCGCCTCCAGAACCAGTTATCAAGCAAGAGCCTTTCATCAAACCGGAAACGTTCGTGAAGCAAGAACCATTTATCAAGCAAGAAGCAGAACAATTTGTTAAGCTGGAAAATCGCATGTCGCGTCCAGAGCCAAAACGCTTCCCGTCAGCGCCTTCTGTGCCGACCGCTCTGCCTCCCACAATTGACTTCAGCAAGCCTCCTGTCAATCATATCGAACCTCTCCGACCAGTTGGGATTAAGAGAATCCATCTGAAGGTGGGGACGCGAGAAGAGCATGATCGGAAGATGAGAGAGATAGAAGAGAAGGCCAAAGCAGAAGTAAAGGCTGCAAGAATGATCAGACCTGAGGTGTCAAAGCCTCCACAAACAGCTCAGTCTATGGCTCCAGCGGTCGAGCAGAATGGTCAGACAGTGGACCCACCAGAATTACAACCGAACGCTGGATCTGAGCTGAAACCGGAGCAACAACCTCGCAGACAACCGGCCTCTGCTTCGATGACCGTGCCTTCGACCATGGGCCACACCGACTCACCTCTTTACCTCGACATGGGGCCGCCAACGCAGGCCAATACGCCCGATCAACCGACCCTCGCATTTACTGCACCACAACAGACTTTGAATGATGATCGGCAACCCTCGGAATTACATCAATCACAAAGTAATGTCCAGGTACCGCAATATCCTGCCATGCCACGCACCGAGACACAGGCCATGCCACAACACAACCACAACTTCTTCAACCCATCCTATACACACCCTCAAAACAACCTTCCCATCTTCAGCAGTACGGGAGCCATTCCTTTTGCAACACAGCAGTCTGCGGCTAGACCGAATGGTCCAAATCCAGTCTCTGGACACGGTAATGGAGTGTCAAGATCTATGCTTGAAGGCCTGCCTACGCTGTCAAAGGTTATCACGCCTGACGATGTTGATATGATGGATTTGGATAGTCCGGAAAAGAAGAGGGATGGTAAGGGAGAGAGGATAATCCCGGAGACGCCGCAGCACTAGATGAGCGAGGTGTCACGGAGGTGTACCGTGGTAGCAAGACCAGCGGTGCAGGGGATGGCAAAGGGAAGGAGAATGATCAAGGGACACGGTAGGACGTTATGATGTTTCTCTTCTTTCATGATACCCTTTAGACTTCTTCTCAAATTGAACGAGTTTCACACTTCATTCATTCGCAGCATGTTCCAGGACTCGAGAGCCAGGCGGAAGGAAAGAGTGGAGGGGCAGGCTTCCCAAAAGGGAAAGGCGTCGGACTGAACGCGAAATGTTCGCGTCCAAATTCCGTCATGACCGAGGCAGCCACCACAACGTCTATATCGCTGTCGCAAGACACAATCGCCACCAGATAATCAACTACAACACGTCTCATCCCGATCGCATACATCCACTGCACCACAATCACTATCGCGATGCCGCCAAAACGCGCCGCAAGGACGGCTGCCAAAGCCGCGCCTGTCACCGACAAGAAGACTCCAGCGACCAGAGGAAACCGATCGCGTGTGCAAAAGTCCACACCGCCGCAGGAAGAACAGCCAGAAGTGAACAGTGCTGTCCGCAGTACTCGATCGCGCAATTCGACAATCACCGAGCAAGATGCCCCAGCACAAGAAGAACAAGCAGAAGCAGCCGCGACGAGCGATGCGATTACTCAGCCACGCACGAAACAGCGCCCATTGACGCGTGGTCGACCTCCGAGAACCGTCAAGAAGCCAGCACCGAGTCAGGCGAACAAAGGTGCCTTGGATGCTTTGAAGGCGCGTATGGAAGAAGATCGCAGAGCCACAAAAGCTGGAGTCGTACCACAGCCTGCGCCGCAGAGTCGATCGCAACAAGCTGAACACGCTGTGCGAGTGGCTACAAACAACGATGGAGATGCTGCAATGGTACCTGCCCGTCCGGTGCCACGATCGCCCTCACCAGCCAGACAGACGGCAGTGCCTGGAACGGCTGTCAAGGCGCCTGCTAGTGTCGCGCGTCCGCAGTCAGCATTGAAGATGCAGAGTACGCCTGGAGCAGAGACATCTGTACTGGCTTTGCAGAACTTCAGACGCCGCCCTCGTCAGCCTAGTTTGCTGCAGATGGTTCAAAATCCTGAGTTGGCAGGCACCCCAATCGACGACACTACCGATTTCACCTTGGGAAGCTTGGGTGACGAGGATGATTTCGCGCCGCATGACGAGAGTACGCCTCTGCAGCTTGCTAAGGGTAGGCCGATTGAGGTTGATCAGGAGCCGGAGGAAGACGAGGATGAGGAAGAACAATTGCCAGAGCAGGACAAGGCCCAGACACCGGAGGCAGCTCTTCCTGAAGATGATGACGAGTTCTACGGGGCAACACCACAGAAGTCAACACGGCAGAGCCGCAAGCGCAAGTCAGACGCCATCGAAGAGTCTGAGATCCAGATCGTTCGCTCGTCTCCCTCATTGCCTTCGCCATCACGTTCAATTGTCGAACATGAGTACGAAACCATCCCTGCGACGGCACCCGACGATGAGGAGGAAGAGGCGGCAACCACCGAATCGCAACAACGACGACTGCTCAGCGACACATACGCCGATCCCCTCAGCAGCTCACCACCACCCGAACCCATCAGTCCCAACTCTCCCGAGCAACATCGCCAAACTCCTGCTGTATCTCCGTCAGCCATCCGCAAATCTGCTCGTGCAGGAGGTCAATCCAAGAAAGCACCCAAACCCTTGACCACCGCAACATTACGAGCCATGCTTCCCAAACGCCGAGCTCAACGCAAAGACGAATTCGACTTTTCATCCAGCTCAGCCCACGAAGCAAATTCATCCGCATTCGAAGAAGAGAAGCGGAAAAGAGCAAAGGCGAAGAAACCCACAACGTCTAAGAAGACTGCACCCGCCAAAGTCACCAAGAAACCCACCACTGCTGCAGCTAGCAAGAGGACATCACGGACGTATGCTCGCAGCAACAAGGAGAACAACCCTGTCCATATATCTTCCGGCTCTTCTTCGTTGTCAGAATTGAACAGCGATGAACTGGAAGCTGACGAAACTGCCGATACCAGTCTTGATACTATCAAGGGTGGCAAGAGCGATGACAAGCTTTCGGAAGAATTGAGAAAGGCGAGGGATAAGTTTGCAGAAGTTGATGATTGGGAGATGGAGTTCGAAAGTGCGAGTTTAGGGGGAGGCGAAGCTAGTAGTCCGTGGCGATGAGCTTTCTTCGTGGCTGGAAATTTATGAAAGTGGTGTTCAGAGGGTCTTAGAGTGCTTGGGGTATGCAATGGTGTTACTGGTGTACTGGATGAGCAGTCGGATGGGTTATATATCGTTGTAGGAGTTTCTTGCTGCTCGTCTCGATGACTTGGATAGTTGCTTTTGTTCATGATTATAGCTCCATCTTTCAAACCTTTGCTTCCTGCGCCTGTCAATGTGCATCATATCCATGTCTTTTCCAGACGAATGTTGCATCCAGAATGCTTTTGCACATTCACGATCGCAGCTTGATAAACCCCAGTACGTACAACATCGTCTGCTCTGAACACCCAACGTCTTCGGAACTCAGACAAGATTACTGACGCGACGTCAAAGTCTGACAACTGTCCATCACCTCATAGTATCTGGTCTCCTTGGTCGACACATAAAGCTATATCTTCGTGACAGGGTGAGAGGTATGACAAGGCTTTGTTGCCAACACATTCGGCTCCACTTTTCAATGGACGTCACTTCCTTCCTTGTGCAAACAGCATTTTCTCTGCTGCATTTTCCACCGCAGTGGTGAGGCAGCCTTGTACCGCTGAGGTACGTATCAAGATGCGCACCGGGACTTGAGGTGGGAAGGACACTGAGGTGGAAAGGATATCGAAGTGATGGGTACGCTTCATGTCGCCTTTGGGCCTTGTTGCTATGGAGGTGAAGACTTCCTGCCGCCAGTGATGAGCAATTTCGTAAGAATGGAAGTTGCTCACGAAGATCCGGCGACTGGAGTGAGCGGGCTGTTGCTGGCTTTGACTGACAATCACAAGCCGGCTGTGCAAAGAAATAAAGAGTCGGGCAGCGACTGCTGTTTGTGGCACATGAGCTCAGTTATTTTGGCAAAACCATCACTTCCACAACTGCAGAAGCAAGAGCAGTTATCTCTGACGCCTTGATTGATTATCTTTCTCTCCGCACTCTGCACACTTCACTACATCTCGTTCGTTTCCTTTCTCCTTCAACAACTCGACTATGGCGGCGCCCAAGACTGAACCACCAACTGCGCCCAGAGATCATCATCGGGAGCTGGAGCCTGTATCATTGGATCGTCGCGGAGTTCAAGGTCCTGAACGCCCACCTGATCTACCTCGTCAACGCATCAAGACCGACGGCGCTCAATCTGGCCAGCCGAACCGTAACAAAGGTCCTCGTGGCTCTGGTAAGAAACCAACGCGCTGGCTTAACTTCAACAACGCCCTGAACAAATTGGTACCAGGCGCAAAGTTTTTGCGTACGCCCAGAGGTGGTAAGATATCATGGGTGGACTTATCGAAAGTTACTGACCGCTATAGAGTACCATAGTGGTCTCTATGCCTTGGCTATCGGTATGGGCGCCTGCCCGGACTGGACTCCAGCTATCGACTGGTCTGGCAGATCACTGGAGAACAACGCTTTCAGTAGACTGATTGAGGCCGCCCATTCACTTCGCGCCGGCTCACCTCGCCCATCTGTCAAGTTGGAAATCATGCGCGTTGATTATGGTACTTTGAGCTCTAGATATCTTGCTACTCTGATCAACGAGCACAACAAGAGCACATATGGACGCAAGATTCAACTCTTCCTTGCTGAAAGAGATGTAGAGAAAATGACACCGAATATACGAGATGCCAAGAAGATCGTGGTGCGCAAAAACTTCCGCACACAGCAATGGGAAGGATATGGCTACGCCGAAAGCGCTTCTGTTGGAAGCTATGTCAAGAACCACCAGGCTCCAGCACTTCCAATCTGGTCTTGTCCAGCCACTGAGGACGAGTCCAATCAAGCAGACGCTTCATATCTCAACAGTACCTCCTGTGAGTGGGACTCAGACTATGATGCTGAACCTGATCTCGAGGAACCTGAATTAGAGCTCTTGTTCACAGCAGGAGATGGTAAGTGTCTCAAGAATACAAAATGTGTGATGACTTGAACTCACCATGCGGCTTAGATTTCCAAAACGGCGTGCATGAATTGGTCACTTGCATAGCACACGACTCCAGACCCTCCTCCTCCAGGTTCCAATTAGTCTACTCGAGACTCAACGATCACCTGAACGACTCATCATATCGTGGCCCACCTGGTCTCGAACCAGACGGCTCGCTCAGTAGCAAGGCTCTCGGTGCTCTCGCCGACTGGTGGAATTCAAGATGGAAGACCTATCAACGTGACAAGATTATACTATACACGGGCAACAGCTATGGTCGTTTCCAAGAAGTCACCTCACCGACGAACGAGGTCCGAAAGCCTGTATTTCTTGTTTACAAGGATGGTCGTTGGCACATTTTTATTGCTGGACATACTCTACCGTTTGAGTATGCGGTACGAGAAGCAGAGTGCACCGCCTCTAGTGATGTGAACACTCCCAGAGACACTGCGTCAGAGCTTGTCCACGACTTGAAGTCCACCGACTCAAACACCGAAATAATCGCCGAACGTACTCAAGATCTGGCTCGTGTTGTCGAGCGTCTTGAGGCCACTTCATTCAAGCAAACCAATACTATCAATGGTCTGTCGATGGCTGTCAAAGACTTGACTGCGACTGTTGCTACCCTCACAACTGCTATGCAGGCAAAGCAAACCAGCTCAGCTCCCGAGGTTGATCATCTGACTCACAGACCTGGCGAGAAGATCGTCTTCGCAGATCTGATCTCCTTCGATTGAGAGGAATGAGGTGGGATGGAAGCTTACGTTTGAGAGGTTAGATATGGTGGGTGTCAGGCAAGTAGAAAGAACGATCATGTTTCCCATCATCTCCTTTCCCATTTTCGACTATTATTCGTGTTTGTCAACATGCACGATCATTTTGATTGTGGTTGAGTCGTCTGCTGTAAAGCAAACTAGTCTCAAGCTCTCTTTGGACGCGCTGCTGATATTTGAAATCATCCTGCGATTTCACAGGCTGATTTTGCTGGCACTGGCTTTGTGAGATACTCTATCGTGAATTCATCATACTGTAGTCGACCTACGTACTAGAGCGAAGGCAGAAGACCAGCATGTCAACATGCGCGATGATTCCAATTTCCTTGGAATTATCTGTAAAGCAACCGAAGACTCCTGCTCTCGTACCCCCAGCTACATGATATCATATTCTCTCTACAAGCAAAAGTGATGGCACAAAAAGGCAAAAGAAAGTATTCTCGGGTCGCCTCAGTCTCCGGTAGTTTGGACTGACTTGACCCGCCCGAATGGTTTCCGTCCACAATCTCAGTTGAGACTGTCTTTCAGCCCACCGCATATGACAGCCGCTCTAACGCTTGCGCCATACGCCCTTTCTTTTGTGCTTTAAATCAATCCCGCTTTGTCTCAATACATAGCTTTGGAATTTGGTGAAGGGTCTTGGCACATTTTTTCCCACCATTGTTTTCTCCTACCCAGACCATATCGCTTAACTTGCCCGCCATTGGAACACGAATAATCGGTCGAAGATACTAGTCTTTGTGATCAATGGAAGTGAGGTCACAGAATTGCCGACGGAGATTTTTGAAAAAGAGCCAAAACCAGTTCTGCTTCGTCTGAATGAGAGCCGCTGGGAAGCCGTCTGCCATTTCGACGTGCCAGCTGAACAGCTCTCTGCTACCACGAAACCGGAACCAAAACACGCGGAGAACACCGACAAGAACCCAGAGTCGACTGCGCCAGCCACGTCAGAACGACCTCGAGGAGAGCTTCAAGACAACACCAACGATACTGCCAAATCACACGCTACCCCGCAAACCTCCACGACGACCGAAAAGCCAGATGAGATTGTTGTCGACAACCTTCGCAACGCAATATCAAAGCTAGCTCTCGCCGTCGCCAACCTTTCGGAGGCAGCTATTCATATGGATCCTCCGCGTAGAGAAGCCATACAGCCATCAATTGACGCTTTGTACTTCGACTTCCAAGAGGTTACAAAAGATGGCTTGGTAGCTTTGGATGCAGTCATCAGTGATGCTGCTAGGGACGATGACCATTCTTCTGATGAGGGAATTGTTGCAAAACAAGATGCAGATAATGCTGCATATCAAGCTGCAGACCGTGATGATTCTGAGAGCGATTCTGATTGAGCCACCAAGAGATCAGAGTAGAGGATGTTGAGATGACAAGGGCAAGGACGTATCAACGATTTCTTCAAGACTTACACATCAATTAAACTTTCAACAAATGTCTTGTGCATGTCTAGACAACTGTGCCGCCCAAAGGCCAAGAGAGTTAAGTAAGTGTTTGCTGCCAGAGGTGTGCCAAATACGAGTTGGGGCCATTCCACTTGGCCACAACCGCCTGGCGATGAAGCGATGGTGATGGAGATGTGGTTGTTGGGTGGGCTCATAGAGGTGGTCAAGGAGAGAGGGGCGCGAGTTCATAAGCAACTTTGGAAGGCCTTCGAGTGTATATCCATTTCTCAATCACGGCTTATGTTTGTTTAAGCGCCTGTCTTTTCGCAGTAATCACCAAAAAGCAGCAGCTCTGTTGGAAACGGCCGACTTCGTCCCAATTCTCTGGTTAGTGAGAACGAAAGTATGAAAATCGGAAAGAATGAGAGCTCGTCCAAGGGCAACGTCTCTATATGGATATTGTCCAGAGTTCAGGTTAATTTCTTGTATTTCCACGGCTGAGAGACGACTCCCAAGTAAGAGCATAGGAGAGTAATGATGTCCAGAAACAAGCATATCTCACAATCGATCCCATCTCCTTCCTGAGACATCAGTCGAAGTAAAACACACAAAAATGCACGATCATATTCAGATGTTGTGTGTTACTGGTGAAAGGCAGACGAGAGCATGATCTCACTGAATATGTGAATGTATCTGAACAAGCTTCTGCATCTTCATGAAAGAAGGTTCTTGTCCGATTGACGCAGGAAAGGGCAGAGGAACAGAAGGGAATCCACGAATACGCCAAAAGTGCGGTCGTTGATGTAGAAGTTTGAGCGCTCGTTTCGCATTGTTTCAGTACAATGTTGGCCACATGTAGTAGTGAAAAGAATGTTCTGAGCACCGTCATATGCAATGCTCTGAGAAGAAGGTGTTAAGATGCTTGTTGTCCTCCATGGATGTTAGAGAGCGGCTTCCTCTTCTTTCGGCTCCTGCAGTTCACTTCCCCTCTTACTACCTCATGATTTGTTCACCTTCAGAAATCCATCACAAAGCGGAAGTCCTTTCATTTCTGACTCACTCAGAGTTTCGGATAGGAAGAAAGCAAACATTGCGGCTTGGCGTGTTGTCCGGTCACCCTCAAACATCGCGGCTGCTTTCTTTGTTTTGCGCAGCTCTCCCGCCCAACATTTGCTTTGGTCTGCGCTGGACGGAACTCTTTAGCTCTTGGATATCTGTAACTTCGGGTCGTCAATTCATCCTAGGCGGTCCCGCGCGCCACCAGAATGTCAACTGTCGAGGATCTCTTACCCGGTGGGAGATGGCTGCTGCAATCAGACAAAAGTGAGTCAAACAATGTTCAAGTAGTGTTTTCGGGTCATACTAATACCTCCCAGTCCATTGGGGGGCACTCAAAGCCATGGCTGTCGGAATGGCAGCCAGCCCGACGATAACAAGATCGATCTGTTGGACAGAGGGACTTCAAGAACGCGACTTTCACAAACAACTCAGAGCGATATGGGTTGAGAGGGAATCAGTGTGGGGCAAACCCGACCGCAAGTCTGCTTGGTTCGATAACACTGGAAGCCGTCTCGAAGATGTGATGATTTGCTGGCACGAACGAAACCAGGGCGGTGAAAACTTTGACCTGTATATCATTGGAGAATACCCATCAGCGGCCATCAAAAGAAACAGAAGCTCGGCCCACAAACCTGTCATTATCCAAAAACGTGGTAAAGTTTGGTATGGATATGGTTACTTCGCAGAATTCTCTGGTCCGAGAACTTGGGCCGAGCTCCAAGTCAGACCCGCATCCAGACAAGCTGAGGCTGTCCCAAGTACTGATACTACCTCCACCATCCCGACGGACGAGAGCGCTGTTCAGAAGAGTGCAGTTACTGCGAGCAAGGGTGACGCTGAGGCCCAGTCAACAACTTCAAGCCTTGCCATCATGACCATGGATGATCTCGTACCCCGCGGCAGATGGTTATCAACTCCAGGTTCCGGTACGTTGAGAACACACGGTACATTCGTGAAGATATCTGACCCCTGATAGACTTCGAAAGTGCGACGTACGCAATGGCAATGGGTATCAGTGCTGATGTTAACATCACTCGTCCTCTTATCTGGGCCCGCTTGAGTCCCGAGAAGCTGGTTTACGACTCTCTTAAGAACCACTGCAACTCGGCTTTACTGAAAACGCGCATACTGTTTGAGCCTCTGAGCATTATGCGTCCCCAAGAAATATCTCACGCCGTGAGAAGCTGGAACGAAGATTCCAATCCGAAGCTGCATCTCTTTGCGGAGGTCAATGAGGAGATCACCCAACTAGTGATATACGAAGGCGAAGGTGTGACCAAGTCTATCCTCATTCGTCGCAATGGGAGCCGCTGGGAAGGTTGTACATACTTCCAGGACGAGTCTCCCGAGGATCTTGAGACCAATCCTCGCACTACAAAATGCTGGGATAAAGATTCGATCAGTCTTATCATCTATCCTGCTATCACTATTGAGGGTGAGGCTGCTCATGCTGCTTCAACTTCAAATGTCGACGAAGATGTCGGCAGCACATTCGTGACTGAGCTCCAGACTGTGGTTTCACTTTCCAATCAGCTGCTCGTTGCCGCCTCGGGCATCAATCCCGCTATGGAGAAGCTGGCCATATCTCTCAACAAAGTCGAGCCTGGTCCCAGAGCAGCCATTCAGCCAATCCTGGACAGAGTCATCAGAGCGTTCAGCATGCCCGACAGTGCCTCGCCCGAAGCCTCTTCGTCGAACAACACCAAAGATACAAAAGTCGAGCAGTCTACCGCTTCCGTCCAGCCAACCACAGACAAGGTTGTCACTAGCACTGCCTCTTACTACGACTTTGACCGCGATGATTCTGCAAGCGATTCTGATTGACATGGAAAAGGAGGATTTTAGATTGCAGGAAAGGGCCTCACAGAATGGTAGACAACTACAAGGATGTGGATAGTTATCAACAATGGATGCAGATCATGATGAGTCTTACAGCAATTCAGAGAGAAGTGTTCAGCATAGAGTAAAGGGCCGATCAGTAGATAGACATGCAATACTGGAGGTGGTTGCAGCTGTGAGGATAGCTATCAGCCAATGACCAGGTCTACTTTCCACTTTCGACATTGATACCACGCGCCAATTTTCTGTGTCTCCTCAACTTGATCTCGTCACTCTTCACTTCCGCAAGAAAACAGAAGTTTGCTCCGAGACCAAGCAACACACAGTTCTTGGCATGTCATTTGCCTTCACAAACATTGATCTTTGTGCTGCGCGGCCAGACCTTGATCAAGTTGGAGCCTCACTGTTAGGTGACAATGGCGACCAAGGAAGAACTCGTGCCTGGTGGAAGATGGGTGTCAGTCCCTGGAACCGGTAAGTCTCAGTTTCGCTCCATTCTGGGCCATCACTAACATCTTACAGATGCGAGAAGTAGCTTGTATGCCCTTTCTTTAGCCATGGTGACTGATAGCTCCCGCACTCGTGCTCCGATCTGGGACTCTTCAGGGACTAAAGTGCTCGCGTACGACTTGCTGAAGGGGATCTGGGAAACGGATGTGATCCTCTGCTGTCATGAGCTCCGGGTCTCACAACCTTCAGAGCTTACGTCTATTCTTGCAGTTAGCCGGACGGTTCACCTCTGGAATCAATCCACTCAGTCGCACATGATGAAATGTCGCCTGTACATTGAGAAAGAGGGACAAATCATCAGGCTGTGCGATCTGCAGGTCAAGACACACAAGAATGCTTTGATTCGATATGCGAATGGGCGGTAGGAAGCTTTCACCTGCTTCAAGCGGGACGTGTCTGAGATCTTGGTCGACAAGCTTAAGCTCACCTCGGCTCCTAGCCTTGCCGCACGAGATCCTTTCGCCGCCAACCAGGATAAAGACACCTCAGATACTAACCGATACTTATTGGTACTGATTCATACATACTAATTGATACTTTTAGTACTAATTACTACTTTTTGGTACTAATTGATACTTATTGATGCTAATTAATACTTATCAATACTCAGCAATACTTATTAGCAATACTTATCAATACTTAGCAATACTTAGCAATACTTGTCAATACTCAGCAATACTTATCAAAACTAACTGATTTATGCTTACATAAGCAGAAGGACTTCTTTCTACTTATAAGACTCTTCTTCTTTCTTCTTTCCTTCTTACTCTTTTTTTAAGAATACTTGCTTTTTCTAAGTAAAAATGTCTACTCCTACTTCTTCTTCTTCTTCCCCTTCTTCTTCTTCTTCTTCTTCTTCTTCTTCTTCTTCTTCTTCTTCTTCTTCTTCTTCTTCTTCTTCTTCTTCGTCTTCTCCTTCTATTCCTAAGTAAGTTATAGGTTCTTATTCTTTATTATTCTAATTTACTTATTTTTATAGGAGAGGGGTAGGTCGTCCTAAAGGATCTTCTTCTCGTTTAGAGATCTCTTTAAAGAAATCTCTCTCTTCTTATAAGAAAAAGCTTAAGAAATATAAAGCCTTGAACAAGGCTTTAGAAAAAGAGCTTATAGAAAAAAAACTTCTTTTAAAAATGAAAGAAGAAAGATTGGAAGACCTGTGCCCGATCACCGACGCAAGCGACGCCATGAAACGCCTTGATGCTCAACTCTCCGTCATGGGGTCTCTGGCTATATCTCTCAACAATCTTGGGCCTCGGTACAGATCAGCCATCCGACCTAGACTCGATATGCTCATCTCCGCTCTTCGTGGTCCTGGCTTTTCTCCATCTGCTACCTCATCCAATGAAGCCTCGATCAAACGCGCCACTGCTTCCTAAGGAGACGCAGGATATAGCAGCACTCGATCGACATCCTACCAAGCTCTCGACCGCGATGACTCTTGCAGCGACTTAAGATAGTGACTGTGGATGAGCAGGATGGACAAATGGACTTTGGGGAGAACGAAGATGGTCGAGACAGATGGGATAAGTCCAAGGAATCAGGCTCATTGTGAGCTACGAGAAAGATCCTGCGAACAGACTTATCCACGCTTGCATTTGCGTTCGGCGAAGATCGTGATAGCGATAACAAACACTTTTTTCCCAGACACGTAAATGCCCCCGTTCCAACTGCCAAAAGGCAAGATGATGTTTATGACTGGGTGATTCTTCAGAGAGAGCGTGAAATATTGGCTGCTCTCAGTGGACGTGACCTCAGTCTCCAAAAGTATCATGCATCGTTACAAACAATCGAACAGTCCCGCCTGGCAGAGGGGATACAAGTGCAGCAAATTTGCTTCCATTCACTTCCAAAAAATACCATTGCTTCTCACTCGGTTCTTTTTGTGAACTTGTCAAGGTGATCAACCTTTTGACTCTCACTCTCACTCCCTTACACGCACAACTCCGCCGCGATACAAATCGACACTGCGGTTCCAAATTCCTCTCTGCGCTTTGTGATTACACTTCGTTCTTCAAACAACACGATAATCGTGGAAGTAAACATGCCTGGTTGCAGATGGCTCACAGTGCCTGGAGATGGTACGTTGCAGCCTCGACTATGTGCATGTATACACCACTGACTAGACTTAGATCTGGAGAGCGCACTCTACGCTGTTGCGGCTGCTCTCGCCTCCCGTGCCGACATGAAACGCCCTCTTGACTGGTCCGAAGGCACTCCAGAACGTGAGATATTCAACTTCCTCTTGCGTACCTGGGACTCTGGTTCAGGCTCCTTCCTCGCCAAAGTCTGGGGGGTGTCCAGGGACACTCTGCTTGTGTCAGTGATCATGAGCTGGAATCACTCCCGTCAGGGAGGGCAGTACGGTCTCATCGTCAACGATAAGCTCCTCCTTGGTGACCGCAACCACTTCGACATGCTCGCGGGATCAACAAAGCCTTACAATTGCAATGTCGTTCTTCGTCAAGTCGGCCGCCGCTGGGAAGTTCTTGCTCACTTCACTGATCCCAAACCCACGAAGATCATCATCGATGAGCTCCAGAAGCATTCTTCAACCATGCTACGTACAGTCGAGAAGCTGAAGGAGGATCTTGAGAAGCTCCCCTCGCCTGCTCCTGCTGGCTTGACTGCCACTATGGAAGCGCTCGTTGCTGTTCTGAAACTGGCTGCTGTTGCTGAAGACAAGGAGACCACTGCTTAGTGGCGTCGCGGAAGAAAGGGAGGGCTCTGGCTGGGCGATACAAGGAGAACGAGAGCGCTGCTTGAATCCGAGCAGTCTTGCAATGACTTCGATTGCGAGCATGAACAACAATTGGAGCAAAGAATTCGGAAGGATCGGAAACAAAGACATAGCTCACTACCAATCATGCAAACACTCGATCACAAGTTTTATGTTTCCGTCAATAACATGCGCTCACGCAGCAACTGGAAAGACATGAGCCTATGATAGTTTCTGCCTGACATGTGCAATGACCTAAGATGCTGTATAGAAAGCTGGTGACATACAGAGCAGCTCTCTGACGTATCAGATCTCTGCACCAAAGTCGTGTCGCGGCGACCCGCTACATATCATCGTGCAACGATGTGGTACGTCGCTCTGTTTGCTTATTCTTATCTTCAAATTACAGGAAATTCTCAAAATCTTCTGAAATGCAAATGCGCTGAAAACTGGTTGTATATCAGGACCTGCTTTGTCACGATCTTAGCTTTAGCAGACAGTTCAGGGCGTAAAGGCAACAGAAAACTACATGTTATTAGATGCTAGGCCGTAGTCAACAACAGAAAAGCAGCTAGAAGAAAACCACCGAGCTATCTGGCATAAGACATCGATTAGGGTACTCTATCGCCTTACGATATAGAGATAAAACTGTAGCAAATTCATCGTAGGATAATGTTTAGGCGCTACTCCTCAATCTCCGGTAGTATACAACTCAGTCTCCTGACCTTTGAGTTTGAATCCATGCTAAACTCAGGCATGAAGTCCGGCAGATCCCACCAATCCTTGTAAATGTGTCCCCCAGTAACTCTAGTAACAGGTTGTTCAGATCTCTTGCTGAGTTTATCTGTTTTTCTCAAGCATCTAAGGAGATTGCTGCTCGCAGAAACTTTGATGCTATGATTTTCTCTGTTTCGTTCCCCGCCGGATTGTTCCTTTCTGAAGAGTGGCCTCAAAGTAGCAGCGGAGGAAGCGATGATACCAGCACCCATCTCGATCGTGATGTAGGTCACGGCGGAGCGGTAGCCGGATGAAGAATCGTTAGTTAAACCGGGCCAGGAGACAATCCGTAGCACCGCCGCCACGGACCCTGCAATAGCAAACGCAAAAGTACCTGCGACATGAAACTTTTCGCGCTTAGTCAATGAAGCACTCCTAATGACGACCGTAATAGGTATGATAGCAAAAAGCCAGTCAGAAAGCGCGTTCAGGCTGCCTTGGAGGATGGTGGCAGCGTAAAGCGCACCGCCGGCACACTGGCCTGATGATACAGTTACTGTGCGCTTTGTCGGGTCTGAGCACCAGAAAAGAACCAGAAAGATAGACGAGAGACAATCGGCGATGAACGTGGTAAGCATCGCGTAAATCACCACGCGCTGCCAACGCTCTATGACGAAGCGAAGAAAGAAGAATGCGAGCGACAGCTTGAGTGCGACAGAGCCACAGAGGTAGACAACAACATCGGCAATGACGATCTGTGACAGCTTTTGTCAGTCCTACTGTTCGAGAGAAGCTAATCGGTGTTTGGCTTACATTGGTCATATTCTTGGTAGCGGACATACGCAATGCAGATGATTGACCAATTCTAGCCATTCGAAGTGATAGGCCTGACTGTGCAAGGTACAATATCAGAGCCAAGACACAGAGCCAGTCTTCGATTAGAAACGCCTGTACCAGTCTCTTCCGTACGTACACTCGCATTGCGACCGTGAAGACTGATAGGGCGACAAAGCTTGTGAAGACTGCTACAGGCTCAACGTCAACATGACGATCGCTCATGGAAGTGGTTATGATGATGCCCGAGGGATATAAGACAAAGCGTTATTGGTTGTGAAAGAATGCAGTTTGGATGGTTCGACGGGGTTCAGTTATCACTTCCGCAGTGCTTGCGAAGAGGTTCAAGTAGTGCGAGGCACCGCTCAGAGTCGTTGCTCGCGTGGTGCGAACCACATGTGAATCGTTACAATATCTGGATCATTTCGAAACGTCTGTTGTGTATCGTGGGTGAATTCAATGGTGTAAGCACATCAGCAGCCGTTGCAAATCTCGGTAGTAAGGCCCTTCTCGCACAATGTTGTCCACCTGGATGACCATTTTCGTCGGATTTGACGCTGCATTGCTTCCCACGACCTAAGTTGCCAGAATCAAGAACGCGTCCGTGAATATTCAATGCGTTGGGTTAAAGGATCTGGGCTTGGGCCTGTTGACCTCAACCGTCAACCTGATTCTGTCGCTCAGAAGCTCTTGTTTGCTGCCGTGCTGTGGCGCCGGAGTTCCCTCCATGTCGTCATCGCGAGCCGCTGCACCTTGGTCTCTTCCGACACGCTAATAAGTGTAACCACGTGCCTTCATGTCGTAGACGTGCGCAAGGAGGCACGACACCTAATATTGTAACGCTGTTTCAGGAGCAAGGATCGGGCCGAGTGATGTGGAAAACCTGACTTCAATCCAATGTGAAGCGCCGAGTGCCGTGTCAGAATGCTACGCTCACTCTACGAGACACCAGGCGCGAGCGAGATTACTTTGCTTTGTGCTCCGTCGTTGTTACATAAGCGCCTGCTATCTCAATTGTCTTCCGAAACACGATACGATAAGGTAGGAGAAAATGTCACCAATCAGAATTGCAGAAGAGCGGCATCGCGACCGCAAGTCTGGCGGTCCTATAAAATCGATTCACACGAAATTTTCAACGACATGTAACGCCATGTAAAGAGAATTTGGTCGCATGCAGTTTGGGTTCTTGCAAGTACCTCGCATCGTGTTCGTCGGGAAGCCCCTTGTAGCCTTGTCCAGAACCGTTACGCTCGGCACGAACGGTGACTTGCGCAAAGAGCCCCGCCTCTGATCTAAGTGAAGATGCAAAAGATTATTTAGGTTTGGCTGTCGTGGGTCAGTTCCGATTACGATCCATGTGGGCAACTTGTTCCAGAGCTGTTACCGGGAATCTGCATCTAAGGCTGACCACAACATAAGGCCCTACCAGTCCGTGACTGGGGACCGTTCCGGAACAACTATGTGACTATTTTCGAACGGGAGGTATCAAGCCATATCTGTCCACGGATATCGCAGCCGAGCGGGCGTGTTGGTGGAGCTTGGTTCACGCATGTCGGATGAACACTGTTGTGCATACTTCGAGTTTTATTTTGTTTCTTATGGTTAATGACTTCGCGGAAGTGCCCGACATCTGCTTGCTTCATCCAACGTGTACACGCCGTCGTTGGCCTTAGCCATGGGCCAGAGCGCTGATGTTAAGCTCACTCAACCAGCATGTGAAGGTGGTGAAGACGTTGAATTGCCTGCCGCAGCTTGACATCTGGAACGATGACCCAGACTATCCTGCTGCGCAGTGTCTCCAGATATATATTACTACTACCCATAGTTCACCACCTACGCCGGACATGCTTACCTTCTATATCCTTGATCATGACACACTCCTTTGAATTCATCGCAGGTGCGAGCCCTGCTTATACCATGAACGCAAACGACTTGGCGCCCATCGACTTTGCCGTGTCGCAATCAACGGCAGAAACTTCCTTGCTGGATTATCCGACTACCGCCCAAAACTCTCGACCGCAACGACGGGGCCGACCACGAACTCGATCGAAGAACGGTTGCTGGACATGTCGGCAACGAAAGGTGAAGTGCGATGAGAAGCGCCCACGATGCAGTCCGTGTATCCGGCTAGGCAAGGAATGCCAATATGACTGCCAATGGAATTTCCATGATCTTAATCTATGGGTCAAACAACGATATGATCACATCACCGCCACTGGCAGTTCGCCTTGGAACCAGAGGTCGTGCAGTCTTGACAGCGAAACCCGAGCTGCAGATCTATCAAAGGAGATCCGATCTATGTCTAGAGGTTGGGCTCAGGACTACGACCAGAGAAGAGAGGTCTTGGGTACATCTACATGGTTCAATTTCATCTTGACTCCGGACAGCTTCGCAGGTTTGCCCGAGTGCAGAGGACTAGGACAGTGTGACCGTATGGACTCTTCAGGCTCTGGAACTAGTCAAGATCAGCCCATAGATGATTTAGGGTCTGCCATGCTTCTGGAAGCCGTGTATTCGCCACAATCTGAGTCGTCTCTGGCACCTTTGCGGCAAGGCAACCATGTAACCCAAGATTCAGCATCTGCGAGATACACGGCTTCTGTCTTTAGGGAACCATCATACAACAGCAAGCCAAATCCGGAGGAGCACGCCCTGTACTTCGAAACCTTCATCCTACCTAGAATACTTTTCTTTGGCACGGCTCGCAATGACTGCGTCAACATTGAAGTGTTTGAAAAAGGTGGAGCAGGTTTCAGGCATTTCAAAAGCTTTGAGCCGGTAAGTCTATCTTATACGTAGCTACTCAGAGACGACACAACACCTCATATACCAGATCTGACGTCCTCCAAGCTTTACCACGCCATATTAGCCTTGTCATCCCTGAGCTTGGCACTCGGAGGCCGGCAAGACCTTTTCATAGAAGCCTTGCAACACTATGATTGGGCTATTTCCGCCTGCTTTTCCTGCGATCAAGCTGAACCAAGCTTGCTGTTCTATCTTCACTTTGTACTTCTCATTTTCGACATCTGCTCTACGGAGCAAAACACTCATGGAAGCCCAAGCATGTGGTCTCAGCAACTGCGACACCTCGGACGCTTAGCCGGTTGCATCCAACAAAGCTCTATAGAGAGCGTTCAACCCAAAATGTTATGGTCTGTTCTCTTCCTAGATACACAGTCATGTCTGGCGGGAAATTACGATGCAGGATCGTGTGTCAGAGCTTACCTTGCAAACGACTTTCTCCTTCCGGACCTGACTCAACTTCAGCTGTTCCGAGACGAGTCTGACCAGAGCGCATCCTTCGCGGTCTACGAATTAGCCTCATATTCATGTCGAAAGCTCGCGGAATTGAGTCAGCTCGCTTTGCGGATGCGGAGGGAAGTCAAGGAGGGGATAGGCAGCGCCGCGGAGCATCGACGTTCAATCGACAAGTTCCACAACGTCTTATTCACAGAGTGGACGACCAAAAACGAAGAAATGCTCAATCAGAACTCGGACGGCTCGGGCATTGACGAATCAGCAAGCACTATTTTGGAGTTTGTAAGCAACAACGTCGTTTTATCTGATCACCGTGGTACATATGCTGACATCTGCAAAAGGCTCTACTCCAGTACTTGACTTGCACAGTCTACTTGCACACAAGCATGTATCCAGGTCAACGTACTCACTCGCCCAGGCTTGAAAGGCAGATCGCACGACACTGTACTGAAATACTATCGATTGCGTCGGCGAGAGATTCTGATCAACGTCACACGTACTTTCCGCTGTTCCTTGCTGGGTACGCCAGCAAATGCACAAGGGAGAAGAAACGAGCTCTTGAGCTTATGAAGAAACCTCAAGCTAAAGAATTCAGTGGCAATTCTGCTCGAATCATAAGTCTGCTTCAACTCATTTATGAGGAGCAGGCAGCTGAGTTGGACTTATCATGGGAAACCGCTTTGGACTGGGTTGAGTTCTCTAGCCAGGTCGGAATCAATATAGTGACCTTCAACCTTTGAGTGCTTTCATAAACTAGCTCAGATAATGTCATGAGAATTGGCGGGAAGCATCCGATCCAACGCACGCACATCAAACGGAACTCGTCACCAGTGCAGCCGCCTGTCGAACATTGCCATTCTTAGAGGACCATCCATCTCAATTCCCTGTTGCGTTTCTAGCTCTTGTCTACTCATCATCGTTGAGCACCGATGTCCAAAACGGCTGACCACGGTCATGTTGTTGTTTGGTAAGTGTAACTGTCCCACAATGCGCGAAGTTCATTTCGGGCGAAGAAATTTCTGTCTTCCAAGGGACTTTACCCGATAGTCACGTGCTGTTCCCTCAACCCGAGTCTTTGCTTGTCTTTACTGGTTGTTTGGGCCAAAAGCCAGCATTGATAGCCGAGACCGCCGTTACCCGCTCTCGCCGGCTCGCCGTAGTGAAGCTTGATTGCACTTGACAGCCAGCCACCACGAACCCCTTCCCCAACATTCCACTTCCGCCAATCATTGTGTGCGGAAGACTCAAATCAGGAACATGTACCGAGCCGCGTGCCGCGTGGCTAGACACGTTCTTCCTTCTCAAGATTGGATCCACATCATCTGATTCTGGTTACATGACACGTTTGGGTACCGAAGTCGATATCTACCAGCTCGAAATGAGCGCGGGGTGTTCTAATCTCTGCTATGTTATTCAGTTTTCAGCTTCGTGTGAGAGAACTTGATCTACCTTCATCTCATCCTCGTTTTGTTTTCTTGTATATAGATCCTTTCTCCCATATCAATCGCAAACATTTGGAGTAAACACTATTTATCAATGCACAATCACAATGCTTTCAAGAACCTTTCAACAATTGACAAGACACTTTGAGAGGTCGCCGTCCAATTTGCACCAACCTAGTACACGCGTATACCATGAACAAGAGATTGTGTCATCGCAACCAACAAACGATCTTGACGCGCAGGCATGCATGCTGCACTCCCACGAGGAAGAAACCCTCCGTTCATGCGAACGAGCCGACGTCGTCAACGATCACGATACACCAAACAAGGTATCACTACCACACTATAAAGAAATTCGACTGCGACTCCAGACCGCTCATAAACCATCTTAGCAACGAAAAATTTGCTGCATGTGTATCAGGAACAGGCGTCCCGCTTTAAATCCCGTCATACACATAACGCCGTGTCAAGCTTCTCGGCACTCATCATCTTCAACATCTGACGGCCAAAGCTCGACTGAACACAGAATCGTGTGTAGAAGTCATACGTATCCCGACACTAGACACTTCATCTCCCAAGAACTGGAACCAGGAGCCGGGAGCGTCTGCTCGCCCACAGAATATACTGCGGTTGCTAGAATTGCACGGAGAGCACCTGCAAAGCTTGTATACATATAGCGTCGGAAGCATGCTCCGTTATACTTGTGCAAGCAGTACGGAGGTAATTGGAAGTAATATACAATACCTGTCGAATGACTGACGTTTTTAGATTGGCTGTAACCTATCAAGTTGTGAAGGTGCTTACCACTACTAGCCAAGAAACAGCTCCTGGGAACAGACAGCGAGCTTGTGTGGGAAGTCGAAAGCGAAGACAACGCGGACCAAGATAGCCTTGCTTTGGCCCCAATCGGCGAGCTTGTTCGGTCAGAGGAAGAGCAATTGTGTTGTAGCAAGGAAGCGCTCTATTACATATTGTCTAATACACCACCGCCCTTACTCCAACAGATTTGAAGTATTGGTGCTCGGAAATGCACGTATTGGGCGGTCTCATGATTCTTGTGGCTTGTGCCTGCCTTATTGTGTTATCACACCGGGACTGTTTCCAGCTTCCATTTGCTCTTGATCCCTTCTTTTGATGCGTTCTTGGTATATCCAAATATTGAAGTGGGGGGCCATAACGTCTTTCTCAGAGCACAGAGCGATTCTAGCAAGAGGGTAGCACAGGAGACGGACAGCGACAACGAGAGCGAGGACGATGCCGGTAACAGTGGCGACACTGAATGACAAACGACGAGCGGCGAGTAGTGTTGCGCTGACGAAAGCTGTTTGTGATTCCAAAGTCGACGAAAATCGAGAGCCTGGACCAAGGTGATGAATCACAAATCAAGGACGGTACTTGTTCGGTGTTTCGAGTCTCGCTGGCAGCCCTGCGGATACTTTGAAAAGTCAGAAACCATCAAGCGTCCCTCTGTGGAGTCTCGTCTGGCAGCCCGCCGCACTGACGCCGCCTCGACTCTTCTCCAGCCTCAATTCATTCCTCGACTTCGGCTCCAAACCTCTGCCAGTCCTGACACAGAGGAGCCTGCCAGAGAAGTCATCAAGACCGCCGCTACCATCGAATTCAATGCAACAAAGCTACACATCACTTGCGCAGAGCCCGTTCCTGCTGTCGAGAAGCCCATTGAAGCGCTGGATGAGTATGAAGAGAAAGAAGGAGCTCTACAACCAGCCATCGAGGAGCCCACTGCCGCCGTAGATGAGGCTACCTTGGCCGAACATCAGCACTCTCGTTAGACCACAGCTTACGACACTATACGCTAGAACAGCATCAAGTCACAGCAGCTCCATATCCATCCAATGTCTCCAAGCCCTCCTCCCCACAAGAATACCCAGCACCTTTGGGTAGAGCGCCTTCTCACTCCTTTTCCTCCACGAAGTACCTCCGGCAGCGGCTTCTCGCCATCAAGCCTACGGCACAGTAAGATGAAGAGCATGAGGAGTATGACTTGAGCACAATGGCAGGAGATAGCACACAAACGTAGCGACTCACGAGGAAGATTAGAGAACAAAGCTTCCGCGGAGGGACATAACGTGCACTTTCTAGAACTTGTTGCCTAAATAAAAACGCCTTCGTGCCCCCTGTGTCTATTGATTTCGATGTATATGCGTGCTGCGGTCCTGTTTCCGTGAAGTCGTCCTTACTCCGTTGCCATCTTGCAAAAGTGTGTTCGCTGTGCGCTTGGCTATCTGTCTGAGCAGTAGGTTCACAATATGGCGGCTGGTCGACATTGCTACTTTTGGGTCTTGCTGCCTTGACTTCCTTTCCCAATCTGCATCTACTGCGCGTGTTTTGTCCTTCATCCTTCATGAGCATTCAGCAAACAAATGAATGTGAGAAAGCTTGCATCTGATCAAATAGCAAAAAGAAGTGAACAGTACGACAAGAAGGAGTGCAAAAGGAATCAACGATACGCTCTCGTCACGCTAGGCACCTTGCAGATGATTTACCAAAAGGCATAACATTCTTTGGTTTGATGATCAATTGCAACTTAGATTTGTGCAAAAAGAAAAAGAATTGTCCCACGATGGAATCGAACCAACAACCTAGTAGCGCAAGCAGTAGCGGCGAGTAACACAGATTGGAACACAGCACCATTCCTGCTAGACTACCTAACTTTCGGACAAGAGATACTTCACCTCCATGCAATATACCTCCCCAAATTGCTGGTTTGCGAAGCGATGATACCTAACATCACCATTTATTAGAAGGCATGATGTTCTTTGGTTTGGCGATCAATTGCAACTGCAGCCAAATGCTAACAAGCGGTAGACTTGTGCAAAAAGAAAAGAAATTGTCCCACGATGGAATCGAACCAACAACCTGGTAGCGCAAGCAGTAGCGGCGAGCAACACATTTCGGAACACAGCACCATTCCTGCTAGACTACCGAACTCTCGGACAACAGATCTTCCAACTCCATGCAATATAGCTCCCCAAATCGCTGGTTTGCGGTGCGATGATACTTGACATCACCATTCAGATTTGCCATCATCTCGCACAGGCAGAAGGATCTCTGCGGTTATTTTCCACCATGTATGAGTAATTGAGTTCAACGTTGCACGCTTCTGGGAGCTCCTTCCCCCCTTTGATCTCAGTCTCGTGAACTCGAAAAAGCATTTGGCTGGAGGAGGAGCAAAAGCTTCGTTTCCAGGAAGTCGCGCTTGCTGTCGATCGTTCCCTCCCGGCTCCAGCGCCTTGCATTTCCTCGGCGTTGCCGCGTTTCTGACTTGACTGTTGAGACTCACTTCTCCATCATCCATCTTATCCGATACGACGACATATTCCTCAGCCATTATTCAGATTCTTTTGTTTAACGATACGCTCATCAACATGGCATACAAAATAACCGTCGAGAAATGCGAAGCGGAAATTCCAGGCGGCCATTGGATCCACACGCCGGGTACCAGTGAGACTTCTACAGTCTCCGAATCAACAAACGCGCTGACCGAATCACAGACCTGGACTCTGGAATCTATGCCTTAGCCATCGGTCTAGCTTGTGATCCTTCCGAGACAGTTCCACGCCATCTTCGATGGGAAGACGAGTCCCCTGAAAGCCACAACTACCGCGAACTCACAAAGATCTTGCGGGTATTGGAAAGGCAGTGGACTTTTCCCCAGCTCAAAGAGGGCGAGATTCTCGACACTAACGTCTTGGTGCAAATTCTGAAGAATTGGGATACACTGATGAAGGGAAGATCTGTCATATGGTTCGAGAAGGACCACAACCTTTCCGGGGAAACTTCTGAGAGCGGCACAAAGAAGATCATCCTTCGCGCTCTGGGAGATATTCGCTGGGCTGTCTTCACCAACTTCATCAAGCCCTTGTACAATATCGAGACTGATGAAGAGACGCCGTCCTGGACAACGATACAACCTAAGACCGAGGAGCAGGAAGACACCGCCATCGACCATCTCAAACGCTTGGCTCGTGTCTTTAATAGAGGCGCTGTCGCTCTTGATCCACCAATCGAAACGCTCATGACAACAACATCTCGTGTCGATCAGGCAACAGAGTCGGTCCAAGCTGCTATCAAATGCATAGATCACGTCAAAGGATTACTCACGACCAGTCTTAAGCACCTTGATATCACTCGTCAGCAGCTCCAGATCCACGAGAGCGAGCAAAAGTTTGTATCAGAAATGCATACATCTTCCGGAAGTGTCGAGTGGTAGGAACACGGACCTGCTACGCTGTGGGGGATCTTGGTCTGACACATCCGAAGCTTGGAGGCCTCGAAATTGCAGGTATGATTGATTTCCACGGACACACTTGGGAGTGTGAAGGACTGACACAAATCAGGCAATCAACCCTCGCTCATGCCTTGTTCACAGAAAGAGTAGAGGATACGTTCATGTATTGCAGTTGTCCACTCTCTTGAGTTGGTTTCGGCGTAAGACGGCTATGACGAGGATGCACTAGGAGAGCAGACTTTGAACGCGAGTTTGACCATCCATTTGCAGATTGGTTATTCAAAACATCATTCGTTCTGCCCATTCTTCTGCCCAGACATTGAACCATTATAGTGAGTATCCAGCGAAAGCAGTAAACAACTCCTGGCGTGCTAGACCTATCGTAGGTGAGGTGTAGTTGGTCGTCGCCTTCCGTCTCTTTCTGCCAACCTGGAAGAGCTGGTACAACCTAGCACATTTGGAAGTCATTTGCCAGCAACACTGGAACTGGTGAGGAATCTAGCCAGTAAAATGATGACCATTTCGTATAGCCAGCAGCTACTTGCCAAGGCACTGCGGGATGTCTTTCCGAACGTATCAATTGGTCTCGCGACGACTGTAGTACTGACAACAGCCTCTTCCAAATATTCGACCCCTACTTCTGGGTCACTATTGCTGGCTTCATTTTACTGCAATGACAGCGGCATTCTGTCCCACTTGAGGATATATATTGTCTTTTGGAACACTCTACTCTTTCTTCTCTCTTTCCTTCGCGAACTCAAACTTCTCTCGCTACACTACTTTCCCAGTCCTTTTACAACCAATCACTGCTGTCATTCTTGTCAACACAATTACTTTGCAGCCTCTGAGTTGTGGAAGGAACAAGTATGCTGGCTCCTTCTGGGAGCCCCCAAAGCTGACCTTTGGAATAGCTTCTGTCAGCTTCCTCCATCATGGCTTGGTTTCGAGCCACTTCTCGCATTGTCATGAACCTGTTTGCCAAAAGGGTATGTCTTCTTCTCATCCAAGCCCAGGCCACTCATACAAATTTACTCTAGCCCACTCCATCAGCTTCGCCAATCGTCTATGGCACACCCAAGTATCAGGATCTTGCTACCGGAGTCAGTACTCTTGAGCAGAAAGATCAAGCCAATGGTCTGCGCGCGAAGCTTGGTGGTGGTATTGCCCTTGGACTGGGCATCATGTATACACCTCAACCTGAAGGCTCAATCGCCAGAGTTGTTGTGATTGCTGCTGAAGCACACTTCAAACAAATGCGCAGAAGAGGAAGAGAGTAACATGGCATTGTTACCTTGATCTCATGAGAGACCATTCCATCTTTTGCTTTGGAATATGGCTTTTTAGTAGGGCATTTGGACACGGAGTTTGAAATCTGGGCTGTCAATCATGATTGCATTCTGATTTTGGATGTCAAAATCCATGCTTCCCCGTGCATTATAGTTTGTCACTTGGACTCTTAGCCCGCGGCGATGCGCATTGCACTATGCATCAGAATGCATAACACCTTTGGGCAAGAGAACGTCGTTCACAGAGAGCGACTGTTTGATGCCCTCTCCCTGAGCCCAGCTCTACATTCGAAACTCATCGTGCATTTTTACAGGTGACAAGCGTTAGCGCATGGGGATGTAGGATGTGCTGATATCTTTGGTCAGGGGAATACCGCAAAGGTTTCCTATTGGCGGCAATTGCCCATTTTCTCATGACGGCCGGATTACCACTCAGTACACAACGCCGAGAGAGCATGCCTACTTGCGAACCGCGATGGTAGCTAGATAAGGACCGGCTTGCTCTGTCCGAGGTCGTCCACTGCGAGGACAGAAAGTGTTCCCAAATGCCTTCGTGGACCGCTACCGGGGTGTAACGGTGGGTTTGAGTGCATCAGGAAAAGAACAGAACTTTGCTGCAGCCATACTGCTGACAGTAGCGATCTGTGGTAGGGGAGGTCTCTGACCAGCGGTGTGCATACTGCTCCGACATGTGGAGCGTTTTCCAGTCACAGCTACATGATCATTGGTCCCAGAACGGCAGGAGCGACCCAGCGGCATCGTGAAACTTGCCAGCAGTTCTTGCCCATTATATCTTGCTACGTAGACGATCGTACTGTTGTCCTCGTGGTGGCAGCTATCGATGTCATACCTCCTGGAGTATATCTCTCCTCATCAACGTTCCTTCCTTCTTCTTCTTTCTTCCTCAAGATATCTGAAAAAGCTTTACATTGGCAGCAGCAACTTCTTAGCTAACCGCAGCACCCAAGAATCTCGAAGACTCAGCAAGATGGTTCATGTAACAGCAGCTACTCGTGGGAGAACGTTGCATACTTTGGGTCTCTATGAATCAGGGGTATACAGGCCAATCCTTTTCGAAGAATTTTGCTAACATGGTTCACAGCTCAACTCTGATCTTAATCCCTTCTCAACACCTGCATCAAGTAGACAGCTGAGTGTCTTCACTCCCACGCCTCGCTCTTCGGAAAACGGCGAGCGTACTCCTTCTCTCTGTTCCTCAGAAGATGGCATACTTACACCTTCCGAGTGCTCTTCTGAAGATGATGATAGCTGCAGGCCTACTGATCAGCGCGGAGAGCAGATCAACAGGAAGCTCGAAAAGCTGGCTGCCCAGAATGAGGAACTCAGCAAGCAAATCAAGGACATGAAGAAGCTAAAGAAAGAGGAGAGAAAGGTCAACAAGAGGGCGAAGGCCCATATGGCTTTGGTCACTGAGGCATTGAGACTGGCTACGGCTGTCTTGACGCCGTTGCCTGAGGGCTCTTTGGCGAGATTGGCCGTCATGGTTGCTGAGACTTACATGGTCATCAAGAAGAAGACTGTTGAGTAAGCAATATCGCTCTAGGACAGCGACACTATGTGCTGCAAGGGATCTTCGAGGATGGACGGTTATGTATCTGCCATGAATGTCTGGCATACTTCGGCACTGCTTTCCAATGACAAAGAACCTGATATTGGATAGCACATCAATGAAAGCATTGAAATTGAGAAGCAAACAAATCATACCTACGCCCGGACCACCGTGTTGATGTTCCCCTTTGAGCGATATGGACGCGTCATCTAGTTGAGTGAGGACGCGACTGGGCGCAAGTGAGAAGCAGTTGGATGTTGTGCAAGCTTGAAGTCTTCAGCGTCTCTTCTCTCCAACTTTGTTCTCTATCTCAACCAGTTTGACATACCGAAGCACGTATCATGTCCTCAGTTCCCAAGACCACCGTCGGCGCCGACTCTGCCGCCGGCGCCCATCCTTTCTCCGGCGCTCATCCTGTCTCCGGCGCCCATCCTGCCCCCGGCGCCCTTCCTGTCCACGGCGCCCTCCCTGTCCCCGGCACCCATCCTATCCACGGCGCCCTTCCTGTCTCCGGCGCTCATCCTGTCCCCGGCGCCGTCGCTTGGTACCGCTCAGTCCTGGTAAGTCATCCATCCAATCCTTTTGCAGAGACTTACCCTCAAGCATAACTTTGAGCAACAAAGACTAACAAGATACAGTCTTCCGCTGATGAAGGCGACCACTCTCGCTTCGTTCCAGGATACGGAGTCCACTCTCAAGAGGTATGTGAGGCAATCATCTTCTTTGAGACCACGATCTGACACTGCCCAGACCCCTCTCTCTTTGGAAGAACTCTTGTCTCCGGAAATCGCCAGAGGAGGAGCTGTCAGCTACAGAAAGTCTCGCGCTTCCATCTTCAACGACATGTCCTCCGAAGACTTGGACAGATGGATGGAGAAGTTTGGTCAAGCCAAGCTGGAGCTCCGCGGTATGACTGACCTGTACGAGGAGTACGGCGGTGACAATGCCGCTGACGAGCTTCTGCGCGACGATGGTGAAGCGCTCCAGGACGCTGTTCCCTATGAGGAGGCATTCGAGGCTTACATCAAGTATTACACTCACAAGATGTTCCAGGAAGAGGCTGAAGCCGCTGAAGAACAAGCATTCTTGAAGGGACTCTGGGAGGCTCAGCACGGCACTGAGGACAAGACCCACGACGCCCCTCAGAAGAACAGCAAGAAGCCCAGCAGAGCCCAGATGATGGAGCGCCAGAAGGAGACAGACGCCGAGCTCCAGAAGGTCGCTGCCATGCACAGCCAGCTCTGCGCCAAAGTCGTCGCCCTGGAAGCCCAGATCAACCTGTTCAGGGAGAAGTCGCGCATCATCGAGCTGATGTGGGAGGAGAACCTCAAGGCCACCAAGATCAGTGTTTCCGAGAACAACGACTTCAAAGGAGACCCCTACGTCAAGAAGAAGCGCTCGTACACTCCCGCCGAGATCAAGCACATTCAGGAAATGCAGGACGATCAGGTCACTCAGGACTGGATCGAACGCCTCATGGCTGGTGCTGCTGGAGATGGCAGCAAGGAGGTCGAGAGTCCTACCATCGACGGCGAGGACTGGGTCGAAGTCTCCGATGCTTGAAAGCTTTTAACAGCATGGCGCGCGCGACGGATGTCAACAAGACATTCAATGATGGCGCAAGAAAGGAGGAGAAGACTGCGATAAGTAGTTAAATCAGATCGTGTTTGCTCAAACTTTCGTCTCGCTCTCTCACTTGTGATGTGCTTTCGGTAACATGCTCTAACCCAGGCACCCAGCATTGGCTAAATATAGCGCGTCAAAAGTCAAGAAGTTTTTGAGAAACAAATAAAGGTCCAGTGAGAGCTCGATTATTTTATGCTCTCACTGGACATTTACTCGACCTTGAATATCATCTTGCATTTTGACAGGTATATTATAGGGGTGCAATGGGACGCTGAGAGCCCCTGCGTTTATTCCTGGCTTGCATGGATGACTCCCACCATCAATCACGCTTGAAAAGGTTGTCGTTGTGGAGATGTTCAATAGATTCTAAGTCGTTTCCGGATGTTTGACACACATGTCTCAGATGTGTCAAAGAAGCAGGAACAAAAGCACAACAAAGGCATCTACGACATGAACAAAGAATCAAAACATACTCGTAGCCAGTTCTTGTGAGATGAATTAGCTTGCCGATTTTGCTTCGATCAGATGGTCAAGACTACTTGGGCGTTAGAGCTGGCAGTCGTGACACAGTGGACTCTTGACCTCTGCAGGCCGTCCTTGAACTCCATCCCATTTCATCCCGTGTCAGAGCTCGCCACAATTTAGAGTCAGTCATCTTTCCTATGTGTGCAAGATCTCAATGTTCGGCGCTTGTGTTTGCTCTGTAAGAGTTGAAGGTTGAGACTTCACGACTGATCGTTTCCGTTGCCGGGTCAGAAGATTCGAGACATGACTAAGAAAGTGCCGGGTTGTAAAATGCTGTGTCCATCTTGAGCTATCTTTACCTTTTCAAGTGCGCACACTTGATTCCTCTTCAATGGTATAAAGCTTTCTTTCCCAACTCAATCTCTTTCGAGTCACATCGACCTACACCCCGACATCTGTACACGACCTACAGCGCCATCTTCGCTGCAATGTCCAAAACTCCCAAGGCAGATATGTCAGACTCAACCTGCCACGACCAGCAAATACAAGAGCCCGAGGCACTCATTCAGCTTGCGCCATCTCTACTCAGCGCCATCCATCATGTCCCTGGCGCATTCCCTTGCCCCGAGCTCGATCTTCTGCTGGCTCAGCATTCTGATACCCCAAAACACAGTTCTGCTTCAATGAACGACACCAAAGAGCAATATGCCACTCACACCACTCCAAAGCCATCAGAAGAAATCCAGAAGACCCTGCCGGAAGAATTGGATCAAGTCAAGCAACAACTCAGCCAGGCTCTGGAGGAAAACAAGTGGCTGAGAAAGCAAAAGGCGCACGATGACGCCAAAAGAGATGGAGTCGACCTGATAAACGAAGATGAAGATGACTCCGATGAAGACGACTCCGATGAAGACGACGACTGGGACGCAGATGAACCCCCCTTCGGCTCGATCGAGATGGCACTCTACGTCGCCAAAGAAAACCTGAGACTCAGAGACAAAGAGCTGGAGCAGAAGGAGAAGGAATTGGCAAACTGCCATGAGCTCAACAAGAAGTTGCGCACGAGATACTACGACGCCAACGATGCTCTCCATGCGCTCGAAGAGGAGGTTTATCCACAGGGAAGAGGTATCCTGATTTCCCGGAAGCACTCTGGAGGCCCCAGAGAACAGAAGAGCGAGACTCCGGTGTCTTGTATGTCGCGTGAGGATCTCGAGCGTGAGCATGGCGCCCTCACACTCAGGTTATCTGAGGCCAAGGAGGAGCACTCACAAACTCTCGCACAACTCCAAGACAAAGAGAACCGCCTGAGACATCAGAACTTGAACTATGCCCGACCGATAAACCACCTGGAAAACGATCGTCATCTCAACGGACTTCGTCGTGAGCTAGTCGCAGCCAGGAAGGAGCATCTCGAAACTGTCGCCAAGTTGGAAACTCAGCTCGCGGACAAGAACGCCTACATCTCGACGTGCGACAAGAAGATTGAAGGCCTCCAAGGCAAAGTCACCCAACTCGTCAGGAGAGACCGCACTACTGAACTCATGTGCAATCAAAGCATCAGTCAAACTTGCAGTGAGCTGCAGCAAGCTTTGGAAAAGCTTGAGCGTGCTTCCTCGCGCGAGGCTGAGCTCAAGAAAGACATTGATGCCAAAAGTGCTGAGGTCCTACGCCTGACTACGCAGGTCGAAGAGCTTGCGTCTCAAGCCATCGACGACCAGTACACGATCCAGCAGTACCAGGATGTCATCAGCACTACTCCTAGCGTTCACGATCAAAGGTCTGGCGTCGAGGACACAGCCGCTGAGCCATTGATAGACCTGGGTGATGACCATTCTGGGCGTTCATCAACAGGATCTCAATGCGGCTCCGACTGGACTGATGTATCAGTTCACCACGGTAGTCCTGATGTTGGCGACAACTGATCATCGGTAGTTGGAGACCTCCAATGCGGTGTTTCGTTTCCATTTCCAGTAGATAGAAAGAGAACACAAGTAGAAGTAACGACGAAGAGGTACATGGACGGCGTTCTGCTACACCTTTCCTTCCGTAATCAACAGCTTTCAAATCATCTCACTGTTTCGAAAATCCAAAATGCAACATGTTTCTCGAGATCCTATTGAGATCTTTATCAGAGCTGCGGGGCAGTTGCCAGCATCCCGGGTCCTCAGGTCTTCGAATTGCCAACATATCCGGTCACCCATTCAAGAGGCATCCGAGGCATACATCTCGATGTTTCATTGCTGTATGTCAGATGCTTAGACATCTTGTATCACTTTGGGCTGTCAAAGGTACTGTCTGGAGAGACGAGGACTGCCGGTCTTGCACTTCTGATAGCTTGTTGAGTTCGTGCACTAGTATGAGCGATCAGGAAGGCCTCGCAGCTCACAAATCCACCAAGCTGCGCATCCACACGAATCATATCGTGTGATTGCTCAATGATCGTTAATGAGTAACAGCATCACAAAGATACTAAGTCACTGATTCAAAGGTTCAAATGCCTTAAAGAGGTCAGTAGAGAGCAAGGACTGGTATAGCTTGCAAAAGGGCGAAACAATCGGCGTCGACGAGGATTGAACACACCCAAACACCAACACCCCGTATCAATCAACCGTAACGAGCTATTCAACTACACCCCTTACAACAGCACCCTTTTTGCACAACAACAAACAACACCTCCTCCACCCCCATACCAGCCCCTAGGGTGTCAAAAAAAAAGGTGCAAAGGTGCGTTAAAAGGTGCAAAAAGATGTTCGAATACGGATCAGGTGGCCCTTTCGCTGTACTTGATTCCTGACTAGGGGCCCACAGTCTTGTAAATTACTCCCGCAGGTAATCCGAGGAGCGCGTAGCATCACCCTACCAAGACC
>JGI24891J29808_1000170_pt1 | contig 76936 bp, 53 predicted proteins | sample FreactcultuFSWF8_FD_29808 | JGI IMG/M metagenome (IMG submission 29808)
CCGCTCTGCCATACATAAGCAGTTGAACGGCAGATTAGTACTACGGTGGGTGACCACGTGGGAATCCCTGCTGCTGTATGTTTTGCATTCCTTTTGTTCCCTCGAAAGCGACTTGAGTTTTTTCTAAGTGGATGGTTCTGCCACATGTGGTTTGTGAATCTTGACTACCGTTTCTTCTTTTGCTCTGACCGTGCGTGCAAAGCACCCAAAGCGCAAAAGCACAAGATAGAAAATGTCCCAAGACAGCGATCACCCGTTGATAAGCCGCTAACCGCGCAGACGTCTTTCCCTTTCTGGCTTATGCACAACACCTTGCGTCACTCTACAGCCAAATTTGAGAGGTTCAAACTTAGACATCACCACGACAGTCATTACGGACGCCTTTTCCGCAGACCATGTGGATATCGTCGCCAAATGGCTCACGACTCTCGCTATGCACAAGGGAAAGATCGTTCCTCAACGTGTTCATCCACGACACTCCGCAAACGTTGATGGACAAGCTTCAAACAAGCATGCTGTCATATAGGAATGACATCAAAAGTCCGCTCGCCCGCTGCCCCGTACAAGGCATACCGTCACGGAGCTGTACCAGCCATACTCCATCGAGTCAAAGCACCATGTTGGTCCAGTTGATAAGATCAACATGTTAATGGCACCTGCTCAGAGTTTAGGTTCAAAGTAGGTCTGAGTACTATGTACTCGAGTAATTATAAAGATTGATCTCCCATGAGATTTCAGCAATTCATATATCCAAACTGACAGGAAATATGGTCGCCTTTTCTTTTGCCGCGTTACCACTGGTCGCCTCTACATTGGCATCCGCTGCTCCTGTATTTACACAAGTTTTAAGCAATGGCAGGCTGACTGGTTCTTCGTTCGGCTTGCCTGGCGCCAACGCTACATACGACTATGTGATTGTCGGTGGTGGACTTGCTGGCTCAGTGATTGCCACTCGTCTTTCTGAGCAGTTGCCCAATCAGACCATTGCAGTCATTGAGGCCGGATCTTTCGCCGAGCTTTCAAACACAAACTGGAGTCAAATACCTTACTACTCTGAGCAGTTTGCGGGAGCAGATGTCGATGATTGGCAGCCTTTGATTGATTGGGGTCTGGCAACGTTACCACAGGCTGGTGGAAATGGCAGAAGATATCACTACGCACAAGGAAAATGTCTTGGTGGCAGTTCGGAGCGGAACCAAATGATATATCACCGGTACTTGCCCACGAAGGATGCATGATGTGGACTTTACTGACATGCTAAACAAAGATCTACGGCTGGCTCTTACAAAGCATTTGCCGACCATGTCGGCGACGACGCCTACCTTTTCGAGAACATGGATCCCTTCTTTAAGCGATCATATCACTTCAACCTCCCCAACGACGAAGTCAGACCTGAAAATGCCACAGTGAACTACACTCTGACGGGCTACGACATCCCTGGAAGCGGCGTTGAGCTCTCATATGGCAACTATGCAAATGCCATCTCCTCGTACGGACCTGCAGCGTTCGCATCTCTCGGCTTCGAGGCAAACCACGACTTTAATTCTGGCAATCTGACTGGTTATGGCTATTTCCCTAGCACGATTGATCCTGTGACTGGCTTGAGAAGTTCCGCAGAGAGCGGCCTTTTGTCTCCTGCTATCGCGAAGTCTCCCCTTCTGACCATCTACCAATCCTGTATGGTACGCAACATCTTGTTCGATGGTCAGAAGCGTGCTACTGGCGTGAATGTCACCGTAGACGGTATCAAGCCTTTCACTCTCACCGCACGCAAGGAAGTCATTCTCTCGGCTGGTGCATACCACTCACCCCAGCTTTTGATGGTATCAGGCGTTGGACCTCGCTCTACCCTGGAACAGTTCAACATCTCTGTGATCTCTGCCCTTGAAGGCGTTGGCCAGAACAGCTGGGACACAGCCAACCTCGGCGGTCCCTCGTTCAACATCTCCACCGTATCATCGAGCCGCATTGCTGAACCTGGACCTGCTTTGGAAGAGGCAATGACGCAACTTCTTGCAAACGGATCAGGCCCTCTGAGCAACATCGGTGAAGACTTCTGGGGATGGGAAAAGATCCCTAGCGAGCTCCGCACGAACTTCTCCCAATCAACAAAGGACGCCTTTGCAGCATTCCCTGCTGACTGGCCCGAGTTCGAGTTTGTCATTTCAAACACTGGCACTTCACTCTCTAGCTCAGGCTCAGGTTCTCATGATGTTGGTGCTCTTGCTGTCTTGATGACCGCATCGACCAGCCGTGGAAACATGACCATCCGAAGCGCTAGCAATGATGTCGCTCCCATCATCTCGCCAAACTGGATCACCACCAAAGAGGATCAAGAGTTGGCTGTCGCTGGCTTCCGCCGCGGACGTCAGATCGCCCAAGCCCTAGGCGCCTATCAAGGCGAAGTGTCCCCAGGACCTTCCGTCCAAACCGACGCAGAGATCTTGAAGTGGATTCAGGAGGAAGGCTTGGCCGCTATTCATCACTGTTCTGCTCTTTGTGCTATGGGTAGATCGAACAACACTATGGCAGTTGTCGATTCTAAAGCTAGAGTCTATGGTGTCACTGGATTGAGAGTCATTGACTCTTCCAGTCTGCCATTCACTCCTCCTGGTCATACCCAGGGTACCACTTATGCTCATGCTGAGAAGCTTGTGCAGGATGTTATTAATGCTGCTAAGGGCATTTCAGCATAGATTCTGGTGTCACAGTCTTGATCATGGCAGATATAGCTAGCCTTGTAGATAAATAATGATTACATTGACCAACACATTTTTCCGCAATCATGTCACAGTCATCCCATTCTCCCGTCCGCTGCATCTTGTCACAGCAACTCTTAATCATAGCGACACACGGTAACACACCCATCAGAAAGCACGATCCACAATTAGGACCTGGTCGAAAGGATTTAACTTTTGATGGAAGAAAAAGTGTGAGACCTTCGTTCTTTCTGAGAGACTCAATCTCCTCCTCCACCTTGCCCTCCCCTTTTGTCGTCTTCTCCTGTTTGGTGCCCGCCCTCTCCACCTTGTCAATCTGCTCAGCCTCCTCCACTGTCCCCTTCTCTCTTAGCGGCGGGCGTTACGACTGTTTGCTCCGAAATGTCGAGCAGAGAGATGCGGTTGTCTCTTATCGGCAAAGATCCACCTTCTTCATGACCATCAACATGACCGTGGTTGTTGGAAAAGCCAGCAAACTCGGACTCCTCATCGTCAACCTCAACTCCAATCTCAACTTCATCCTCACCACGAGCCTCCTTCTTGACCCTCTTCTTTCTCGCAGTATTCCTCTTCTTATTGCGACGCCTCTTCATCTCCCTGACGGGACGTCCACGGCCACGCCTATACGCGAAATCGAGGACCGGATCATCCTGATTCTCGCCATGCTCGGCAATGTAAGCGCTCTGCTCAGCCTCAGTGACAGGAGGGCTGGCTGCGGCGCACAAATATCTGAGGATAGGGCCGCTCAATTTGTTCAGCTTGTTGTCCGAGTGACCGGTGTCCATGGCTTTCATCCATTTTGTGATGGTGGTTGCTCCGATTTCTCTGGCGTGTGGGAAGTTGACTTGTGCGATGAGGAATTTTATGATTAGTCGGGGCTGTAGCTCGCGGATTTCGCCTGGAGGGTTGTAGTGGGCAGACATTGTTGAGATGGTTAAATGTGTATGCTTGTAGAGCGCGTTGTGATGATGCAGATTGATCGGCTGATTCGTGTGTAGAGAGGAAGAAGCGTTGTTGTATCAAAGCTGGCGCTGAACAAATCCAAGTCTCTCGAGTGAGCCCATTTTGCGTGAATCACTTGAGTGCAAACATTGCCAAATGTACTGGTATGAATTACGCCTTCGTCTGAGTCTTCTTGTATTAATGGTACATCGTTCGCCGGCCGTGCCCCTAAGAGCCTGTGAAAAGCCTCCTCATGTTCTCCTCCATCGCCCTCTTTCTGCCTCTTTCATTTCTTCTTTGTGTCTCCATTATCTTCCCTCTCGCCATCTCCTCCATTCTACTCATCTACGTTATCTTCTTCACTCTCATACTCAAGGAAATCTCTGCTTTGAGTGTGCTCACGGATGTTGTCGATCCCGGTGGCTTCGAAGTCCTTGATGAGCTTTGAGCCATTCTCGTAGGATCTGAGGTTCGTGAGGCGGCAAGAGTGAAGACCCTGGGACCAGTGTAGGAGAGCTTCTTGAAGATGGTGAACGAAAAGATTCCGGTCATCATCGTGGGTTCGGAAGAGCCGGTCACTGTGGGTTCGGAAGAGGATATCTTCGAAGTCCAGATGCCAGCCTGGGTTCGAAACTGATTTGGTCAAGCTTCGCAACTCTGCATTGGAGATTGTGCAATCGATAACGTGCAGTTCCTTGGCTGTGATTAAGTATTTCCAAGTCTCGACCATTTTAGATAGAACTCTACGATGGTGGACGCCTTTGAATGTGAGACAAGTTTTATCCTTAGTGACAGACATTTCTGACCAGGTTGTGCAAAACGTAGCTCGGTCATGCAGACGTATAATAAAGTCGTGGGTCGCACCCGGAGCTTGCGATGACAACACGCCCTGAACGACACGCCTGAGATCCAGTACCAACATCGAGCCATTTTCTGAGCTATGCCGGGCATCAATGCTGAACGAGCGGACGTGAGAGAGGTTGGGCAGTGCACCCAGCATCATGATCCCAAAGTTCATTGTCCTGTTATGCTTCCCGAGATCATCGCCACAGTAGTGACTTTGTTCAGAACCGGTCGGAAGAACGATACCAATATCCAGACCACATGCATGTTGTGTCATCTTCTGGAAGATCCCACGCAAGGGTGTCTCAAAACCCTCAAATCCCAAGTGGACCGGCACGTCGCCAACGGCCATCCAACCCTGTATGACTGCGCTGGAATGTGAATGAGAGACGATCCGATCAAGCTGGTCAAGGCCTGCAAAAGAGGCGGGAGAGCGGGCAGCTGTGATGTAGGCAGCGGCGAAACGTTTGCGAGTGAGCTGTTCCAGATGCTTGCAGGTGGCTCGAAGAGATGGAAGATCGGCTTTGCAAGTGAAGTCGGCGATGCGGAAAAGAAGCTCATTGGGAAGCTGGAGCATCTTGTCGGCGTTGAATTGTTGTTTGCGCTCAGTGTGAAAGACAATGATTGATGAAATGTCGAAGGTGTAAGATGTTGTCGAAGATGTATTTCTAACGAGAAGTGTTCAGTTGTCAAGCTCGGTTGGTTGTAGCGTTGGGCGCCATGAAATCGAGGATGTCGAATTAGGGAAGATGATGGAGAATAGAAGGAGCGATCTCAAGTTGGGTTACCGTCTCGAAATGTGCATGGTAGAGATTGAGGATGGCGCCTTCCTCTATCATTTCCAACGCTCCACGTGATGAATCTGCAACTCCTGGATTGTTGCGAATACAGCGTGAAATGCATCCAATGTACTTGCTGATATGCTGTGAAGTTGCGCAGTCACCTTCTTCATAATTTTGCTCGCAATTTTGCTTACCGGTCAATCAAGAACAAGCAGGTAAGTTTTCTATCTTGCGTGCGTGCTGACGATCATTTGACCGACGTGATTGTTATCTCGGCCATCCTCAGCCCTTCACAACACCTGATACATACATTCAATGAGTTCAATAGCGCGCTTCAAATTCTTGAAGATGTGGTATAATCTAGGAGGGAAGGGACGAGAACGAAAGCAGGATTCATGAGATGGCCGAAGCGCTTGGCTGCATGACCCTGACTCGGCATAAGCACACGAAACAAGGCGACCAAACAAGTTTCAACATATACCTCCTTCATGAAAACCTTCATGAAGTGAACTAATAAAGGGTCTGCAGTTGTTGGCTGACTCGAATCGAAATGATACTTGCGCTCACAGCTTCAAGCTATGGGTTGTACCGCGCCAGACAGCTCCTCATAGAGGGCGGCCATGGAAAAAGGGTAGCGCGAATGTCTTGAAGATACAGATCTCTCATCACTCGACCCCGTGGCAACTTCCTTAGAGCCGGATCGATTTAGAGCTTGACAATATTGCCGCTATCGCCGACTATCGATGCCACAACGAGTAAGCAGTAGGGGGTACGCGGCCTGGTTGGAGGAGCTGATAGCAGACTACGTGCGTAAGTCTCAACGAGAAGGATAGCCGGAACCAGCGCGAGAGCTGTAGTTCCCAAACAAAAGAGAAGCACAACGGAAACGTGATCTACGTCCTTCCGATCGAAAGCTGCTCATGTTATGGAGAGTTATGTGGCGGAACACGGCTCGTTTGCGAAAGCGAGGAACCACGCGGAAGATCTACACTCAAATGCTTGTTCGGAGTGGAGTCTTATACTTCAAAGCATAGAACGGGTCTAGATGTTTGCGGACCAACGCAAGAGCCTCGTCAAGTGGCACAAACATAATCCTCCCATATGCCATAAGAACTACGCCACGTGGAGTGGAATGCATCAGTTGAGAATATTGGCATGTGGAACAAACGAATGCTACCCGAAAGGATTAATAGTCCAGCGGTGTCTATAGCCTCGTACTCGCTGCGAGGGAAGATAGACACCCGACGTAGCTCCGTGTAAATGCCGTGATGTAGTACCGGACAAACAGAAAAACCACCATAGGGTCTACTGCGAGTGTTCACCTAGAAGATTCATGCATGGTTTTGATGAAGAACTGGCAAGTAGAAGTGCTAGACAGAAAGCTTCGTGAAGCAGTCCACAGCACATCACACATGTGGTCTGTTGCACCCGACCCCTCGATGGCGAGGTGTCGCAACCAACATGCTTTCCATCCACGGACATATCTATGTTCGCCCTGTTGTCGTTCGTGGAGCTTAAAAGGCCGAAATCCGTTCATACCACGTGGAGCTGGGTCCGGCTGTAACCTAGGGCGTTGGGCAACAAATTTGGTGTACTAGCATCATGCGTGCTGATCGCAAGGCTGAATCAGTGGCTTTGAAGTCTCGGCTCCTCTTTTTCCAATGATTCCGATAACATTGTAACAGCCAGAATGACCCAACAATCATCCAAGGTGTAGTATAGTTGCTGGTGCTGAACGGTGTGAAACCTCAGCAGTACTCGTCCGCACTGAGCCGATATGAACAAAAGGTGCCTGGATCCGAAGCGCGTAGTCCAGATTTCAGAGCGAGAGAGTTGTGAGCTACCAAAGATAGCCTGGTACTTGGGACAGTATTATGCACTGTCGTAGTCGGAGTGCCCTCCAAATGAATGTTGTGCTTGGAGGTGCGAGGTCCAAGATCCTGGCGGTGATCAAGAAATGGACATGACTCGCTTCCTGTGTGGTTGGTGGTCGATTACTCAGCCCCGCACTGAAATCGATTGCCATGAATCATGCAGTCATCTTCGCTTGGTCCTTCCGTCGACGACTCATTTCAAGCTTTCGAGGAGTCCCTGCGATGTTGAACCATAGAAACGGTCCTCGGACTGGCAAATTGTGAGACTTTTCCATGTCGAGCGGAAGTCGTTTTCGCGATACCAGCAGGAAGCTGCAATTTTGTGAGCTGGGAATGACAGAACACTATTGAAGATGGAATTTCCAGCCGGGTGTTCTTCACGGCTTTACGGGCGCACGTGGTGACGATGCTTCATTTATTTTACTTTGTTTTACATTGAAAACGTCCCGGCAGATGGGAAGAGATCTCGGATCTGAGTTTCCTCCGCTTGAGAGACGACAAGCCAACACTCTCATCAGATATCACAATGGACATATCATTTTACCTGTTAAGCAACCCTCTGCGAAACAATCAAGGAAATGCTGTTTGTGTATCGTTTGACAATGTCGATCTCCGTCGGGGGCGTGCCGACGGCGCGCAGCATTGAGGCTTGCGGTACACCAGCCATGACTGCTGTCGCAGGACTCGACGACGCTGTACGTGCATCGCGCCCATGAGAAACGGTCGACCAGAAGCGGAATCTCCCTCCATGTCAGACCTGTCTTACGTACAGGACACTCGCCGAAAACTGCTCGTCTTGAGTCGTCACTGTTCTTTTCCAGCAGCAAGGGAGAATCAAGCTTTTCTTGGGTGTTTCTCCCTGGCTGAAGCGTTCTCCGTAGCCGCCAACGCCATGCCCTGCAGATGGTAGTCCAGGACGTGGTGTAACGAGCAGATCCCCCAAAGCAGTGCCGCCCCACGCAAGGCCCTTGCGTTGTAGGGCCGGCTCACGTCTGACTGCTGGACGACCGCGGTATCACTCAATCGCAGGCCAATCACATCTCTGGACAAGCGATTTTGTGGTGCTTTGACCTTTGATATATCCGTTCTCATCTTGACCCCACGATGGGATCATCCGTAGCTGGTGTTACGGTCTGTGCGATATCTAACCTTAACCAAAAACCTCGATGCGGCAGTGGTCTTCCGCCGTGAGAGTTCATGGCTCTGGACTATTAAGATGTAAGGCCACCTCACCTTGCAGATCCTTACTTTTCGTTCCCCTCCACCATCTATCTATATCTTCTCTTTCGTTCCGCTCTCTCTTTCTTGCTTCCTCCCTCTTCGCTGCCGAAAGGCTATGGTAATTGATTAAGAAGCTTGTACACCCACACCAGTCGCAAGATGCAGCTGCCGCCGACCTCAGTTCTGGTTAACTGGCCAACACCGGACTACGAACACCCCAAAACGCAAGGACTCCCACTCGTCATTGTCAATGTCATCTTCATGACGCTGATCAGCTTGGCTGTGCCTCTGCGTCTCTACGGTCGATTCAGAAATAAAGGGCGCTTGGGGTGGGACGACTTCAACATGGCAATCGCATATGTAAGACGCGCTGAAGCATTGTGACCAGACACCAGAGCTGACCGCTGCGCATAGGTCTTTGGTCTTGCCCTTGGCATTGTTGTTATTCTCGCCAACGTTCGGTACCAGTGGAACCGCCATCTATGGGATGTCGAGTTCACCATGTTCCAATCCGCTTCCATCGTAGCCTTTCTTTCCAAGCTTCTGTTCACACTCGCCGCTACATTCGCTCGCGCATCTCTCATCTGTTTCTACTTCCGCCTCATCAAAGATACTGGTTACAGTCTATCTAAATGGGTTCTCTGGGCAACATTTGCATACAACGTTGCCATCGGCGTTGCTTTTGTTATTCTTGCAGTCTTCCTCTGCACGTATGTTCATAAATCTTCCTTTTCTAAGACGTAGCTAACCATTGTACAGACCAGTTGAAGCATACTGGGTGTTCCCTGTGATGAAGAATGCCAGATGTCTGGACGAAGGTCCGGTAACCCTAGTTGCCGGAGTGCTCAACTGCATCTCGGACCTCTTGGTCACTCTGCTACCTATCCCTATCATCATGGGACTCAACATGCCCTTGAGGCAAAGAATCGGAGTCTCGATCTTGCTTTCTTTGGGACTTGTCGTCACAGTCGCTGGCGTTGTACGCACTTACTACATCTGGAGAACTCTTATGGACACTTACGACGAAACTTGGGACTCAATGCCTTTGTACATCTGCGCCACCGTTGAGATCGATCTGGCTATTCTCTGCGGATGTGCACCGGCACTCAAACCTCTTTTTGCTCCAATGATGCATCACGTCACCGAGATGATCAGTACTGTTACTGGCAGTGGAAGCCACGGTACCAAGCTACAGGACACAACCATCACCCGATCCACCGTCATCTCCCAGCAAAATCGCAAGAAGTCCACCCGAGACGAAGGCGACAAGATTCCAATGCACTTTGTCACAGTTGACGGACGTGCAAGCGATGACAGCGAATCCGAGTCAAGCGACCACTATCCTGCCACCAGCATACCTGCATCAAACTCCTCAACACCAGCACGAGGACCCAACAGATCATGTTCTCGAGCATCAAGCCAGCGAACCATGCTAGCAAATCGCGATGGCCACGGCGCATCAAGCTGGGACATCGAAGAAGGCTCCGAAGGCGAAGACCACGTCCCCGAAATCCAAGTGATGCCTCGCCGACAAGGCTCAGACCCCGATGTCGAAAAAGGCGATTACAACACCGACTGGCGAGTGAGCAAAGGCGTCAAGGCTGGCTGGATTTGATATCCAACCTGCCTCTAATAGAACTTAATCACCCGAGCTCTGGAAGATTTGGCCCGCTGGATCGGATCAAACTTCCATCTCTCCTCTCTACGAATTGACGAATTGCATATGCATATACCCTGAATCACGGCAACGGAGGGAAACAAAAAGGGGAACAAACCATCGAAATAGCGATTTAAACTTAATGTAGAAAAACAGCATGCATCCATTTTTTCATTAGACTATCAAAACTTCTCTGACAACGCTTTCCCTGCTTCATACACAATGATTGTACTCTTCTGCCTTCATAACGCTTTCAACGCTCTGGCAACTAATACATGCAGACCGAATGCTCACCTCTAATAATTTGCGAGCACCTTGAGACAACTGAATGCATCCTCCTTCATATTCCTCACGGGAAGAAAGCCGACCCTCCCATCTCGCGACCGGACCGAGGGACCCGCGAAACCCCTCCCATATCAAACAGATGACTCAACATCATAAACACCGTTACCACTTTCCCTTTCCTTTCTTCTGCATATTATTATCCAAAAAAAAAAAAAGTTCGACGTTGAAAAAAACATCTTCGACGTTTTTTCTGGCGTTCCAAATTTCTAGCCGTTCACAAAACCGTTGTGATCTTTTTTCTTTCGCTTCTTGAGGGATGGATGGAGAAAAGGCTATTGCCGTTTAGGGTCAGTACATGACTCGGGGTTTGGCTTTGTTTGAGAGGAGAAGGGAGGAAGGGGCTTTACTCCGCGCTCTCACGCTTGGACTTGCCTTGAATTTTGGAGTGGGAATTGACATTTGCTCTTGCGGCAAATGAACGGTTCTAGAACAGGAAGGAGAAATCGGCTTGACATTTTTTGTCTGGCGAAGTCGTTGTCAAGATCGTAAGATGCTCGATCATGTAGAAAAATTCCGACGGCGGCGATACACACATCAGGAGACGCAATGTTCTGAAGAGCTGGGTTATGGTGGAACAACTATGCTTTGATTTGGATTCTATGCTATGGTTGGAGTTGAACTATATACTAAAGATTAAACAAAAAGATTCGAATCATTGATCCACAAGATATAGCCTGCGAAATGTCTTTGCCCGTCCGGCGTGGTTGTCTTTAGCGACAATAAGTGTGATAAACATAAAGAAATGGTATAGGTAATAATGAGAGAATGAGCGAAAGGCAGTGAACTTGGAAGTTCGACTAGGAAGGAGCGAACCAGAGCTGTGTACCAACACAGTTCGCAGGGAACGTCGCAGTCTGGTTGAAGTAGTAGACGTGCAGACCGGTAGCGGAGTTACCATCGCCAGATGCTACTGTCTTCAAGCAGAACTTGTAGTAAGTGCGAGCCGTGTATCGAGTATCCACCATAAGAAGTTGGGTATATCCATCTGAGGTGGTGGCGTTCTGAAGCCAGTTGGTAGTACCAGTGGCATTGTTTGTGCTCCAGTAAAGCTTGTCGTTTCCAGCAGGAGTCTGATAATAGTAATAGGCGTTGTTGGTGACGGAGTACAGCTGACTGGTGTTTGTCACGATGAAGGTCTCGCGAGTACTGTTGGCATAGTAGTTGTCCGTCATGTGAGTAGCAGGGTCTGACAAAGCGAACTGTCCGCCAGTGTTGACAGGATTTCTGAAGGACATGTAACCGACCACACCAGTTGGCGCGCTCGAGGCCACAGAGATGACGGTTGTCGAGGTTGCTGTCTTCGTTACTGTCGATGTGCTCGATGCTGTGACAGTCCACATAATCGTGCTTGTGGAAACTGCAGGAGAAGTGACCTCTGAACTACATGCTGAGCTGAGATCGGTCGATGAGAATGTTCTGAGAGGGGTTGGAGTAGTGTTCGAAACGGCTGAGCTAGCAGAGGTAGCACGACGCTGGAGCTGTGTTGTTGGCATCTCAGTGTAGGACCCGCTTCTACGACGAAGAATGGTTGTAGAAGCGATTTCGCTTGTAGCTCTAGGTTGATGATCATGATTCTCGCAGTCGCAAGTACCGCTTGGCTGCTCAACATCACGCTTTCTGTACTGCTTGGTCTGTGCAACGAGAGACGTCGTGGTAGTTGTGGTCGTGGACACATCGTTGTAAGTGCTAGTGGAAGTGACGGTCGCGGTCGATGAGCTGTAACCGAGGTAGGTAGAGCAGAATGGCTGGTAACTCGAGGCTTCAATGATAGACATAGCAGCCGATACAGAGTTGTATGAGCTATAGCTTGCCGAGATTGATGATGACGAGCTTGCGCTTACTGAACTGCTGGTGATAGATGAGCTAGCGGAGCTGACAGATTGGCTGTGACTTGCGGAGACACTCGGAGATGAAGCGCTCAGGGTACTGCTTGAGAAGGCTGAAGAGCTAACGGAACCACTGGAGGGGGAAGACCCTGCTGAGGCACTAACACTCGACGGGAAGCCCTGAGCACTGCTCGAAGATGCCGAAACACTGCTCGAGGATAGTGAGATACCGCTCGAGGGCGCCGAGGTACTGCTTGAAGCAGAGACACTGCTCGAAGACGCAGGTACGCTACTGGTGGACGCAGGGACGCTACTAGAGGAAGCCACGACGCTACTCGAGAAAGAGAGGACACTGCTCGACGAGGAAAGACCACTGCTCGAAGAAGCAACAGCGCTGCTCGAGGAGGAGAACATGCTGTTCGAAGAAGCGGGGATGCTGCTGGATGAGGCGAAGACAACGCTCGAAGAGGCAGAAACGCTCTGACCAGATGATGTTGAGGGAGCCCAGGTGGGGCTTGCCATGCCAGCCGAGTACGAGGCACTGTCTGACGCTGAGGAAGCACTGTTTGAAGAGATACTGGAGGTGCTGGATGCCATGGAACTGTCGATCGATGTGGCTGAAGCCGCCAATCCACCTTGGTTGGAACCAGAAGCCGGAACAGAGACGTGGTTTGCATTGCGATCAATAGTAGTGGTCGAGACGTTATCAGTGTTACTCAGACTTGAGGGCGAATCAGATGCTGACGCGGAAGTGCTTGAAGCGATAGAGCTTGATCCGCTGCTTGTAGATGAGGTCAAAGTTGAATATGCTGACTCGGTCGATTGGGCTAGGTCAGAGGCACCGGTGCTGAAAGCAGAGGACGAGGATTCACTGCTTGTGGAAGTGACTTGGGCATCAAAGCTTGCGATCATAGATGCTGAAGCACTGGCCGGGGTGCTGAATGCCGATCCAGAGCTACTGTTGATGCCGCCAGCAGCAAGGTTTCCGTTCGTGTCAACGCTCTGAGTTGTGGCACTGCTGTCGGTACTCATGGAGACAGAAACTTCGGAGGCGGTCGGAGAGCTCACGCTGGCGCTTGAGCTTGCATCTTGAGAGCTGTGGACAGCAGAAGACGCGGCAGCGGGAGAGCCTGATGCGAGAGTACCCGAGGGACTGGCGCTGTTCGAGCTATCAAATCTCGTGGCGTTCACGGAAGACAACTGAGCCGAGATGTAGTTGGCACCAGCAGTTGTGAAGCTTCCTGATGACGTCTTGAGGTAACAAATACCACTAGCATCACCATTGGCACTGCCTACATAAGTGAACCCTGTGCAGCCATTAATAGAGGCATCGTCACAAGCAGTCATACAATCGAGATAGTTATTTGCAGCTTGAGCGCTCGAGTACGAGTTTACCGTAGAATCGGAGAAGCAGCGAACAGTGTAATTGTTGCTGTAAGAATCTGTGATGTTTTGGTAATCAGCAGCAGGACACAAATTAGCCAGAGGCAGTCCAGAAGTAGCTGCAGCAGATGTCGATGAAGCGACTTGTACCGGTTTAGTCGGGGCATCCTCTGTAGACGTGGGTGTGATAGAAGTTGTCTGGCTTTCAACGACCGAGCTCGTGGCCGTCTCGCTCGATGTCGTGGAGTCTTGACCAGTGACGCTTTGTGGGACAGAAATGCTACTAGAATCATTGATCGTCTCCGTCTGAGACGCATCGTCTGAAGAGGTAACAGATGGCACATCGGAGCTGGTGGTCATCGAAACACCATTTGTAGACATCCACTCTGAAGATGATCGAGAGGTAGATTCGGAGCTGCTGGCACTATCGGTTGTGGAAACCATGTCGCTGGAAATGACACTCGAAGTAGGCGACTCCGAGGAAGACTGAGAGGTGGGAGTAGCTTCAGGTGAGTCGGAGCTAGACTCGGAGCTGCTGACACTCTCAATTGTGGATACCATGCCGCTGCTGATAACACTGGGGGTAGGAAGCGACTCTGAAGATGATTGAGAGGTAGCTTCGAACGCTTCAGAGGTGGACTCGGAGCTGCTGGCACTCTCAGTCTTTGACGTCGTGTCGCTGGAATCGGCACTCGTTGTAAGCGACTCTGAGGAGCTCTGAGAGGTAGACTCAAAGCTGCTAGCACTTTGAGTTGCGGATCCCATATCGCTTGTCAAGGCTGTCTCGCTGGAAGATGCGGATTGGCTTGCGAGGAATGCATCGCTAGTAGCAGACGCAGATACACTTGCAGGAACGCTGTTGCTTGAGACGGCCACATTGTTGTTCACATCGGTACTTGAGGTAGACACATAGTTCAAAGGTACCCAAGAACACTGCGATGGAACAGTAGGGGCGAAGTAGAGCTTGCCATCGTTGTTGCAAGTCATGGCCTGTTGGGAAACATTGTTGGATTGACACTCCAATGATCCTGAGCGAGCGTTTTGAGAGCATGTGATATAGGTGTGCGAATCAATCACAGTGCTGAAGTAGATAAGCTCAGGCACGTCACTGGGACCTCTGTTAGCGGCGTACACATTGCTCAAGCCCCACTCGACGAGATAACTGGTATCAGGATCGATGTAGAACTGTGTAGCAGATCCTTGGCCAGATACGTAGCTAGCTACACCGTCCTGGCCTTGAGATACGGCAACAAATTTATTTCCGGCATCTCTGATGTAGAATGGAATAGGGGCGAGAGTAGCGCTAGCAGCGGCCGAGGCAGGGCTCGAAGAGATCTCGCTGCTTTGCGTGGCAGTATTGCTTGCGACATCAGGTATATCACTAGACATATCGGTGGAGAAGTAGGAAAACGCAGAGGTCGACTCAATTCCAGTGTCACCTTGCGAGACAGGGACACTAGCAGAGCTGCTCGGGACGAGCGAGGGCGCTGCTGCATCTTCGCTCGAGATCTGACTCAAAGCAGTGTCAGTCGCAGACGAAGTTGTCTCGATGTTGGTACTAGTAAGCGAAATCGTGGCTGAGGGGCTTTGCGATTCAACAGTAGTGACTGCGTTGTTCGATGCAGGAGTAGTGAAGGACTGGGTTGAGAAGGCCTCCTCGCTACTCGAAATGGCGGATGTCGTGAGGCTACCGGTACTTGACTCCATAGAAGTGGAAGAAACACCCTCATCGATGGAAGACGAGATTTGCTCAGTCTTCGGGCTCGTGGAAAGTCTCAGAACAACAGTTTGCCTTGGACTAGAAGACGAAACGACGGGCGTGCTTGCGGAAGAATCAGCAGAAGCGCTCAAAGTAGCTCCCGATGAGGACCCGGAATTCGCAGTTGAACCAACTTGGCCGCTTGCTGAGTTGGACCCAGTAGAAGATGAGTCCGAACCCGTGGGGCCGATGTTTAGGTACTGACTGGAGCCTTGAGTTTCCATGTAGAAACCAGAGTAGGTAATACCAGTCTGCTGGTAGGAACAAGACAATGTATCGTCGAAGTTGACCGTACAAGTAATGGGCACGTAACCAGAAGTTGTCTGCTCCCCAGAAGTGGCGAGCAAGATGTTGTTTCCATGTCCCGGCCACGTAACCAACATGTTTGAAGTCTCGCCATCGTAGACATACCCAGAGGTCGAGTCGAAGGTGTAGTTGCGAATGGTGTACGTGCCGTCAGCCATGTTGAAACCCACGAAGCCAGAGTTGTTCTCAGTCTCAAGACTAGTCTCATCGGCAGACGACGAAGAATTGGTTGCGTAGAGGTAGAAACGAGCAGGCACATCAGTAGCAGCCGTAGGATCGGTCACAGATACGGTAGATGATACTGTCTCAGATGAAGTCGGTATAGTACTTTGATTGCCATTGGACGACTCATCGCTAGAGTTTGCACCAGCGGAGGTCTCTCCTGAGCCGTTTTCGCCATCTGAGCCTGAAGGACTGCCGTCGTTGGAGTCGTCGTCGTCTCCAAAGCCAATGGTAGTGCTTCCCGAGTCTGGGGTGATTGGCTCAGTGGTCTGGGAGGCAGCGACTGGCGAGGTGGCAGAAATCGATTCGGGTTCAACCGTCTGAGAAGCATCGGCAGAAGAGACTACTGTAGACTGCGAAGTATCAGTAGAGACTGCATCAGATGCAGAGCTACTGGCGGCGGTCTGTTCAGAGGCGTTCTCATCGTCGGACTCATCATCATCGATGCCAATATCGGTGTTTCCTGAGCTTGAAGGGCTTGCCTCGGCTGATTGGGCACCAGTCACTGATGGTGTGGCAGGAACAGATCCCGAATCAGCAGTCTGAGAGACATCAACGGATTGAACAGCAGATGTTGCAGAGGCATCGGTAATTATGATGTCTGAGGTAGAAACTGTAATTTGGGTACCCGAGCTGAACGACTCAACGTCTGCAGGAGTAGACATTGCGGTCTGCGACGTGGTGGAGACGTCGACTGTGATAGAAGACGAGGTGGCGTCAACAGCGCCGATAGTCGATGCATCAGTAGTAGGTACAGTACTAGCCTTTGAGACCATTGCAGTGGATGCTGGATCTTGAGTGGGTGCAACAATCTGAAGATCAACATCGTGATGCATATGATCGTTCCAACCAGCATACAAGACCCAAGAGCTTGGCTTATCTCCAGCAACAAGGAAGAAGTCAATATCCGTCTTGGTCTGAGCACCGGATTCGGTGAACTTGCATGACAGGTCATTGTTCGAGTCAAGGCTACAGGGGCCGATGTAAGCGTAGCCAGGGACGTTCTGTTCAGACTGTGTAGAGACAAAATCTGAGAGCATGTCCAGTGTTGATGTACCGTCGTGCTGAACCACTTGGTATTTGCCAGCGGAGTCTACCAACCATCCAGCGCTGTCGACACGCAGTTGCACACTTTCCCAGCCCCAGTTGAAACCAAGGGCTGTACTGTTACTTTGCAGAGCTGTGGTATCGGCAGAGGTGCCTGAGTTTGAAGCATAGACGCCAGGTTCCCGGCTTTGGACGGCAGTAGTCGGGCTGCTGGACGATACGACATCAGAGCTTGTTGTTGGGCTACTGCTCAAGTTTCCATATGACAGAGCATTGCCGGTGCTTGACGGAGAAGCGGCAGCATTGACGTCATTTGTAGACTGCAGCGAAGTCGGTGTAGCAGACGTTGATGCGGAAGTCATCTTACTATCCAGAGCGGATGTCGATCCGGGGGTATTTGCTGAGGTGATTGTCTCAACAGCGGTGCCAGACGAAAACTCTGCCATGACAGAAGTGACCGGTGTCGCCTTGGATGACAGATCAACAGAGCTACTCATCTTGGCAGCGATTGGAGAGGAATCAGCCAAGCTCGTTGAATCTGCATCACTAGCAGAGCGGGTCAATCCGGGAACAGTGGATTGAGAAGTCGAAGCTGAGCTCGACGAAAGTTGACTTGGAGTTGTATCGCTGACAGAAGCAGACTCGGGTGTCTCGGTCGAGGGCGAAGCGGTTGCTGAAGCGATAGACACAGTCGACGGACCATGGATGTCTTGGGTAGAGCTTGTGATGGATGAATCAGACAAACTATGGGTAGACAAGCTAGCTGCTTGGGCGATATCTCCGGTTGATAATGATTGAGAAGATGATGCTCCATAAACATTGGTGCTGGAGACAGTAAGCGAAGATGGTCCACGGAAGAAGCTTCCAGCGGCGGAAGGAGTCGCTGACGATGACGCAGTAAGACCACCATTGCTCGATGCGGCACTGACAACAGACGAAGCTGCGCTTGACGAAGAACTTGCACTCGAAGCAGGTGCGGCATAGAGTTTGACGTCATCCATGTCGAGATCACTGTTCTGAACAGAAGCAGCGCGCATCACAAGGTAGAAAGCGTTGTCGACAGTGACAACGGACATCTGGCTGAGGCTCTGGCCATCCATCTCGGCAGTACAAGCCATGCCAAGTTTAGGGTCGAACGAACAAGTCAGAGGGACTGAGTCGTCGCTGTCCGCAGTGCTTTCGAAAACGTTGTAGTAGGTCGCAGTACTTTCGGATGGGTCGGGGCTCATGGTGTAACGCTTGGAAACGGACAAAACGTAGTCGCCGAACAGAACGTGGTTGGTGATGGGATCGAAGGAGAATTGCTGCGATGTTGCAGAGTCTCCAAGGTCGAACCCAAGACGCCCATTGTCGTTTGTTGATCCGTCCCCATTCTCGCTCTGTAGCTTCGACTGGGAGTCAGTCATGTAAAGGAAGAAGCTGGCAGGCATAGAGGAAGCGGGTGCGGTGCTAACGGAGGCCGAGATCGACTCAGATCCAAGAGATGACGAGCCGGATGTGCGCGAGGCAGAAGACGCTTGAACAACCGATGCTGATTGCGAGATATCGGCGGTGGTGGGAATCTTGCTACCGCGGACGCGAGCCTGACTGGTTGTCGATGTGGTGGTCGCCCCACTTTGTGACGAAGAAGCTTGCGAATCTGAACCATGAGTAGTCGCAGTCTGTGTGCCCGAGGAAGATCCTAAGCTACCAGAGCCGGAGTTCGCGGCTTGAGATGCCTGTCCATTCGAGCCGCTCGATGAAGCCTGTGTCTCAATTGAGCTGCTTGAAGCTGCGTGCGATTCCACGGCAGGACCCGCCTGGTTGACTGAGGAACTTGCAGGAACGACAATTGCCATACCTCTGGTACGAGTGACAACAGTTTTTGTACTAGACGATGACGAAGGAGACGACTGCACTCCGACAGATGAGATCGATAACTGGATGTTTGTCGAAGATGATTGGATGCCTGCGGAGTTGACTGGCGAAGATTGCGCTGCGGCCGCAGTTGAGCCAGATGCACTAGCTGAACTTTTCGATGAGACGGCTGAACTGGTCTGAACAATGGCGCCACCTCTAGTCCTAGTGATGCTCGGCATCAAGGATTTCGAGGTGGACGTCGATGAACTAGACTTTGTTGAAGGGATGCTGGACGAGACCTTCGAAGAGGAAGGAGAGCTGGCTATCTTTGATGAGGAGCTCTTGCTGGAAGAAGAAGAGACCTTGCCGCGGGTAGCTGTGATCGAGCTCTTCGTGCTAGAGGTCTTGGCAGCCGAAGTTTTGGCAGTTGCGGAACTCTTCACGGTCGACGATGTCTTCTTACTGCTCGTGGTTGATGACTTGGTCGACGATGTCTTCTTACTGCTCGTGCTTGATGACTTGGCCGACGACTTTACTGAGGACGAAGTCGTTTTGACTGCCGATGATTTGGTGCTCGATGTGCTCGATGCTGAACTGAGGATGCATTTACAAGCATTTGTCACCTGGGATGCAGAGAGACCAGGAACAGGAGAATTGGTTCGCGAGGCTTCGGCCCACCAGTTACAGAAAGGAGTGGTGTAAGTGATGTCGTCTTGTACGGCAGTAACGTCCTTGCTCACGCAAGCGAGCTTTGTGCTAGCTGTCTTCTTGCTGGTAGTGACGGCTCTCTTCGAGACTTTGGCAGTACTCTTCTTGGTGGTTGAGGACTTTGAGCTGGTAGAGACGAGTTTTGCTCCTCTGATCACAGAATGAGTAGATGTGGTACTAGTCGAAGACTGGCCGCTGACGACACAGTTGCAGACATTCGTCAGAGCGCTGGCGGAGAGATTGGGAAGAGGAGAGGTGCTGCGGCTGATGATGAGCCAGAATTCGCAGAAAGCTTCTCCATACTGAACATCGCCGTTGAAGGTTTTGAGGTCGGTGGCAGAGCAAGCTATCCATGTTAACAATTTGCCCGTAGTAAACGATCGCTGGCACTTACTTGTAGTCTTGACTGCGGTAGTTGCCTTGGCGTAGGCGAAAGGAGTGAGAAGGAGTGCTGGAAGAGCAAAGGAGAGACGCATCTTGCCTGACTGTAGTCGGCTCAAAGCCGCTAAGAACTAAATGAACGAAAATCAAGATGGAAAGCAGCAACCCACACAACACAGAAAACAGGCAAAAGACAAAGGGTGGCCAAGGTCCTATAAGGACTATGCAGACCTCCTAGACCTCCACATCCGGGAAGCAATGGCACATATAAGACATGATAACGCCTCATTCTCTCTGCTGCTCAGAGAGGCAACAGAAGAATCCTTGAGGGCTAGGTCAATAATCATAACGGGTACAGAAGGAACCACGGTCTGTTCTGTTGCTGGACGGCTAGTTTCTGGGCCTACAAGTGTCAATCAGTCTAGGCAGTTTCTCAAGACTTGACAACGACGTCTAGATCTGGTAAGGCGTTATGACTGTGGATTGCATAGTCGCACGGCAATCGAGGGCGTTGACTTCTACCTCTCGGCATGCTAACCTAGGATAGGTTATTGGCGTCTACGTTTGCTCTCGCAACGACTTTCCTTTCCCTTTGGCCAATTACAGAGCAGGGCTGATGGAGGGCATCTCCGAGTGTGTAGAGCCGCTCGGTCGAGACTGCGGGTAGGCACAACGTTTGTCTTTGAAAACGATCGCGAATAACTGTACGGGCATTCCGAAAGTGCCGCAAAGCTTCGGCAGTATTGGAGCAATTGTTCAGATATAAAGATACACCCCTCAAAGAATGGCCGAGAGATCCAATCATGTAAAGTCGAGTTGCAGAGATATAACAGAGCATGTGTGTTGATTCTGAAGCTTGGCGTCATCAACACATCACGAAGACAATTTTGATCATGATTGTAGTCATGACGTGGCCAAAAGTGTTGGCCGCCATCTGACTCTTGGCAGGCTTCAAGCAAGACTTTCTGTAGAGACTTTCGACCATTAACTTTGTCTCTCATTCTGCTACCCGAATGCAATGGGAAGTCCACAAATTGTTCGCAGGGCTTGATCGCACAGTACGAAGATGAGTGGCTTGAGAAATCTAGGTGCCATTGCTTTCGATATAAGACGTTCGAAGGAGCAGTCCAGCGAGTCAGGGGAACGAAACATAGGGCTTCCAAGACAATCGTGCTATGTACGTCAGTGACCCGCAACTCTTTTCCAGCCTCGTTGCTCAACACAAACGGGCACCTTCTTTGAACACTCTTACAACGGTCATCTTGCTGGCGAGAACTCGACTCGAAACTCAACTGCAACTTTCTATCTACCGAACATGACTGACTCATCAAAACGTTTGCGCATTGGTATCATTGGTGCTGGAGAAGGTACGCACTGAAAGCGACGCTGTCCGCGGCCTGTCAGCATTGACAATATATATCAGTGACCCAGATCATCCATCTGCCTACTCTTTCCCAACTATCACACCTCTACGAGATCACAGCCATCTGTGATCTGTCGAAGAAGGTTGGCTTCTTCTATTCTTGAATATATTTCAGAGTATGACTGACAAGCATCACCTATCAAGAATGCTGAGCATTGCGCCTCGAAGTACCATATCTCAAAGGCGACTACCGACCCGGAAGAGATCTTCAACAGCTCCAACGTGGACGTAGTCTTCATCTCTGTCTCTGATGAGTTCCATGAACCATACGCCATCTCGGCCCTGGAGGCACAGAAGAATGTGTTCATCGAGAAGCCCATCACTCTTTCCATGCAGTCTGCTCAGCGCATCATCGATGCTGAAAAGAAGTCAAAAGGTCGCGTATGGGTGGGATACATGAGACGCCATAGCCGCTCTTTCACAGACGCGTTCAAGCGCGAGCTCGAGTCAATTCCGAAGATCCTCTACGCAAGATCCCGTGACTTCTCAGGACGTAAGTCGAAATCCATCTACCCTCAACGGCTTTATTTGTCCGGAAGCAGTTATGCTGACAGATCTTTAGCAAATGGAAAGTTCACATCACAAAGTGGTACATTCCCTGTCAAAAACACAGACTTCCCACCATCGGCAGGAGAAGAGCGTAATAAGAGAGTTGATGCTCTCCTACATGAAGCTTTCGGCTCTGAACCTACTCCCGAACAAGTGAAATATGCTCGTTTCCTGGGCAGTCTGGGTAGCCACGACCTGTCCCTCATGAGAGAATCTCTCGGCTTCCCCGAAGACGTTACGGCCGTCACCGTTAACGAACCTTTCTACTCCGCCATCTTCAAGTGCCGCAACAAGTCGGGCGATCCTTTCTTCGTGACCTACGAGTCCGGCATCGATGGCGTGCCGGAGTTTGATGCTCATCTCGCCGTATATGGCGAGAACAAACGCGTCACCATCTTCTATGATTCTCCTTACATCAAGACACAGAAGCCTGTCATGGTCAGGGTTCAAGAAGTCAATGATGCTGGCGAAGTCCAGACCAGAGAGATCATCAGCTCTTTCGAAGATGCTTTTGCAACTGAGTTCCAAGATATGCATGACTGCCTGGTCAATGACAAGGAGATCAAGACTAGCGCTGAGGATGCCATCAACGAGCTCAAGCTGTATGATCTGATGTACGCAAAGTACGCCGAGTCTAGCAAATAGACGTCACGAACTTCACGAAATCAACAAACAAGTCAAATCATGATAGCTCATGCTGTAGAGAAAGTCAAACCACGGTCAGGGTGTTGTATATAGACATCATTACAAGCAGTGCTGCTCTCTAGGTGGTACTATTCAGTTCACAATGTCTGTATGAATTCGTGCTTTGACAGGGTGTCCCTGCTGACCAGAATTTGACGAAAGGATTAGTAACTTCACGGCCCCATCAGCTTCTAATCGTACCAAATATACGTGTTCCGGGTATAGCGGTATCCTCTGACCTCCCATATCATCCAAGGGTCTCTCTGGACCAGTGATTGCTCCATGATGAGCATCAAATTCAGAACCAGAGCATCTGATTCTCGAAACCGCGGGTGATCAATTCTCCCACATCGTTCGCGATTCCTGGCATTGAAATGAGTCTCCAACGATATATGCACGGCTATGATGTTGCCAGGATTATGAAAATTACGACTTGACTACGTAGCAAACCAAAGATTATATCTACATGTTCTTAACAAGACTGCCAGGACTGACATACTTCTTGGAGCCGCCAAAGTAGTAGTAGGCACCAGCCAAGACCCACATAGCACCCCAAATTACAATAGCCCAATTCATATCCGGAGCATCAGGATTGACATCTTCAGGGAAGAAAGAGAAGATGAAAGCCACAATGAGGAACGCCAAAGCAGCGTCATTGAGAGGAGCACCCCATCTGCCAAGATCGAAGCGACGGGGCAAAAGAGGCTGTCCACGCCAGCGCTTCAGACGAACGCAGCCGATACACATGATGTAACTGAACAACAGGGCTGAGTTTGAAACTGACATGATGGCATCGAGGGCAGTTTCTGAGCCAAAGTTGATGGCGCCGAGGATGAGAGAGACGGCAAGACAGAGAAGCAGGGAGTTGACGGGAACATCCCAGCGAGGGTCGACGCGGCTGAGCCATTCGCTGAAAGGGAAACCGCGGTCTCTGGCAAAAGCCCAGGTCTGGCGTGAGGAAGAAGCGATGGTGGTGATGGCGGAGAAGTATTGGAGAATCAAAAGGACGACGATGAGGACGGATGTGCCAGCTTTTGAGTTGGTGACGTTGTAGAGCAATTGTACAACTGGGATACCGGTGCCAGTGTTCAGAATGCCGTCTAAATTGTCGCCAGCGGCAAAGCAGAAACTGATGATCATCACACAGCCCAGAGCACCGTTGATGAAAGTCGCCCACATCATAGCCTTGGGCAGGACTCGAGAAGCATCGCGCAACTCTTCGCTCATATGGGCACCAGCATCAGGGCCAATGAAACACCAGATGGGAGTCACAAGACCCACAAGGCAAGAGACACCTTGGCTGCTCCAGCCACCACCATTGGAGAATTCTGTGAAAACGTTCTTGGCCGAGCCGACATCAGCCATGACCCAGAAAACGATGAGATAGGCGAAAAAGGCCAGGACGTGGAGCACAAGGATAATGCCTTCAGCAAGTGGAAGCTTGTGCGACAAGAAGATGTTGAAGCCAAAGGTGACGAACAAGAAAGCGAACAGCAGAAGACCGATCTGCCAGAGTGCTCCAAGATTCGCGTCAGGGTTGTTAATAAGAACAAGGCCTTCGACCTGATAGGCGAGGAATTGTGCGCAGGAAGGAATGCCAGAAACCCAACCGAGCCAACTGCTCCATCCGACCATGTAGGACAGTGGCTTCTCAAGCGATGGAGGTGCGAATTCACTGACCCAGTGGTACTTTGTGTCAAGTTAGTCCTAGGAGAGCGTATTGATAAAGAATTTGCGAAGTTACGTACCTGACCGCCAGCAGTCGGCGCCATCGACGCGAGTTCAGCCATCGATGCGATCATGCAAAGTGTGAAAATCCAGGTAACGATGAAGGTCCATACAGTTCCGGCCAAGCCTCCATTGTATAGTGATTGATCATTGGACAAAAGAGCGCCCTCCCAAGTAGATTGCAGAATACAGATAAATCCAACAATGGAGATAAAACGGAACTCTCTCTGTATTACGTTGTTAGAATGGTACATTAGTGGTACCGGAGGGGCACAACACATACTCTCAATACCTGCTTCTTTCCCATTCTCGTCATGTCGGCAGCATCGGCATCAGTACCCTTCTTGATCTCGGGTAGAGTGCCATTCTCCGATGGTACCTCCTCAAAAGAGAGCCTGTGAGTAGGCTTACCAGTCACAGACATGGCTGGTAAGACAGTGCTGTTAAAGATATGAGAAAAGACTGAAACAAAAAAAAGAGGTAGAAAGTAGACAAGTGTGGCTTGCCGAAGACTTTTATTCAATAGGCATGCTCGTTCCAAAGGAGTGGTTCTCTCGGTAGCAGAACGCATGGACAGCGTGCACCGTGCTCGGTCGCGAACCATGCAGGTCCACGAGTCTGCACCATTGGAAGGCGATCATTCGAATGGCTGCTTCTCTAGCAGGCACCCGGGGTTGATTTCGAATGAGCTGGACGGCGTACGTACTAGACGGCTGGCGAGAACTCGTGGTTCGCTACATCTCGCATGGTGGTGTAATGCCAATTACAACTGTGGGGGCCGAAACAGAGTGTGAGCAACCTAGAATGAGCAGTGGAGTGATTCTTCCGTGCTCGTCAAACAATGCTTCGGCAGTCTCGGGTTGTCTTTACCTTTTCACCAATCTTGAGGCTGCTTGTATAAAACTAGCAACTCAACTAAGCGGGGCGCTTCATCCCCTAGACATCGACTGCCTGGGGACTGGCCCTGGTCTTTCAGCTTGATCGTCGAATTACGAAAGTGATTTTCCCGTCGGCTTGTTGTCCGCGTGCGACGCCTCGGCCGTGCGGTGAGTTGAAGCAATATCGGAGGCTGAAGCGGCTGCAATGTGTGGCCACTCGCTAGAATGCCGGATGCAGGGTCCAGCAACCAGGTATCTTGCCTCCTTGCCTGCATTCATGGCTTCGACTTCTTGTGGGAGGAACAGTACAGTTCTTGGTTGGCACGGAGAATTACAGTGGAGTTGGAAGCCGCCGAACGACAGGTTGGGGACGTCTAAACAAGCATCCTTCCGAAGGACTTGCCGAAAGCTAAGAATCGGTCAAGCATTGTGCAACCCTAAGCGAGATACACATTGTAACGAAGGATCCGGCCGAAGCTGCGACAAGCGAAATTCTGGAGCTTATTCGACTCTGATTGATTGGAAAAATGAAGAAAAGTAGATGAAGTTGTTCAAGCCAAGCAACATGTCGCGAGAGTCGTTCGCCAAGCTCGTGCCGGGCGGCCAGGTCCGAAGCGCCTGCTTGTTTTTCTTCAAATGCTTGACCGAGAATAACACCTTGTTCACTCTTTACGCGCGCAACATTCCTTCGAACATTGCAAGATGATGCACAACCCTTTTGCAGTATACGACTACGCATCGATCAAGGAAAAGCCCTGCAAAATAAGTACGCGAGGACCCATAGATTAGTCTACGCTACTTTGGCGACGATCATCTTTGATGAAGCTGGAAGACGATGGCCTGCAGCACACAACAAGGATGAAACACAGACACGGCTGGATGCTCTACCGCACGCTTCCACATCAACGCCAAAGGCATCCGGCAACTCCATACACCCGTCTTTCAATCCACACTTGCAAACAGCACACGGCATCAATGCCACCAATCACTTCCTGGCATCTTTTCAATAAGCTTTCCACAACTCGTCAAGGAAGAATTCGTACACCTTCCATATCACGAGACGCAAGCTAATTGAACATCAAGAACATGGTCATTGCTTCTGAGTCCTGACCGTCAAAATCGGATGTCCGAGCTTCCTATAGTATCGCTCCCCTGAACTACATGTGCTCCAAACCTCGAAATCTCACGAGATGCTGGCCTCTGCGGCGGGACGAGAATTGTCCGCACACACCTAGTCGAGCGAATGCCATTACTCACACTCAAACTTGTTTCTTACGCCCAGGCGGAAAGGCAAGAAGGGTGATCCGTAGCGAGGCGCCAAAGTGCCGAGTCTATGCACTGCCGTTCGATGGTCATCGCATGTGTGCTAGAAGAACAAGGTAAAGTGGTGTGTGGTGTCTATCATTCCTTCATCTTGGGTTACTCTGCTTGAGACAAATTATTTGTGGGCTCCTTTCACTCGCCAATTTTCCTATACCGTAACACTACCGGTGACCTTCATATACCTTCTTTTGTTCCCTCTGTCCTCACTCTCAGCCCTACCTGTACTTGTCATATGTCTCAGATCTAGGAGAGTCGAAGCATGCCCACTGACGAATCAGGGCTGGTCCATCATCTTGGATATGCGGATTCCCTAAATGTCGCCATCAGCATATGCCTGACATATACGCTGATCTTTACCTGTGTTCGAATACATCTGCGGAGAAGCAGCTTTGGTGCTGATGATGTCGTCGTTATCTTTGCTACCATTGCCGCCATGGTACATTTCGCAACATCATATGCATGTCTCACAGCTGGTCTGGGGAAGCCATATGATATGATCAAGAACAACATTGGTCAATTGAGCTCTGTATGTTGCTGCGATATTCCAGTTTCAGCTATCACGATCTTTAAAGGCTAACAACATGCATCATAGACTGCAGTAGCAAGTGCAGTCACTTTCATTCTCGCCCTATATATCGCAAAGATCGCCGCTCTAGTCTTCCTCATGCGCATACAATCAAAAACTCGCAATCCACGCCTTTACGTCGTCTTGATAGCTCTGTACACTATCCTTGGAATTGCCAGCGCCATCGTTGTATCAGCAGGGTGTCCTTCATCCTCAGGCTACTACTGGAACATTGCCGCAAACATCGACTCCTGTCCTGGCGAGGAAGCCAGATGGCAAGTCATGACAGCATTGGATGTCATCTCCGAAGCTATTCTGCTCGTCCTTCCCGTCCATCTCGTGTGGTCACTACAAATGCCACAGAAGCGCAAACTCATGATTGTGATAACGTTCTGGACACGCCTTCCGTGAGTACTCTCTACCCTTTTCCACGCTAGCTATATCTCATCCGTCCCGTCACTCTCCTCCTCTTCCATCCCATCTACTTTCCATAGTCAAGCGACAAGGCTAACAATCCCTCAATAGCACAATCCCCCTCTCCATAATCCGCCAAACCTACACCTCTCACCTCGCCTCTTCCTCTTCCCCTCACCCCGTTGATATATCCCTCGCGAGCACTTTGGTAACAATCCTCATGGCCATCGAATTAACCTACGCCCTGATATCCTGCACCCTCACCACCTCCAAGAATTTCACCGATGGCTTTAGCACTGGCTTCGGAATGGGTCATATGCCCGGCGTCGCTGAATCATATAATCTTTCTGCTGTAGGAGGGGGGAGCAGTAGTGGTGGTGGGACTGGGACTGGGTCAAAATGGGGGTATAGAAGTCAGATAGCGACGGGGGCAACGGGGACAGGGACGGGGACGGGACATAGGTTTCATGTCAAGACGCCGAGTTTTGATGATGAAGAGGTGGAAGAGGGGCCATTGCGATTGAGGCAAGGTGGGGAAGGGAGGACGACTGTTGCTGTGGGGGGAGGTAACAGGTATTGGGGTGAAGGGGAGAGTGTGAGTGATGGTGGTCATGATGATTTGGGTATCGTCAGGCATACGGAATATATCGTTTCGCACGATGAGGCGCCGATATTGGGGAAACACAGTATGGAGAGGATATAAAGAGATACAGAAATGTGGTAGAGGAGACGAGTGAACAGAGCACAGGATGTCTGAACTTGTTGTCTTGCGTGTTTTATGAAAGTCATCATGTTTGCCACTTTGCCCCAAGCATATAGCAATGCTACGATCAACGGCTCTATAAGACACTTCGCTCCCCAAGTAAGAGAAGTTACCAAACAGTATACCCACCATCAACAACAATCTGCGCTCCAGTAAGATAACTACTAGCATCACTCGCCATATACACCGCCGTCCCTCTAAACTCCTCGGGCTTAGCAATCCTATGCAGCGGAATATCCTTGACCCATTCTTTACTCAGTTTCTCCATTTCCTCACCCTCATTGGCGGCGGTTTGGATGTAACCTGGAGAGATTGCGTTGACGCGGATACCGTGTTCGCCCCATTCGCTGGCCATTGATTTCATCATTTGCACGACTGCTGCTTTTGACTAGGAGATTTGCGATGTTTAGTAAAACGGTGGAAAGAGTGGCGTGGACAGGGGGGTGATATTACTGTATTGTAGGCGGACTGTTTCTGAGGGCGATTGACGATTACACCCGACATACTCGAGATCATGATTATTGAGCCCTTGATGTGTTTCTCAATCATATGTTGACCGGCTTGTTTGGCGAAGAGAAAAGTGCCGTTGACATTCACATCCAACATGCCTTTCCAATCATCGAAGTCGTAGTCTTCGGCTGGGACTCCACCGGTGATTCCGGCGTTGGTGCACAGGACATCGACTTTGCCGAAATCTTTGACAATTTGATTCCAGGTTTTCTTGACGCCTTGTTCGTCTGCTGTGTTGCACTCGTAAGGGTGGAGTTTTGCGGGAGGAAGACCCTTTTCTTTGACTTCGGCGTTGATGGTTTCAATGGATTTTCGTGCACTATCCAAGGAAAGATCGACGACTGCACCATGGCCTCCAGAGAGACAGAAAGCTGCGAGGATTTGTTGACCAAGACCTTGAGATGCGCTAGTATACAGTCAACAGACATACTTACTGCTTACAGACAAGAGTGTATCATACCCAGTCACGACGCAGACTTTATCGTCGAGGGTGAAGCAAGGCAAAGTACTGACACGTCGGTAAGTTTCTCTTTGGTGGCAGAAAAGTTGTCGTGGTTGAATGGCTTTGTAGAGTGGGCGAAGGGGTATCGAAAAGCGCACGTACGGAGACATAGTGATGATGCAGAATAGCTGTGGCAAGACCTCTGCGTAGGAATATGTAGATGCGACTTGGTGCGTTATTAAACAGATCAAGAGTGGGTGGTCGCTGTTTTCGATTTTGCATTTTCCTATTCGATTTGTGGTGACACAGGGCGAGCTATCATGCCTCGCGTCACAATTTGCTCATGCTGCAATCATACCTAACATTGCCTTTTGCTTGGGAGCTTACCTAGCTTGATAGGTGATGACTGGTCGAATGAGGAAGTTTCAGATCAGATGAGTTCCCAGATCTGATAAGGAAGCTACCTTGTCAACGAAGCTGTTGTATTGCACCATGTTACTCGAGTAATCTTGTGCGGTGTTGACATGGAGAGCTCGAAAATGTAGCGCCGCGTGGATGCGCCGGTGTCTGGGCGACTTCCTACAACGCTCAGGACTATCTTCGAGGAACACTTCCTCGGCAGACAAGGAATTACCAGAGGGCGCGATCACTTGCACGATGCTGGATGGTAGAAAGGAAAGCTTGGGTTGAGAAGCACAGCGGAAGAGTTCCGCGTCCATGGAGCCACTGCCGCTCTTCCAGCCGAGGTCGTCGATGACGACGGAACTCAACAGCGCTTTCTAATCAAGACACTCAAATTCATACAAGCCGTGCTATCCAGCTCGACCTCGAATTCAATTGACCTCGACTTCTCCCCATCTCACAAATTCGACACCTACCACTCCTACGAAAGCCTCTGCCCTTCCAACCGCCACCATGTCTTCAGACAAAGAACAACACCAGCACAACCCCACTGCGAAAGAGATGGAACACCACAAATACGACAGCGAGAAACAAGTAAAACGCAACCCCCACGGCGACTTCAAATCCGTCGAAGGCTCCCGCCCAGACTGGCCAGAAGAGAACAAATTCCACTACACCAAGATCCGCAACCCCGACTGGAAGCTCGGCGACGGCGCAAACGACAATGGCGAGTGCTTGAAAAAGGACCACGTTGAGATCGACCCTTATGCTGAAGGTCGCCCTGCTGTCTTCAACTACAAGTTGCTCATCTCGGCCATCATCCCAAGACCAGTCGGTTTCGTCAGCACGAGGAGTAAAGATGGAAGTTCTACAAACTTGGCTCCCTTCAGCTACACGCAGATCGTGAACCACGACCCTCCTGTCTTCATCATTGGCTACGCAGGTGGTATGGACAATGCCAAAGACTCCCTCAAAAACCTCACCGAGACTGGCGAGTGCGTTATCAACATGATCTCTGAACACTTCATCGAAGCTGCCAACTCGACGAGTATCAATGCGCCTTATGGTGTTTCCGAATGGGCATTGAGCGGCTTGACTCCTGCACCTTGCTCGCAAGTAAAAGCCAGCAGAGTCAAAGAAGCCATCTTCTCCGCCGAGTGCAAATTGATGAACACCCAAGAATTCGAGAGCAGAGCCACCCCTGGCAAAAAGACTGGTGTATTGGCCGTGGTCGAGGGAGTCAGATTCTGGGCGAGAGAAGACGCTATCAATGAAGACAAGAACCTGATCGATCCTGCTGTAAGTGCACACATCTGCTGTGGTAGAGAAAACACAATGACTGACATTCTTGGTGCTTTAGATTCTCAAGCCTATTGCTAGATTGGGAGGTATCACTTACGCACGCGTCACAGAGGGCTTTGAGATCCCCCGTCCTGATTGGGAGGAGAACAAGGAGTTGGTGGACACACTCGCCAAACCAAAGGTCGATGGCCAATAGATGTGGAATATACAAACATGGGAAGATAGACATACACCCTGCTTTGAAGTAGTACCAATATGGATACAACATACAGCATCGTTTACTCTCCATACCTTCTTTCTCGTCATATCTCGTGTGTGTATGTGTGAGGTTCAAAGCATAATTGTAATAAAAGCATATCTCTCCTATTCTTTTTTTTTCTTTTCTTTTTCACTATTTGAAACATCCTACCAACTCCACTATCAGAAACCCCACATCCTCAAACCCTATCAATAAGCCGTCGCAGTAGACGCAGCAGTAACAGTAGCAGGAGAAATAACCACACTCCCCGTCATCACCCCAGCATCAACAGCAGAAGGCGTCGCCTCCGCCCTCTGCACCAACGGAGCCTTGGCCGGCGGCGTAGTGGGCAACTGATGTTCCTTAATCCAAGCCTCATTCGTACACAACGACATCGGATGCGGGAAAACATCACAATAATGATGAGCCGTCCACGCCACCGTCTTGGATTCGGGATCTTCATAATCCGAATTGTAGATTACCGGGATCTTGACGGGGCGGCCGGGGTCGGCGGGGTCTTGGTCGGGGCCGATGGGGTGGGGCCAGTCGGTGGGGATGGCGGTGGGGAGGATGGTGATTTTGGGCGGCGGTGGTGCGATGGGGACGGTGGCGCGGACGTCGCGGGTGGGTCCGTCATACATGGCTGATCTTGTGGGGAGGGCGATGGTTTTCGGCCAGTGAGGGGCGTCGTCGTCGGGGTTGTCCTCCAGGTTGTCCTCGGGATCGTCCTCCGGGTTGTCCTCGGGGTCGTCGGATGGGGAGCGGGCTGCTATGGCTCTGGTGCCCTTTGCGCTGTCGAGAGTGGAATGTTCACCGGACTCTGGGTCTGATGCTTCGGTTGACATGGCATTGGGTGGTGTGTCCTCTTGTTCCACTTCCCACCCGGTGGGTGTTAGTATGGGATGGCAATCCTCAGGCGTGGGGTAGTGGCCAGGCCCTTCGAGACCGTCGAAAGCGAGTCTTGTCGTGAAGACGAAAGCTTCATCCTTTGTCTTTAGCGTCAAGACTGTGGTGGGTTCCACAAAGGATCTGCGGTCCAATGTTGAGGTAAGAGGAGCGGAGTTGACACTGCCAACCAAAGTATCCTTGATGACGGTTTTGGTGACGGTCACGAAGCTCGTGGCCTGCACGACACTCAGGCTGGCGAGAGCATAGCCCAGACTGATGATGGGTGTGTTCCTCATCTCCGCGGTGTCTGAAGTGTTTCTCTGAAGAGAGACGCAGGGAAACAGCCTTGATATAGTTACAAATAGAGAGCCCATTTTCGAAATATTTGGAAACGCACACGCGTACCTTTGGATCGGGCGTCACCGGTCGAAAGATTGAGTGAGTTTTGGATCCCATGATGCTCATACCATTCATGAGAGCGGACAATAGCTTTGCACTTGTACAGCTATGTCCTAATAGCTGAGGAGCGCGACGAGCGAAAATGCCGTATGCATCTCAGGAGAAAGACATATGCTTGATGAACTGTTATGCATGCCCGTGGGTATTGTTGTAAATGTTGAGTGTCGAAGGGAGGAAATGTGGAGGCGGCGCATGAGCAAGAAAGAAGGTTGGCATTTATGGTGGTACGATCAGTCCTCCTCTGCTTCGTCGTCGTCATCTGCCTCAATCTCAGGGTTCAATACCTTGCCCATGAGCTTCATAGTGGCATTGAGTGGTAAGCCGACGACGTTGTCATACGAACCGTCGATCTTCTCGACGAGGATAGCACCCATGCCTTGGATACCGTAGCCACCGGCCTTGTCGGCACCCTCACGGGTCTTGACGTATGCGAGGATGAGTTCGTCAGATACTGCAGACATGGTCAGTACAATGTACACCAGACAGAGGTGATGTGTGTTGTGAATTACCTGCGGAGTCGAACTTGACGTTGGTCTCCTCGACGTGTCTCTTCAAAGCATAGCCGGGGTCCATAGCACTCTCTAGCGGAGCCATACATACGACGGCGGTGTAGACCTTGTGCCAGCCGCTGTTCCTCAAGCCCTTGAGGACTGCAATGTGCTCTCTCTCGCTTCTTGGCTTCTCCAGAATGTCTCCCATGGGGCTCACGACGACCGTGTCAGCGGCAATGACCAGCGCAGGCTCGCCCTTTTCGGAATCGATTTCTTGACGGTAGATGGTTGTGCATTTTTGTTCTGCTGTCTGCAGGACGTATTCGAAGGGAGCGAGTGTTTTGCTGAAGTCTTCGGGAACTGTGCAGGGGATGATCTCGAGGTCTCTCAGGCCGATCTGATTGAGCAGTTGCTTGCGTCTCGGCGAGGCAGATGCGAGGATGACTCTCTTGCCACGGAGGGCTTGCAATGCTGGGAGCTCAAGGGGCAGAGGGGCGCGGGCGATTTGCTGGCGGACTGGAGCGGGTGCGCCGGCGACGAGGGGAGTGTGTTCGGAATCGGCATCATAGGCCGGCGGCGGTTCAAGAGGCATCTTTTGGTCTGACATTGTGTCTGGTTTGTGTACGACTAACTATTGCTTGTCGCTCTCAACTTTCTTGTGCTCGGTCGGTCAATGACTCAAGTCCGTTGCCGATCGACATGACGGCCCTCCACGCTTTGTTCCACCCCGCTGACGTCCACCGAGTCCTCTAAACATCCCACCCACAAGGCTCAGTTTTCAAGTTGCATCAATTTGATCTATTTCCGCTACGTTTGATCAAATTGTTGCTGCCCGTGGTCATTGCGAGCTCGTATTTCGATTTGGGCTTCGACACGCCACCGAGACATGAACAAGCTACCGGATGAGATAGTTCTTCAAGTACTTTCCTGTATTCGCTCAAAGCATCTTGGTAATCGATCTTGGTACTAATACTGTATAGTCTTGGAAGTCCATGATCTTGTTACATGCCAATATCTATCTCGTCGCTTTCTAGACCTCTGCCGAGATGATAACCTTTGGAAACTGGAATGCTTTGACGCTTCACGAGCCGAGTCCAGACGTAAACGTCAGCGAGTCGATCCTACCAACACTCAACTTCATACCTTGAGATCTGCCTTCAACCAACTTTCAGGGCAGCCTTCACAGCCTTCAGACCCAGATGATGGTCCAAGGCTTTCTGCAGTAGCAGAGACACAGCGTGCTTTGGCTAATTGGGATCCTTCGTACGGTCATCAAAATATCAGCTTCTACGATGAGTATATTCACCGTCATGCTCCAATCAGCATGGGATGGCTCTCCATGCCAGGAGATGATCCTCCAGAAGCTACCGGACTTGGCTTGATCCAAGATTCGGATAGTAACCCCGAGCATCTCGCTGCATCTTTGGACGATGGCAGTGTTTGCATATGGGACGTGCGACCCAGAGACACCGACTCTGACTTGTCACAAGGTCGTATTGTCGGCAAGAGTTCTCCCGGCCTTCTTTCAGGCGGATGCCGTGCAGGTCAGTCTCGCGAAGAGATCAGGGCAATCATGACCGAGACAGGCGCTGTAGAGTCTGTGAGTATCGACAATAATCGAGGCCGAGGATACTTTGCCCAGAATAGCACATTGGTCGAGGTAGATCTTGCTACACTCCAAGTCGTGTCGCAAGAAATCTTTCCCTTCCCAGTTGCAGCTCTATCGCAGTCCCGCGATTCGAGTCTTGTCGTAGGCACGAACTGGACCATCCATATCCACGATCCGCGCAACAAGTCGAAGTCAGCTGTGGATCCATCCTTACGATGCGAAATTATTGGTGGACCCTCGGCAACCCATGCCTCGTTATCGCAACCTGGTCCGCTATCCATTCTTGACAGAGCGGAAGATGAATCTATCTGGATTGCAGGCAGGTTTACTCACCTTCTGAACTATGATCGCCGCTTCTTTCCAAGAATTCTTGGAACAGTACACTCGGGAGGACGCATATCCTGCATTGCTGAAACGCCTCGTCCATATGTCCCACGCTCTCTGGACTTGCTTCAGAACCCAACAGTCACAATCGCCGATGTATATGCGGCCAAGACTGCTCATGGATCGACCATATTGGCAGCAGGCGAGTACAAAGGCAAAGGAAGTCTCGAATTCTATGGACTTGCACCCTCGTCTTCGGGCTCAGTAATCACAGAAAGCTACCGCAACCGCCAGACAGCTGCTTCGACACGACTGTTGTCGGTCGCAGCACACGGATACTCTACGGTATTCAGCGACGGCGATGGCAATCTGAAGTGGGTTGAACGAGATGGCATGACAGCTATACGCAGCTATAACATCAACGAGGCCGTAGATCCGCCGTCTTTCAATCAAGCACAAAGCACAGCACAGGGGCCGGACGAGCCATCGCAGGGAGACATAGTACAGAAGATGATCCCTCTTCGGCCTTCAGGGGGCTCATGGTCCAGTAAGAGGGCCGACGCGAACCAATCAGAACTGGTGCTCAAGACTGGTGATGGTCGGATAGGCGTGCTGGGCTTCGGTCACAATACGCTATACACACGTGAAGAAAAGGAGACGATTGTGGAAACCACGGAGCAGAGGGAGAGAAGGGATGCCGAGAAGCAATACAGGGAGACATTGGGACGAGCACTGCAAAGTCAGGCCGACGAAGTGAGGTTCATGAGAGGATTGGGTCTTCTAGGGTGACTTCAATAGGTGGCTCTCGCGTCGAATTTGCTGACAAAATGCAACCTGTTTCTGATGCTCGAGTAGCTGTCCGCTGAGAGCGCGTACACCTTCTTGCTCCCTCTGGACATTGCATCTACGTGGGAAATCACCTTGCCTTTTGATGGTTGTTTTTGAAGACAACCTAGCGAGCTGAGAGCTCAGTTCTTGTTCGACTCCTATACCTCTGCATTTTACGTTATTGTACTCTAGATGATCACAATGAGAGTGACTGGCCCAAGCTCTTGACCAACTCTAGCAAGTGAGGGGCAAAAGGTATCTCCACACTTGTAACATTTGCCCCGCCATCAAGGCAAACAAACTTTCATCATCTCTCACAACTCGCAACAATTTCAATGGGCCTCAGAATGGACAATATACATGCGCCGACCGTGGCGTCAGGCCCCAACAGCACACAGACAAATGGCGACGGAAGGGAGAAGTTGTCGCTGCCAGAGCTCATCGCTCAGAAGGATCGCGTATGGAGCGAGTTGTCGGCGCTGGGCTCCGTTTTGGACAGTGTGAGTTCTGCTGTTTCATCTTGTAGACAGCGCTTCGTCCGACTGACAAGTATAATCGCAGCATGGAGTCAACATGAGCACCCCTCTGACCACCTTTGATGGCTACCCTCGCCCCGATCTCGACATTGCCCAAATCCGCACCACTCGCGCCCGCATCATTCCCTTGAAGAACGACTACAAAGAGTTGATGGCGCGTATCGAGAGGGCCATGCACGAACACTGGGAGAACGCTGCTGCAGCACCACCTCAACCCCCAGCACCCGCGGCAGTCTCAACATCACACCCCGCAGCCCAAACAGCTGAAGCCACACGAAACTCACGTGTCGCATTGGAAGCACCTTTCGCCAAAGTCAACAGCGTGGTCGCTTCGTCCCCAGCAGCCACAGCAGGTCTCAAGCCCGGCGACAAGATTACAAGATTTGGGGATGTGGATTGGATGAATCATGACAAGTTGAGCAAGGTGGCACAGACGGTGCAGCAGAATGAGGGTGTGGCTATTACGGTCAAGATTATTAGACCTGCTGCGACCGGTGCTGCTGAGCAGAGGTTGGAGGTGCAACTCACGCCACGACACAACTGGGGTGGCAGAGGAATGTTGGGCTGTCATCTGTTGCCTCTGTGAGGGCAGAAAGCCAACAAGGCTGCGGCCTAAAGAAAACACAAGCTGCGAGACTGCGAGAATGATACCCAAAGTGCGACAAGACGACGAGATTACATGGAGATGAGACAGCTGCTAGCAAGAGACATGCGGCAGCGACAGCATATAGGCGGAAAGACAGTAAGGCAGTGAGAGCTGCAACCTATGACAGCATTCACGGCTTTCTTGCCGGTCTTGGAAGGATGGTATAGGGCTGGCATAAATCCAGCATTACAGCCTAATGCTTAGAAATCAAGACATGGATACTTTTTCAAGACAGGGTTGAGGATCGAAACGTGAAAACACAACACTGACATCACAATGCAGCTTGAGCGTCTGCCTGTTGGGCTCTGTAAAGACAGGCCAGTAAGACAGCGTGAAAGAAAGAGTCATGATGTATCAAGCAGGATGTGAGCCAGGACAAGCGAGCCGATGTGAGAGCGATGGCTGGATAATGGGCGAAAGCTCCGATGAAGAAGGCACGATGCACCGATGCATGCGTTGATCGGGAAAGAGTGAGAGCGAGTGTTTATGTCTTGGCGGGAAGGTGCACGTGCCTCTTGAAATCGATGCTGCAAGTTTTCGACCCTCGCCTTCAAAACAACCATCTCCCAACACCATCCACTCGTCTATACCCCCATTTTCCGTCAGTCCTGCCACCAGCTTCATCATCTCCACCTCTGTCAGATTCTAACTCTATTGTAGTCTTGTCGATTTACTTAAAACTAAACCGACTCACACAACAATGGCTGAAGTTCCCACCTTCAAGCTCGTCCTCGTTGGCGACGGCGGTACCGGAAAGGCACGTTCATCTCCTCGTCTCCATCTCGCTTTGCCCATCGACTGGCGCATCGTGAAACCGGTTTTCACCCTCCACGAACGACTTAGCTAACTGGACACCCCGAAACAGACCACTTTCGTCAAGCGTCACTTGACTGGAGAGTTCGAGAAGAAGTACATCGCCACTCTCGGTGTCGAAGTTCACCCTCTTGGTTTCACCACCGTACGATTCTCCCCCTCCGCCGATGGATGAAATGCGCCGACAGCTAATGCCCGTGACAGAACCTCGGCCAGATCCAGTTCGATGTTTGGGACACCGCAGGTCAGGAGAAGTTCGGTGGTCTCCGTGATGGTTACTACATCAACGGCCAGTGCGGTATCATCATGTTCGATGTCACCTCGCGTATCACCTACAAGAACGTTCCCAACTGGCACCGTAAGCTCTCTCCCTCTGGCGACCTCCCAGCCCCGCCTTTTTTCGCGATCCCAAGAATTCCAGCCCCGCTAACGCGCCCCACCTACAGGTGATCTTGTCCGTGTCTGCGAGAACATCCCTATCGTTCTCTGCGGTAACAAGGTCGATGTCAAGGAGCGCAAGGTCAAGGCCAAGACCATCACCTTCCACCGCAAGAAGAACCTCCAGTACTACGACATCTCTGCCAAGTCCAACTACAACTTCGAGAAGCCCTTCCTGTGGCTCGCAAGAAAGCTTGTCGGCAACCAGACCCTTGTACGTTTGGAATCAGCCTCCTCCAACTGTCGCGTGTCGCTAACATCTGTCCCAGGACTTCGTCGCTGCCCCCGCCCTTGCTCCTCCTGAGGTCCAGGTCGACGAGGCCGTTCTCAAGCAGTACCAGCAGGAGATGGAAGCCGCCTCCAACATGCCCCTCCCCGACGAGGACGATGCCGACCTTTAAGCGATTTCGCCAAAAAGGATTCAGAGTTCGATCTCTCAATAATCGAATTTCTCATCGTTCAAAATCCCAACGACGCGCCCTTCCGTCATTATCAAAATGCACTCGCGGAGGAAACATGAATCGCGGCGGATTACACAAGGGGCAGACCGCATCTGCGCGCGTCCATGGCTGATATTGACCTAATGACTCTGGGGAGAAGGAATGGGTTTTTTGCTTTCTTCCATCAATGAAAAACAACACAACCACAACCACATCAAAAGAACCTTCTGGCGGCACATGATACGAAAGTAAACCTGGCATTTCTTTGGAATCTGCAGCGTTGACGCTTTTTTTCTTCATTCTTCTCTTTTTTATACCAGCAGTCTCACCCCCGAAAGAATTACTCCACCACCACCCCATGATTGTTATTCTGCAAAAGTTTACACACGAGATCGAGAAATTAGAATGCACTCTTTCTGATCGAATTGTGCTTGCTTGCTTCTGTGAAATGTGACTTGCTTGTGAACATGACCTTGATGGTAATTGCTTGACTGTCTGGCTAGCGCTTGACTACCTAATGTACGAATGAGCCGCAAAGTTACTACTACCGTAATACTGGCGTCCTCTTGCCTAGCCTTACGCAGTAAAGCATAGTGGAAATGTACGGATCAAGGATGATGAGAACATGCTACATCTTAGAAACAATGAAACACAACTTATGAGCATTTTTAGAGCGAACAAGTCAGTCAAACAATTTGATTTGCCTATCTATTGAGGAACCTCTCTCTCTCTCTTCTGTATTCCAGTGCTGGTATTCTCCAACAGCCATGAGCATCATTGATAAAATAACTCGAACCTAGTGCTTTTGATGCAAGGAAATGTCTTATGTTTAGGCTTGATATTGTGGTTTAGCCATCATGAAGTATGAAGAATACCCTAAAATGCTTGTATCATGTAGAACTAGTAGAAGGTGGTCAGCAACAACAGTAAAAAGCGAAGGAAGGAAGGAAGTGGAGTATGTGCACGGACGGGCAAGCTTTGTGACTCTGCTCAACTACACTTCATGCATATTGTGTTATCCATACACCATTGCTACCATTTTTGTTGGATATACCTGCTGCAACTTCGATATACGATGCTGCGATAGTATACAGGAAAGTACAGGCCTGGATTTCTGGAGAAAAAAGGCCATGAACATGGGTTTTGGAGCCTGGAGCCTGGATACTGGATAATGGAGGTTGGGAGTGACTCTCAACACTCCTTCTTCAGCAGTCGACATAGCTGAAAGGATTTGATAGAAAGACTAGGAAGAAAAACTTCATCGAACCACCCTGTTTTGAGCTCGAGGAGACTTACTCTGGAAACAGAACATTGAAAACAGGACGTCTGGACTCTATCTCAGGACTGCAGACTGTGTTACGCTGGAGCCTTCTGTCTCGCTACTATAATCTGCGGTCGCTATGCTTGGGATGAAGAGTATAGTGGACAGAAATATCTCTGGAGTTTGGTGGCTTCCTTGGGATCTCAACTCTTCTGTATACACCATGGCTATGCTATCATGCCATCTAGATCATCACCGTGCGAGCGTAGCATCTCAAGAGATTTTCGATCTGGACAAACTGCAAGAGCTGGGCACGACATGTGGATCACAACAGCATGCAAGGTGAGTGGTTTGTGTGGACAGTGGTCGTCTTACTTGCTCGCAAAGCAAACAATCAGAATTACTGGCAAGACTTGCTCGCCAAGGCTTTTGAATTGGTGGTTTATATTGCTTGAAACTGGCATCGCTTTCCAGAGGAAGAACGGGTTGTTTAGCGCAATCGGCAAACCGCCTCTGTGATCCGCCCTGGAGCTGCCGAGACCCTGAACAAGACTACCGGCGCCAGCGGCCATCACACCAGAAGCCCTCTTGGAGTGGCGAAGAATCTGAACAAGACTACTCGCGCCAAGCAGCCTTCGAACCACCACTTTTTTTGCACCTGTGCTGGAAGGTGTGGTGGCGGTTGCTATCTTCTCTTGATATTGGGAGGAGAGGGCGGTGTTGTGTTGGGGGCTGGCTGGCTTTTTTGGTACCGTGGAGCCAGGGTTCGATTCGCTTGATGATTGAATTCTTTTTGCACATACACTTTCACGAGACATATCACGAGGCGGCGACTGAGACTATAGCGACGGCGACGACGACGGTGAGTCAGTAGACCGTTACAAGACAGTACCAGCGATCTTCTTGTATGACAATAGTCCTGCAATAGGCACAGCAAAGTATTGTCACGTTGCTACACAGAGCGACTCTCGTGGAGGGCAAGTGATGACTTCGGACTCTCACTTAGAAGTGACAGCCAACCGTACCATTCCTCGCTATCACACCCTGGCGTGAATTGTCTACAAAAACAATTCCTTTCTCTCTTCTACAACAAACTTCTACCAACATCTAAATCTCCATCAAAACAACCACACACACAAAAACAACATGGCATCCTCATCATCACCTCAACAGCCCTTTCCCTACCTCGACGACACCTGCATTTTATGGTGCACCCCCTCCGACACCGCAAACATCAAACAATGGCTGGCAAACCAAGATGCACTCTTCTTCGGCTCCTTCCTCAACGAGTGTGCCAAAACCATCGACCTCTCGGGCGATCATTGGAGAAGCAAGGACGCCGGCGGTCTGACCAGAGAGCAATCTGCCGTTTACAAGTGCCTGCGCGCAAGACCCATCAATGTTGAGGCACTGGTTGCCATCATGCAGTCGTATGCCGATGGCAAGTTTCGCCGCGGTATCACAAAGAAGGGAGTCGTGGACTTGAGCAACGGTGATGTTGGTAAGTTTTGTCCTCCCCCCTCCACAGCACTGTGCAAAACCACACCATCAAAATGCAAGATGCTTTTCGAGTAACTGCGATTGTCCAGTGAGAGCCACTCTACCCATCGACTCTCACTGGACATCTCAGCCATTCCGAAAAACATCTTGCATTTTCACAAGCCCCTATTCAACCCCCCCTCTCAGGCGGCAGAGATGACGGTCCACTGATGCATAACACTATAGACGATCAAACCTACAACGCAGCCCAACTCACCCTCTACAACAAAGTCTTCACCGTCGGCGAACGCGAAACCCACCGCAAACAACGCGAACTCGACGCCGGTCTCACTCCCCTCCAACGTCCTCATCCTGGCTTGGAAAAGGTGCGCCGTAAGCGTCAGGCAGGCACCGAGCGTAGAAAGAAGAGAAAGTTCGGAGACAAGAGTGGAGAAGATGGTGACGGTGATGGCGAAGAGGAAGAATCTCTGAACACAATGAGAAAGATGAAGAAGGGATTGCCCACCTACACATTCGCGGATGAGGAGACAAAGCAAGAGGGAAAGAGCCATGGAAAGCTCGTTTTTACTGGCAAGGGCAAGGGGAAAATGGAGGATGAAGATGAGATTGAGTGAAGAAGGCACTGTTTTCCTGCCTCTCTCAGTCATCAGTTCCAGGTCTTTTTGCTTTGCTTCCTTATTATGCTCTTCCATCATGGCTGGAGCCCAATTGTTTTGTAGTATTATACCCAATTACTCTGCTTTTCCATCAAATACACATCATGAGGAAGAAGAGAAAAGGCGAAAAGCAACAAAAATAATTAACAAGAGAGGAGATTCAATTTCGTTATCATGTAGGTTATGTTTAAGTTAACCAGAGAGGAGAGTTCTACGCAAATACAAAAGTCGACTTCGATCTCATTCGACCAGTCCCGCCCAGACCTGCCCAGCATTCTGCCCAAGTCTTCCTTTCCAGTTAGTTATCAGAGAGAGAGGAGAAAATCTACGAAATGAAAAGCTCCACTTCAATCTCGTTGGACCACCCGGCCTTTTGTCCAGTCTCCTTCCAAGCCTTGTCGACATCAATCTTGAGCACGTCTCCCTCGACACTGACGCATCCCTCAGGGATCTGTTTGCCGAAAATCAACACCAGCATGTCTTTGTCAACACTCCATTTCTTAGCCAAGTCGCCGATCCAGAAACCGAGAACGCCCAGAGCTTTGAGGAGAACAGAGTAGCGGAGACGACCTTGACCGTCCACATAGACATCACTGCTTTCGATGGCGGCGGCGCCGGTCATTTTGCCGAGAAGGCCGAGAGAGGCTACGGCGATGGCGCCGCCACGGTGAAGAGTATGTTCGTGGACGGGGTGGGCGGAGAGGATTTCCCAGCCACCGACATCGATCTCGACGCCGACAACAGCTTTCTTCTCGCCCAGAGACATGGGTTTGCTGATGGCACTGGTGGTGAAGGCTCTGATGATGTACTTGCCTTCCTCGGCGCCTGCGAAAGTAGACAGAGGGATGAGCTCGGATAGTGGGCGTTGTGTGCAATTGAAGACGCCGACGTATGCAGTTCCGGTACGTGCATAGCCGTGGTAGGTGTGTACTTTGAGGAGAGAGTGGTCTTCGTAGCCAGCATAGGCGTTTGTACTCTTACCTACGTTGTGCGGACGCAGGATGACTGTCTTTCCACGAGTAGTGCGGGCTGTCATTTGGTTGATGAGTTTGATGTCATGCTTGCCGGGATAATCTGTAAAGTAGATAGGTCCGCCAGACACACAACGAGCGGCGCCGTGGAATGAAGCCCATTCGTGCGATGTCTGGAACATGTCCCAATCAGGAATCACGTTTAGGTGCTGAGTGAGCAGGGAGTTGTGGGCGTTGCAGAAGACGTGCCAGGGGTGAGAGGCAGGCACCTCAGGGAAGAAGTCGTCTGAGTTGCGGACCAGAAGTCGTGGCTTGTTTGTCGGCAGCTGAGAGTGGAAGAGCAGTTGAGGAGATTGCGACATGCACGAGATGGCCCTCGAGCCAAAGTGACGGAGATGGGCAATCGTCCAGGCATCTTGATATTCAGTGATCAGGCTCCTACGGTCAGGTGCGTCAACGATCATGTCGAGGAAGAACTGAGCATCAGTCTTGACTCCGGTGATGCCACAATCGTCCAGGAAAGCATAGAAGTCGTTGTACATGCGTTGAGCGTCAGAACCGTCGACAACCAGCATCTCGCCTTCTGCAACTCCTGGCTCTTTCTGCACAGTCGTGGTCTTGTAGTTCTTTGCAATGTTGCCACCTTCAGCGACACCACCCCAGTAGCCCAGAATGGCGTGCCAAACCGCAATGTGGTTGATGTTCGGGTGCTTCTTGCGAATATCAGTGACAGCATGTTTAAGTCCTTGCGGGAAGCCCTCCTTGTTCGCGTCGAAATCGGTCCAGCCGCGCTCCATCTGCGTCTTGCCTTCTGTCAAAGACTGCCAGTTGTCATCAATGATCAGGTTCTCGATGATGATGCCTGCGTTCTTGAGTGATTCCAGAGCCTCGTTAATTTTGTCCACAGTGAGTTTCTGACCCAATCCGTTCCAGGTGCAGTAGGTGAAGCCGTCATACCACTCCTCTAGCCATTCGGCCTTGACGTTCTTCTCCATTAGAGCCTTGGTTTCGACTTCGACTTGGCCTGTTGCTGATTCATAACCTCCGACGATCTTTCTTGCATGGTACATGACTGCTGCATTGGCAATCTCGAAAGTGTTTGCAATAGCGACAACCACATGACTTGTGCCCTCGGTTTCACGATCGTTGCGAGCGTGAATGACCACATTGCCATCATCGTCATGTTGGAAGACAGTGAGAACATCTTCAACACCACTGATAGCAAGGCAGACAACATGGGCTCCATCGTGGCGAAGGAATGCTGCCAGAACTGCATCCTTGTCCAAGTGGAATTTGTCCCTACCCTGACGAGGTGCAAGCCAGGGTGACCAAAGGCGTACCAACGAGAACCAACGGGTAAAGTCCTTTGGTGTACCCAGAATGTATCTGCTGTATCCAGAATCGTTGCCTTTTGCCGGCTCAACAGATGTCGTGATAGAGTACAGTTTAGTGTCAGGAGTATCGGCACTCGTCTTGCGAATGTTAAGGTCGGAGCTGGTTCCACGGAAGTATCCAGGGAAGCCCAGACCTTCATGTGATTGTTGATAGTGAAGATGGCCATCGTCCAGACCGCTTTGGTCTTTGATCCATTTCCAACCCGAGTCGCTTCCGATCTGGAACTTGACGGTGAAGGAGACAGGTCTTAAATCATCAGGTCTACCAGGAAGTTCTCCAGTGTACCATCGGCGGACGATCTGAGACTTGGAGTTTACGAGGAGCTAGAAATGTAAGCTCATGGTATACAAGCGTTTCCACTCGACAACTCACAACATCATCGTGATCGCTGGATGCGGTGAGAGCAAGTTCAGACCAATCATGCTGGCTCTTGTGGTTGTGCCAGATTGAGACCTTGATATCATCTTCCTTCACTGTGTGTTTGAATTAGTGTGTGAATGCAGGCAGAGACTGAAGATATGTACCCAAGGATGAAGCTGTAGTCTCTAGCAACACAGAGAATGGGACCTGGTACGGATTCAGCATGAGAGGACCTTGTATATGGTTGGGGAGTACTCACGGAGGTTTGATTCTTGGGAATAGCTGTTGACTGTCCAATTGGTGGCGAGCAAGTGATTGCGGCGTACATGTTGTCGTCTGAGGTGTATACTTGTTGAGCAGGAGGAAGCTTGTCAGGCAAGTCGGTGAGAGCTGGATAGACTCGCTGTCCAGTGTTGACGTCGCAGAAGCCAAACGTGATTTGATTCTGTTTCTTCTTCATGGTGAGTGGTTGTGGAAATGATGTGTAAGCAAGGAAGGTTGTAGAAGAGTGGTGGAAGGGGAAGTTGGTTTGAGAAGGAGGAAGAGGAGGTTGGGTTGAGGTGGAGGGGAGGTTGGTTTGAGGTGGAGGGGAGGAGTTGAGTAATGGTTTGGAGGGTGTAAGAAGCAGTCACTCAATCACTCCAGAGATGTGAACTCGAGGAGTGCCAGTGAGAGTGAGAGGACTGGGTAGAAAGAAGGGAGAGAGTCTAGGTGAGTGGCTGATGGTTAAGGTGAAGGGTATTGAATAAACAAGAGAGGCAAGGTTCATGTGAGTGATAATTGTAGGACTGAGATGAATGATGATGAAGCACAGCAGAGGCAATATTCAAGTGATAGATATCGACGGTTCAGGCAAAGGAGAATGAAGCACAGGAAGAGGCAAGACTCAGGTAAATGACATTGATGGTTGAGGAAAAGCAAAGATGTACCTAGGAGGAGAAGTTGTTGTGTACAGAGCAGCACTGAGAATATGTCGACATCATAACCCAGGAATCAAAAGGAAGCTAATTGGCAAGAAAAGAGTGGATCTCGCAAGCAACGAAGAAGAAGTTCCCCCCGACGAATGGTTCCTGTCGACTTGAGGGGGGGCCACGAAGGAACAACCGAGGACGATGTCATACATTGGGGTAAGTCCATGCTAAAAGCCGACGCTAACCCAAAGCGATTCGAGAAAAAATAGCAGTTTCCAAAAAAGCGCATTTGCGACATTGAATTATCACTGCCAGCATTGGCGGGAAAGATCGATCACCATGTTCGACACGATATGTACGCTTCCGCTCTCGTCGGAGCTGTTCGCGCAGGCTCTTCACCCGACAAACCCCTTGGTGGCCGTGGGACTTAGCTCCGGTCATGTCGCGACACTGAGACTGCCACCAGTTGAGGGTGACGATGAAGATGAGGCCGAGGCAGAGGCAGCAGCAACCGGAAGAGGACAAGTCGAAGCAGCATGGCGTACGCGCAGACACAAGGGCAGCTGCAGAAGTTTGGGCTACAGTCTGGATGGAAGCACTCTGTTCAGTGCTGGTACCGACGGCATCGTCAAGGGCGCCGACAGTGTCACCGGTAAGGTTGTCACCAAGATCGCCATCCCTCATGACCCGTGAGTCTGCTTCTGCTGGAAGTTCGTAACAATTGACTAACAAACCTCAGCGCAACCGACGACATTGACGAGCCCTCGATCCTCCACATTCTCAGTCCTCAAACATTCCTCCTCGCAACCGACAGCTCTGCTCTCCACCTCTACGATACCCGCGAAGCCAACTTCTCTACCTTCTCCTCTACTCGTCCTTCGCAAACACATCATCCTCACGAAGACTACATCTCCTCCTTGACACCACTTCCTGCCTCGGAGACCAGCACATCTGGCTACAGCAAACAATGGGTCACAACTGGTGGAACCACCCTCAGTGTAACAGATCTGCGTCGCGGTGTCTTGGTCCGCAGCGAAGACCAAGAAGAGATTCTGCTATCCTCGTGTTTCGTGTCTGGCCTTCCTGCTCGCAAGACTAGCTCGTCAAAGGGCGAGAAGCTGGTCGTTGGTGGCGGAGATGGTGTGCTCACACTTTGGGAACGTGGTGTTTGGGACGACCAAGACGAGCGCATCACAGTAGACCGCAGTCCCGGCGGCGGTGAGAGTCTAGACGTCATTCGCGTGTTGCCTCCAGGCGTAGGTCCAGGCGGCAAGGTCCTCGCAGTAGGCATGGGCGACGGCAAAGTTCGCTTCGTCAAGCTCGGCCCCAACAAGGTCATCTCAGAAATCACACACGACGAAGTGGAGGGTGTCGTCAGCTTGGACTTTGATGTCGCAGGCAGACTCATCACAGCAGGTGGCAGCACCATCAAGGTGTGGCACGAGATGGTGGATGAAGACCAACACGCCTACGTGGATGGCGATCTCAAGAGAGAAGCAGAGGGCAGCGACGCAGACAGTGACAAGGATGATGACAGCGACATGGGCAGCGACGACAGCAGCGATGAAGAAGAGACTGGTCGCAAGCGCAGAAAGAAGAGAAAGCGATCAAAGGGCAAGGACAAGTCCGGAGGCAAGAGCATGGGCTCATTTGGTGGTCTGGATTAGACAAGCAGCACGAAGAAACAAAGACCCAGAAAAGCGAGCATTATCTTGTGCTTGCTCATGTTACAAGATACCCATAAATCCGTCCACATGCTTGTGGTACCACCCTGTCCTACCATTTCCGTGGTGAATCCGATAGCCTCGTAGCGGCGTGGGAGATGAGTTTCTCGGTGGATGCTGCAGTGCCTGGAGTGGTGAAGTTTATAGGTTTGAGTAATGATGTAAATTGTTATGTGATCCATGGTCAATCTCAAGTCTCATGCTAAGTCTTACGATCAGAGCATCCCAATTTATGACCTTCCTTCAGTGCCGAACCTGTTTCACAATGCCGATTGACATACCGACGATGATACCATGAGGACATGTAGGTGTATAAAGTGTTTGATATCATCTATAGCTCATATAATATGCAGTCTGTTCGTACAGAGCGAAAAAGGAAAATGCGTACAGCCAAGTAAATGACTCGCTGTTTTGAACGCGAGCAGAACTTTCGAAAAAAAAGACGATAACCAAGAGCCATGCTGACCCATCCCTGACCGTATGTCCACCCTGTCATATTCCTGGAATCCTTTTGACATTACATGCAAACGCCACTCGTTGTCGTCGTCATAACTCAATAAAAATACATGAAGAAGGTTAGTTTATTAGTACTAGTATATTTCGCATCTTGAATTTTGAAGTCGAGCAGCTTAGAAGTTTCTGCTGGGTTCGACGGTCTGGCCATTGCGCATGGGGTTCTCGCTTGCGTACGAGGCGTGGTCGGAGAAGGTGGGACCGCCAGAGTAGGAGGGGCCGTTACCGCCGTTCTCGATCATCTCCTCGACAGAAGGGAAGCGGTTGTCCTTGCTATGGACGGCAGGGAAGAAGTCCATGCAGTAGTGTCCGACGTAGATGATGTAAACAAGCGAGATGACCCATTCGAGGATGGCAGCTTTGTTGCGCTGACTGTTATGTCTACCAAGAGCGACGAAAGCTACGAATGTTAGTGAAACGCACTCGAAGGACCATAAACGAATGGAACATACCGATAGCAAGAGCAATCTCAACAAAGATGAAAGCCAGCTTGATCCAGAAGGAAGCACGTAGGACGCGGTACTGGCGGAAGTGGATACCCAGACGTTGGTATTCAGCGCATGCGAAGATGGCCGAGATGATGTAACCGATGCTGTCAAGATGGTCAGCCGTGGTGCAGAAAGTGTGGTACCGGGTGAACATACATGAAAATACCAAGACCGATGTCATGAGCCCTGGGGTGGTTGACAGTATCAAGAATGGTCAATGTGATTAGACCAGCAGCACCGGCAAGGGCGAAGAGACAAGCGCCAATGGACAAGCCCTTCTGGACATTTGAGGTGTTGTGGGCAAGACGGCCCTGGTGTCGCAGCCAACGCTCCGAGATGAAGACGCAATCAAACACGACGACAGTAACGGCAGAACCAGCGATGAAGAGAGGTTGAAGCCCTTGTGCACCAATGTCCGAGATGTATGCGATTTTCTGTCCAGGTTCCATGCTAACATATCTGGGTGAGCCCTGGGCAATCCAAGTTCCCAGCATACCCAAGAGGGTGCCTGTAGTCGCACGAGTCAGTGTTGGTCGTCGCGATTGTCGAGTGTGGTATTAACATACCTAGCCAGCAACATGCTGCGAAAATGGGTAGGATCCAATATGATACGCCGAACATGTCTATGAGATTCTATGTTTACTCGATCGTGGTCGAAGAGGTGTTGTGTTTTCGTGAAGAATCGAGGTGGTCGCGTGAAGGTTATGAGAACTGTTGGTTTGTGGCTGGGACCGTTGCGCGGAGAATCTGTTACGCAGGGAGATGCAGCACTAGGATATATCGCAGCGAGCAAGAGGTAAGTAGCGTGGCAGTGAACAAGTCGTCGCAATTCCAAGTGGCAGTGATAAAAGGGCACGACCCAAGTTGGATGGGAGGGCCTGGTTTTAGATGATGCGGAAAAAAGGCAAAGGCAGCGTCAGAGGTTCCAAAGCCACCCAACTGAATAACAGCAAAAACGTCATAGGCGCCTTACGGCATCTCTCGGAGTCATTGCGCGGCTGGAGATGGAGATCAACGCTTACATGGGGGAAATTGCGATACATAATGGTCATCGGCCGAAGGGTGAAGCATGTTGGGATTCATGATTTATAAGTCGCTATGGTACAGAGAGACATGCAGAGCAGGAAAAATAGAGGAGGGAGGACACATGCAGTCGCTCTTCTAGTGTCGAGAGGCTGAATGTAAGACAGTTGTGGCTGACAGGGCGAAGATTGATCAAGAAGCCGATTGGCACTGAAATTAGTTGCTAGATGTATTCAAAGTGAGGATGCGACAGACTGGGAAGGACTTGTTCGCAAGTGAAGGCCTCGCCTCAAGAGCAGGAAGGAGCACCGCAAAGTCAAGGCTGGCACTTGTATGCACTCGGGAAGCAGCCATCCGTGAGAGTTTGGAGTGAGCAAAGTGGCAGTCAGGGTCGCAAGCCGTGCTGTGAGCTTCACTGCATGCTCAGAGATCCCAGGGACCGAGGCCAGGAAAGCGAAAGCTTGGCGTTGGGGGCGGCGCACACACACAAATCGCACGCGGAGTTTAGCCGAAGAAATTCGCAAGCTCCCTCCGCCTTGTCTCGATTTCTGCCCTCTCTTTCCTGGTAGCGGACGTCGTCGACTAACACCACAGCAAACATGCCCAAGGAAGTCAAGCAGAAGAGCGGTCTCGCTCGCGGCTTGAACGCCGGCCACGTACGTTGATCCCTATATCCTAATTGCCCTGGAGAACTAGCACCTGCCGCCGCCGTCGACGATGCGAAATGCGAACAAGAGGAGGCCGATGAGAATTTTCTGAACCGACAAGCACGACACACAACGACAAGAGCTGGAATGGATGGATTGGAGACATGGAAACGCACACATCACCGCCTTCGCATCGACGACCGACGCACACCCCACTTCGACACCTGATGGAGCAATCGTTACACAAGAGCAATGCACTGACATGCCTTTCCTTTCTACAGAAGGTCACCCCCCGCCAGCCCGCCCCCCGTGTCTCGCGCACCAAGGGTCACCTCAGCAAGCGCACCGCTTTCGTCCGCGACATCGTCAAGGAGGTTGCCGGGTACGTTCCATTCCTCCGCAGATCGAGAAAATCTCTTCGACCTACGCCGACCCTACCTCAATGAACATCAAACTAACAGTCTCGAAGTCTCGCCCCCTACGAGCGCCGCGTTGTTGAACTTCTCCGCAACTCCAAGGACAAGCGTGCCCGCAAGCTCGCAAAGAGAAGAGTACGCCTACACCAACTTCATCACCAGCTGGAAACATCCTCGCTAACACCCACCACAGCTAGGTACCTTCGGCCGCGCAAAGAGAAAGGTCGACGAGATGACCAACTACATCGCCGAGTCCCGTCGCGCTGGTCACTAAACTTGCCAACCTGGGTGATCGCTGGTTGTAAAGTCAAAATGAGGAGTTAGTTCTTACTTTTTACGGGCACGCAATGCTATGTGCAATGGGCAAACCATGTTCCTTTTTTCCGAATACCCCAAAAGCGAAAGGAGACACTGCTTGATGATCATCATGACGGTAGTGCACCCGCACGCTGCTCGTTGCTGGGGTGGATGAAGGAAAAAAGCAAGACTATCTTCTCGAAATGAAAATGAGAAATATTGGTCCCGCTCCGTTCATGATTTTCTACATCTCCTGGCTACTCTTTGCTCTCGGTGACCTGTACTGCTGACTGTGCGCTACATCAAGGTGCTTCTGACCTACTGATCAATCAGAACAGTTTCTCGTCCTGGTCCTCTCGACTTCACACTTGAAGGATCTCACGATCAATTACAGCAACATCGCGATATCATTACAGTAATCTCGACTTACCTCGCCACCTGTTTCTACATCATACGCTCGATCTATGCTCCAGCACAAGCCGTACTTCGACATCATGATCTTCCAGCTCGACATTTACCACAGACATCCAAGTGCAACGGCAATGTTTACCAAGACTCGATCCGTTCGCCCAGCATCCTCATCAACGCACCGCGTCTGCTTTCGACGACGACCTGTTTCTTGTACGCTTGGTACCCATAGGTCCGCCGCCTGCTCGTTCGGATCTATCTGCGCTTGATCACCATTTCTTGCTTGATGATTAGATTTGACTCTATGCTTTATCGTTTGCACCACCCTCGTTGCGTCGGCCACTCTTTCCCCCTTCTAGCACATGCTCTGCGCCATCGCCAATCTCACCGCTTGGTCGTTCCTTCCTCTTTTAATAACTATAACGTTCCTCACTAGTCAGCCGCACCTTCCACCTTTTTACTGAGGTTCCACCCTCTCAATAACCATGGTCCACTTGTCCACTGGTGGGTGTGGATTCAAACGATCTCGATCGATCCCTTCAACAGCTGAACCCGCTATGATTGGACACTGTTCCTATCTAATTCCTGTGCTCCTTTACCTCAAGCCATCCGCCTTTGCAGTCTCACAAAGCAATGAGAGGACTACACAAAGAGACAGTGCACATCTTGTCCACACATCAATATCTCGACCCTTGCTGTTGCCAGTAGTGGTTTCTCTATCCATGCTTTTTCCATCTCTGCAGCACAGTCAGTCTCGAGAGAAGTGCAATATCCCCGTTCCATCCTGTTGATCTATTCTGCCACGTTTCCCTCGACACATACGATAAAGCAGTCTCGAGCAGTTCGCTACAGAATTCGCTCTGGGAGATCGGTCGCATAGACTTTTCCAACAAGGGGGCACGAGAAGTTGTATGGTCTAGTATTGATCGACTGCCCATTGCTGTTTGTATACGGAGTAGTCATGAATGAACATTTCAATTTCTACCTCTCCGGCCTGAATATTTATTCCTCCGTTGCCGTCTCTTGTGCTTCCATCTTCATCGACTTTCCTTCTCCTTAGATACAGCCCCAATGCTCATCAGAATCACACCAACCATCAACCTCAACCTCAATGGGCGGTTCATTGGTGAGTATCTTGATTTCTACTCCAGCTTCGTTTGCAAGTGCCTGCAATACGCCTAGGTGACTTGACTCGTCTGCCACTCCGCTGTCCATGATTGCTTCTTCTTCTGATGAGCTACTTGTCACGATGTTGCTGTGATTCTCTGCTGTTTCCTCTCCTGACCACACAAACCTGATCTCTATTACCTTTAGCTCCACGAAGTCAAGTGACGTGACTTTTGCTTTGATCAAAGCGATGGCTGGCTCCCAGACCTCGTCGTCCGCTCTGCGTAAACAGAGATGTTGGAGATTTTGGGGCAGACGCGTTGTGATGCATTGAGAATGCGGCACAAATACTTTTCTTCCCACTAAGCTTGCGATTCTCAGTTCGAGGTAGCGTAGTCGGGTGAGCTTCTGGAGATTCAACATTGACATTGTGTCTTCGGGCGTGACAAAGACCAGGTGTTCCAATGTACTGGCCATAGTCACGAGTGCTTGTTGTAGTCGTTCATGAAAACGAGACTCATCGACCCTTGAGTCCAAAACGCCATAGGTATCAATGATGAGCGTTTGTAGTTGGAGACGTGTTCCACCAAGGAGACCTGTGAAAAGTCTACCATCCAGCTGACTGTACTCGAGCTTCAAAGAGCGGAGATGGTCCAGAGGTAGCGGTGACTTGGGTTTTCCGATGTTATACATGTAGTACTCGTAGTCCAGGCCATAACCTCTGAACGAGACGAGCGTCGGTATGGTCAAGAGAGGTACGCATTCTTGAAGATTGAATCCGCACCTGTTTTGAGTATCAAAAGCCCGAACGTTCAAGCATTCAAGGTGTTTGAGGCCCGGTGGAGGATCGTGGGATGGACACCGAAACCCTCCACAAGAACACACCTCTTTTTCCTCCTCTCGTCTCGGATCTCCAACCTCATTCTTCTGATTCTTGTCTTCTGCTCCCTTCTTCTCGCCATCCTCATCTCCATGCTTGTCTTTCTTGTTTTGCTCTTCCGTGTCCTCATGCGCCCATGCCCTGTACTCGGAAATAGCCTCACAGAGCACCCGCACAAAGGAACCCAGAGAGGGCGTTGGTCCCCCCGATACCTCAAGATCAAGAAATTTCACATTTGGTAGGACGGCCAACAACAGCGCGACTTCGGCTCCTTCTATGCCAGCCCGCAGTTCACCCTTCCAACAATCTCTAGTCGAAATATGTCCATCCAGCAGACTCGGAGGCTCAGTCGATGGACTTATGAAAACCTCGATCGCAGACTCAAAAATTCCGGAAAGTGTAGGATTCAATGGCAACACTTCGAACTTTCGATAACGTGAATATGAGTTTTCTTTGTCATTGTAGCGATCAATTCGAAGATTCACAACAGCGGCGGCGAGATCAGGTCGTTCGATCAGAGTGCGAAGGAAGTTTTCGAGTTGTGTGTTTTTTCTGTAGGGCGAATCATTTCCGTCGACTTGCTGCTGGGTCTCGTCTGCAAGACATCTTTCTTCGGGCCAAAGTGAGGCGAATTTGACATAGTTCTCATGCAAAGCTGGCTGTGCGATCGGGTAGAGCTGTGTCGATATGAGACAGAGGCTTGCAAGTGCACATTGTCTAGTCTTGTAGTCTTCAAGGTCTTGAAGATTGGCGTCGGGGACAATATTTTGTACGATCTCGAGCCAGATCTCATTCGGGAAGTGAACCATGCTGAAGTGTTTTGAGAGTGCTTGGGGCAGAGAGTCAAGCGGCTTTCGCTGATCTTATACTTCCTATCGGTGTATGTAAGCAAGACTTCTGCTCATCATGCCCTTGTCTTAGTCGTCAACAGTTTGATCAGTCATCGAAGGACTGTCAATGAGTCAGAACGATCTTTGTGTTCGTTCATTATCCTGTGGACGGTGCAAGAATGTCTTGGAGGCTACTAGAAGACAGGAATGTAGGTATGTGTGATAAAGAGGGAGCGGTCCAGGTGCGCTTGAACGACAAGTCAGCGGTAGATTCTCATGTGGATGGAGGATGAGATGATGGGGAAGGCTTCTCAAAGCCTGACGACTAGCAAGAGCGATGGCACTTCCTTTCTCTCCAGTGAGTCGCTCATTCCTTCTTATTAGAACTGCACCTCCTTATCCCACTCTGTTTGTGTCAGAGATGTTTCTTAGTATCGTTTGTCAAATCAAATACAATGGGCAGGATTCAAAACTACGGTGTCGAATGATCAGACGCGTGCGGACAGTGTGATGAATCCTGAACGCACCAGCATGGCATTTCGTTACACGAATGAGTAGAAACGCCTCGAGGATACTGCTTGACGAATCTAAAAGTGCGATTGTTCATTTCAGTCATTAAAGAACGTACTAGCTCGCTTGCGATTTGATGCACTGCGTTCTACTTCTTCTTGCCGAATCCCAACATCTTGAGCATCTTGTTCTCCCTTTCCTCCCTGGTGAGCGAAGCCTTCTTCTTGGGCTCTTCGGCCTTGGGCGCGGGCACTGGTTTGGCTTCCTCCTGCGGAACAGGCTCCTTGACTTCCAACTCCTTTGCCTGGCTACGCAAAGCCTGTTTCAGTAGAGGTCGGCCACGAGTCTCATCGTCCACGCTTTCATCCCACACGAAGTTGACGAGCGAAGGAACCTTGATGCCCAAATCCTTGATAATTCTTTGTTGACTTGTGGGATCAAAGACAATGGCTTTCATTTGAAAACCAGTTATTTGCAGCCTGAATTTGATCGATGGGTCATCCAGCATCTCCCTGACCTTCTCGTAGAGAGAGGCAGATGTATCGGATTGGGTGGCTTGCCATTGTACTTGCATCATGTCGGGAAAGCGGATGCGCAGATTCACAGTCTTGATGTCGTCAAGTGCAGCTGCTTTGTTTGCGCTCTTGGCCGCAATTTCTTTGTCTGATGGCAGGCGTGTGTTTCGGCCCTGCTTCAAGAGACTGGCTTGATGAGCGTGGGCATGTTCGACTGAAGGTTGGTAATCGGCCTCGTTGTAAGCCTGTCTTGCAGCAAATGGAGTGTCGTCGGACGGGGCTGCGTAGACTGAGATGCCAGGGTTTAGAGAAGGGAATTGACTTTCAGTTGAGGGCATTTGTGTTGTAGAAGATGATGCAATTACAGTATCATCTTGTGCGGGTTGTTCTTCAGGGGTGAGATCAGGGGCGGGAGACATGACGGTGTCCCCTGATGGGTCCTGGGCAGCCTCGTCTTCGCGTGGCACAGCGGAGTTGTCTGCGTCTGCATCAGGTACTGAGGAAAGTTGACCGTCGGCAGCGGCGTGAGCACCGTGCGAAGACGCAGTCTGTGCCTCGCTTGTACTCGTAGGTGCAAGAGCTTGTAGGTATTCTGTGACGCGGGCCTTTGCCTCTTGCATGCGCTCGCCTTCGTTCTTGAATGACAGCTTGATCAAAACACTGCCACGGTTGTAACCCAATTGAGCGAGAGATTTCTGTAGATCGAGAAAGTCAGATATATCTCTTGCGCTGCCTCCGATATTCAGGCAAGGCTTCAGATAGCAGAGGTAGCCGCTGCCAGTGTCTGAGCTGGGAGCGCTTCGTTCGGTGAGGTTGAGCTTGGTGGAACTTCCAGCGACGCCATCCTCAAACTTGCGCAGTATGAGCCATAGAGGGGTATTGCTGGGGAAGTTGTCTTCCAGACGAAGCGAATTGTCCTCTTCGGGTAGTTGTAGTGCGACTTTGACGACGGAGGGAGAGCGCGAGGCTTGGACGAGCTGAAGTTTTGCGCCTGAGACGAGACCGGAGAGACGGAAGGGGTAGGAGAGATCGACGAGCTTCTCTTTTGCGGTCTTGAGGACGTATTGGTCGGGATCGAGGCCGAACTTGGTGCATGCCTGTTCAAGGACGGTGCGTAGAGAAGTGGCGGGAGTGACCTTTATTTGGGCGCGCTTGAAGGCGGCATCCAAGACAACGACGTGGGAGGCCATGATTATGGATGAGTGATTGAGAGAAACAGCTGGCGATGGGGTTTGGTGGTTGTAATTATTGAGGACGTGGGTTTGTTTGGCGCGAACGGGCCCAATTCCAGAAGCGTTGGCCAAAGGACAGGAACAAAGGGAGGCACCAAGTGTAGGAAAGAGCGACGACGAGAATGCGCTCACTGCGGGAAAGAGCCAGACCTTGCAGAGGAGTCGTGCGGGAAGTGGCGGTGGTGGAAGTCATGGTTGTTGCTTGTCAAGCTCGACGAGCTGCTGCCTTTGACCGCTGACAGTGACGTTTCGCCGACCTTCTGTGACGCTCGATGCTGATTTGCCCCGCCATCCATCTTGGATAGCAATAGCAGCCAACAAAATCATTGCATCTCATCAACACAACAATCAACAATCATGTCGTCAAAGATCGTGCACATCGAATCGCCGCAGCAGTTCAGCTCGCTATTGTCGTCGTCGCGCATTGTCGTCACCGACTGTTTGTGTCCCGCCCTACCATGTCCCACATCAGCGGTATACTAACTCGCACTGTAGTCTACGCCGACTGGTGCGGCCCATGCAAGGCCATCGCCCCCTTCTATGAGCAGCTCGCCAACCAGCTTTCTCGCACCAACCAGATCACCTTCACCAAGGTCAACACAGACAACCAGCGCGACATTGCTCAGACATACAACATCACCGCCATGCCCACCTTCATGGTCTTCAAGAACGGTCGCGAGACTCAGCGCATTAGAGGCGCCGACCCCAAGGCCCTCGATGCTGCTGTCAAGTCACTGGCTTCTGAAGCCGAGTCCTCTTCGGCCGATGCTGCCTCCTCATCCTCGTCTGGCACATGGATCGGCGCATCCCTACCCCGCGGCTACTCAGATATCACCGACAGTGTTGATCTGCTCAACCTTGACTTCCTCAATGTCGATTCCGAAGCTGGCGGCGCCCGTGCCGTCTTCAACACAGCCCAGCCCGCCGCTCTCTCAAAAGCAAAGTCGTCTGGAGACAAGGACTGGATCGAGAGTGATACTGATTATCAACTCATGATGTACATTCCTTTCCAGAGCTCGCTCAAGGTCCACGGTCTTCACATCACCTCCTTCCCACCAGAGGGTGATGATGACATTGTCCGTCCCCGCACATTGAAGCTCTACACAAACAAGTCAAACGTTCTGTCCTTTGACGAGGCCGAGTCAATTCCCTCAACTCAGGAGATTGTCCTCCAAGAGTCCGACTGGGATGCCAAGACTGGCACCGCCAGAATCGACCTGCGCTTTGTCAAGTTCCAGAACGTGTCGAGTCTGGTCATCTTTGTCGTCGATGGAGACGGCGATGGTGAGAAGACAAGGGTCGACCGTATCAAGGTTATCGGCGAGACGGGCGAGAAGAGGGCCATGGGCAAACTCGAGAAGATTGGCGACGAGCAGGGCGAGTAGATCAGTCTCCGCAATTTGAGAGATGTACGCTACCGTACTCGTACACTCTGATACCCAGACCTTCCTCGTGTAACTCCTCCCTCTCCACAAACTCTCGTCCATCAGCTGTTCGGCGCTCCCGCCCTCTCTCTCCTCGCATGAACCTATCACAAGCACTGCCGCGAACCCTAGAAGTCAATCACCAGGCCTGCCGCCTGCGACAATCAAATGCCGTCTTGGAAGAAGGAGCTCAACTCCAGACTTTCTGGGGCCTGGGCGAGGTCGTCGAAGATCTGATCTGGCTCAAGGTTAAGACTTGCGTTATTAGCCAGAGCACGCATTATTTCATCCGATGTCGCCGAAATCTTTCATGGAGAAAAGCATAAGACGCAAGGACAAAAATTCATGCTCGCCGGCTGTGATTACTACTCCAGGTCGCCGGTGGGACCGTGAAGTATAACCTTGCTGTATAACGAACTATGACAATTTAAACCTTTTCGTGAACCGTCTAGTCTTTCCCACATCACTTTCGAGGTCTTTGAGCTTCCAGGACCGAAGCATAAACTTTTTGATAGTAAATTCACAATGCACAACCCTTGTCTGGTTAGAAGCAGGGGTATAGAGGTGAGAGAAGCGGTGGCTTGTGTTCTGACTCTCCATCTATTGACAGTTTCGATCATCGATGGCTCGCAGTAGCCAGAGTTCCACATCCATACAGCGCGTCTCTATTGTTGAGTAATACAGAAGAAGAAGGTGAGGGATCAGAAATCCACAATCCATGGGATCATGCATGTCGTTTTGCACGTTTTCGCATATCCTCATTTGCACGCGGGTTATGTCTCAACTATGTTTGCTAGCCAGGTACGAGAAGTTGATATGCACACGGGAACCATGACGGGGCGGTGGATGATGGCATAAACGAACATAACGACATTCGAACTGTCAATTTCCCTCGACCCTTCAGCCGTATAACGCACAAACCCGTCCAACCGAACGCGTCTCACTTATGCTTGTTTTGTTTATCTGCACCGTTTCATAACAATCGCCGTTTCACAACAATGATGGAATAGAGTTGTGCCTCGAACGTTTGTGCTATGCGGGATGCTTACGTCTTTGCACCGTCTATTGCACCGGCCTCTTCTTGCACCGTTGTGACTTTTGTTCTCTGAATGCAGAGGCTGAAGTTTAAACAAGCGGCTGCAAATCACGGGATATCGCGGGCTCGTCGTGAGGATGGAAATCGATTCTTCGGCATGCTGTGACGATCTCGGACCGCACGCGTTTGGTTAGGCAAGTGCACAACGAGGGTCGAAAAGCTACACCATTCAGTGATGCTCAAGCTTTCCGCGTAACTCGTTCCAGAAGACCATGGTGGATTTGCATGTTAAAGACGAGAAAGAGGAGTTCGATCTTATCGATCCTGATTCGCTTGAACCCCCTTTCTCGTTTTCTTTTCCTTCATTCTCACGTACCTCCACAACTTCCGAAAATTCAACAATTGGAAGAAGGATATACTTTCCTCGGCCTGATTGATTGACAGTTCTCGGCGAAGGGCTTGGTATAGGACAAGATCCCACAGGTCCCAAAGTATCTGCAGCCTTTCACCCTCCCCACGGGCCCTCTTTCGCCTACCTTCCCAATGGGGTGTCGCCTCAAGAACAGCCACTGATATCACGTGTGGATGTATGTGATCTGGCTTTCGGCAGTGCCCCATCGCTTATCGTAACCTCATGGCATCTCCTGCCGAAGGTTCCGTGGAGAAATGCGTGACCATATTTTTATGCCCATGATACCTTATCCAAAAGGGAATAGCATATATGCAGGGTAAACGGACAGGCAGGAGTCGAGGCATGCAAGGAGAAAACAAAAGAGGGACGCACTAGTCTCTGGTTGGACAGGCCGCCCTGCATAGACCGAACCAAAGATAAATATCAAATCTTGGATAAGGCATAAAGTCAATTAGATGAAGCGAAAGAGGAGAGAGGGTCACCAACTCCGAACGAGGGTTCGAGCGGTTCCCAAGGATGTTTTTATGCAGGGAGCGTAAAAGTCAATTTAGGTGTGCTTCTTGTTTCAGAAACGAAAGAAGGGCACAAGGAAAAGCTATTCACGGCATGTATAAGGGTCGGCATCTGCTGCATAAGGTAATCCACGCACGTGGACTTTTTTGCATCTCTTCTATTTTGTCCTTCTTCGATTTTTGTGCCGTCCATACTCACCAACAACAAATCAGTCTTCTTTTTTTGCTGAATTCGGTAAGATACGCCATTCTCGACCATCACAGCTGAGTTTTTGGACATCTATTGCGCGAATCGAACAAAGTCGTCGATCGGGATCGACAGATCTATGCACAGGATCGGGATTAGCTTCACAGTAACCTCACCAAGATGTCGGTCGAGTCCGTCTCTCTACCTAACATCCTTCGCTCACTCCAAATCCATGCCAAATTCACTACCATCCAGATCCACCTAAACTACTGCACGACAAGCAATCAAATAATTCGCAATTGATGTGCACTTCCAAGAAAGAACTAAGATGGATCGTCCCGTGCCTGTCCACAACTCTCCTTCCCCATGGGACGCTCTTTGCACTGCCCTTACGTCCGTACACAAACAGCAAAGAGGTGGCTTTCAGCCTCTCACGATTGACGGCATGAACGACAAGCAAATGAACGCCAATCAGGAACTCCACTCCACACGAAAAGGCGCAATTGACACTTTTTCCAGCTACGAGGTTCTTCTCCACATAACTCACCACCAGTGACATCTTCCAAGAGAAAGCAAGACGAGTCTCTAGGCCCGTTGCGCGTGTCTGGAGCCACCTCCATACTGCTTGCGACGACGATCAATCCTTCGTGTGTGGTGTTACTCTTACGCTCAAGCAAAGAAACACCCCACTGTACCGTTTGCACTGTTGGACAGATGTCGGACCAAACACCACCCTTGTCCGCGGGCACGTTATGAATGTCTTATCTCCTTACAGGTACGAAAAGTTGCGTGGTTGCCGATCATCACTCGCGACGAACCCACAATTCGCAATCGCTACCCGGTCCTTCTCGTGGGGTATGGATCTAAGACATCCCCATGCAACGACAAAATGTCTCGCGGTTAGCAATTGCGACGGAGAGAAAATCACGCAAAGCAACTCCTGTCGCTGCTACTACCCGAAAAAACGCGTGAGGACAGTTACGATGTGCCAAAAATATATCTCTGCGAATTGTGGAGTGCAGAAGCTTATACTTGAGCGAGCGGCCCTATATTGATTGATCTTTGTTAGTGGGACATATGTATGTATCACTTGATATCTGGCGTTCTGAACTCCACTGTTAGCATCCACTTGTACACTATTGTCAACTGTACAGCTCAACCTCAACTAACACATCCCGTCTCTTTCGTCGCGTCTACTCGAGTAAAAGCCCCTGATATTCAACCGACACGATCGATATCCTGAGGGTTTTTTTCATGGTCCTCTCAAGCCCACAACGTCCATTAGAATAGAATGAGCCATTATTGTTTCCGTAAGGCTGCATGAGTAGGATGTTCTGATATGCAAGAGATTCCAGAGCTGTGTCTACGGGGCAAGACGGCTCGCTCTTGGCCGAATCTCTCCAGAGTCCATCCAAAATACTTGCTGAAGGATTCCTTGGATGACAAGCGTGTAACCGCTTTCACCCCAAGTCTCTTGGCCCTTCACCAAATCCACTCACAAGTCTACCCAAGTCTACCACAAATCTACAAAGCCCGGAGTGGCCGTAGAGGGCCGTCGGCGCATACACCAAGATCGCGATGAAGGTCTAACTACATTCCAATTAATGCAAAGACCGAGAAGGATTTCTGCGTAGCTGGTAGCTGAGATGGGTAGTCGTCTTGGTCGCTCCACGCCGAGCAAAGCCGTCTATCCCGCTACTCACTCGGGGACCTGGAACGCGTTCCGGGGGTGGAAGGGAAAAGAATGCACCAAGTAAAACCACACACCAATCCGAAGTGGTATGTACCTTGTGCCTGGTAGACAAAAAAGATACGTACCCCTGCCATTCTCCAAATCCATCGAAAGGTGATTTCTCGATTTTGCTATTCGCCACGGATCCTTCTGGTGATGGCGTAAAAGGACTCGTGGTTGGTTGATTGGCGCATAAGGGTCAGAAGACCTGAGAATCTATGCATGGCAGGAAGGGTCACACAAAAGAGACCGTTATACTCGCATATTCGAGTACACGTTTCTTGGATAGGCAGTCTTGGACGCGTGGTGGCTGTGTATAGCAAGCAGCAGACCTGTTGGATGTGTAGATTGTCTTATCTTGCTACACCAACGTCTTTTTACCAGTCCAGCTGATGATATGAAATGAGCACCAACAAACTTGGTATTCTGGACCTGGAAGTCCGGAAGGAGGATTTTTGCAATGTAAGCGAGCGTGGAAGAACACGTACCTGAGGCTGAAGCAGACCTGCATACAAGGAAAATCCTTCGAAGCACTGCTAATCCTTCTTGAGGCTCCGAGGTATAGGTACATGTATAGAATACATGCAGTGCGACAGAATGAAGAGGGAAAGAATCCTTCCAACATGTGGCGACTTGTCGCTTTGTCAAAGACAGCTGTCATACCAATATTCCACAGATCTTGAGATCTGCTGCATGTAGCTGTGTACTCTTTCTTCATCAATCTCTTGCAGTAGTCGGAGGTACACTTATCCCAAGTCCCAGGTTTCTTTTCCTTCCGGTGACCTGACTCCGTACCTTGCATGTGTGTTTTTTCCTTCTTATTTCCCTTGCTGGCGAGTAATTTCCTTCTGGCAAGTGAAATACGTGGTGGATACTTGCTGTGCAGATATGGATCTTACCTTGACGTCGTCGTGCCTTAGCAAAGGTATGATGACATGCAGATATCCTGCAATCTACACCAACACCCACAATCTCGAAAGCCGTCAAATCAGCCCTACATACTACTAACCCACTAAGCCATGTAACCTTTTCTAAAGGTACATTCGCGGTAGTATGTTTTGCCAGCAAGTATGCCAGGCAAGGTACGACCATAATTCGCTGAAACGTAGCTGAAAGAGTAAAATCTGTCAAGAAGAGCAGCAGTGGTGGTTGAGATAAAATTGCAATCTCACACCACGGATCGGAAGATCTTTTGAGTATGGCGCAATATTCTTGGTCGAGCGAGGAGCAGAGCCACGGTAAAGAGCTTCGGCTCGTCGCGGTCCCTCTGCAAATCATCCGCTCTAGCTCTGAGAGCCCTCTCTGGAGTCTGCCCTGGAATAAGAAGAAAGAAAAGAAAAATGCATTTCTTTGGTCGCAAACACGGCATGACGATTTGGCATGGATATTTCCGGCGAGCGAGCACAAGCACCAGCACCAACGAGTCAAGACTCAAGAAGTCTGGCTCAGCAAAAGACTGTGGGGTTATCAAAGGAAAGCTGCTCTTGCCCAGCCTCGGAGTGAAACTCCAGCAAGGAGGCCATGGCATGCATGGCAAATCGATTCTTCGCTTCTCTTATCCTGCAATGACATCTACGATTTGCCTACTCTTTTGATATAGGTGTAGCGAGCAATATCAGTGCTTCCTCCTTCTAGACCTCCTGCGTGGTGTTGTTCGTCTATTCTATTCCATTGTTGAACGAGCCACCCCTGAAGGAGGTTGGTATCTGTTGGTGCATTCTCATCGATGCAAAAAAGGCGGGAGTGGATCTCGCATTGCTATCCGCGATCTTGTTATTTCTCGCTTGTTGCATCCGAATAGAGGAGCCGCCCGCTTCTCTCGCACCCTCAACGCGGCAGTCGCGGCGAGGTTTTCGTCTAACGCAAAGAAAAAGTATGCCGATAGTACTCACTCGATTCTTAGTCAGGCACCTTGCGTGTGCAGCTTTGAAGCAAAAAAAGTCCTTGCCCTGTTTGCTGCATCCCGCCGGTCGAGTGCGGCCAAGTATACCTGTCTAGCAGCCTTACGGGTTCCCTCGGAGCTTTCCAAGTACCGGTTCGAATGGGGGAAAAGAGATCTTGCAGTGGGTATCCACTTGGTCTTGCGGGAAGTAAAAGCATTGGCAGAGGGAAATGATGATTACTCTATTCAAGTGCTACGTACGCTCTGGACTGTGTTGATCATTCCAGAGTCATGTTCCGCATCTCACTGCAACTGCCGCGTATGGCAAGAGTCAAGAGTGATTGTTTTCGAGGGAAAGATGTGAGTGGGGCCGCTGAATTCGGCCAAGAGGAGATTTGGAGATTCGTGCGAAATCTTGGTTGAAAGATGATGGTTCTCCGCAAAGTCCTGAAACGTAGCTGGTGCAAGGTCGATTTTGGGAAGCTTGTAAAGGCAAAAAAGCATAATCAGAGACATGAAGCACGGATATGATGAAATTTGGAAAAGGTAGAGAAGAGTTGTTCAGAAACTTGATCAGAGGCCGCTGTTGGGCTTGACATTGTGATTGCGAGATAGCTAAAAAAGAGCAAAAGACCGTTTTCCCAGAGCTCCCATCCATGCAAATGCAGATATTCGCTGTACAGTACAGAAAAAGCCTCAGAGGGCTGAGGATAAAGAAGCAACCTTGCCACAGGAAGGTGTATAAAGATAGACATGAAGTGAAGAAAAGCAAAAAGCAGGCTCGCTTTGCGGCTGGAAGCGCCAGAGTGATGTGACTTTTGTGCTCTCATCCAGAGAGACAGCACCGTGCGTAGAGTACAAGTCTAGAAGCAGCAGCGAACAAAAGAAGAGGGTTGGCATGAGGGTCGTTAGGCATCAAACGTCAGAAAGAGAAAGGATTCTGGGCGAGAGAATCTACTCATCGCGCTTTCTCTTCTTCTGCTGGAAGCCAGCCTCCTCGGCGGAGTCGTAGCCAGACTGGCTGCTGCTGCTGGAGCCGGCGACTGCGGCGGCGTGGTCGAAGAGCATGGCGCCGAGCTCGGTGGCATCAGGGGTCTCGCTCTTGGGGCGGAGGACACCCGATCCAACATCAGGAACGTTGACTGCCATCTGAGAGGTCATGTCGTTGGTCATGACTCCCATGACAACGGTGCCGGCGCCGTGGGTGCGCTGGTGCTGGCTGAGGTTGTCGCTACGGCTGAACTTCTTGCCACAGTCGGTGCACTCGAAAGGCTTGTCGTGGGTGTGAAGGGAACGGTAGTGGCGCTTGAGGTGCTCTTGGCGACGGAAGCGGCGCGAGCAGAGAGTGCAGACAAAGGTCTTGGAGGGGTCCTCAGTGAGGGACTGCTTGCGACCGCGGCGGGTAGTCGAGGACGACGAGGCGTGAGAGTGGGAGTGGTCATCGCCAGATGCGGATGAGGAAGAGGAGGCAGGGGCGTTGCTGGGAACCTGCTGGGGCTGGCTGGATGAAGAGTGAGCGGCAGCGGAGTACGACTGAGGAGCCTTGGCCGATCTCTTGGAGGCGCGAATAGGAGTCATGTCGATGGCGGAGGCTGAGGTGAAGGAGAACTCGGACTGGCAAGGGGAGAAGGTCAAGTCCTCGTCGGAGAAGCTGGCGTCGGTGAAGCAGAAGGAGGTCTCAGGGGAGTATTGAGAGTCGATGCGCTGGCGCTTGGAGTTGCAGAAATCGTCCTCGACGTCAAGCTCGAAAAGAGGCTCAAATGTGGGGAAGCCGTGGTTGGTAGGCACCAGCTCGCATGCGTCGAAAGTCTTGGAAGGAGTGAAGTGGTCACCCTTGAGGATTATCTTGTGCTCCTCGTCATCGCCGGCGCAGAGTGTTGGCAGGCAGGGGAAAGCGTTGCTCGGCACCGTCAAAGTGCGGGGGTCGCAAACACTGGCGTCGTTGATGGCGGAGCGCGGGATGGGCGACGGCGAGGGTGACAATGATGGGCAGGCAGAGTTGCTCAGGAGATAGCTGCTGTTCTCGGCAAATGCCGATGCGGGATGCAGGTACACTTCAGCTAGCGAGTCAGCCAAGGCTCTATAATTGGATGAAACCAAAACTTAAAGGGAAATTGCCCTCTCAATGGAACACGTACCTGGAGTCAAAGGTGGAGATGTGGATTGAGTCCACTCACCAAACATGTCGTCTTCGCAGTTCTTGATGGTGTCGAAGGGGTTCATGGCAAGCTCGTTGGCGGGTGTGGGCATCATGTGGTAGTTGGACTGAGGGCTGTCGGCCGAGTTGAAGCTGGTGGCAGACAGGGTAGGGGTGGCAGGGCCGTAGCAGTCCGAGTCGAACGACATCATCTCTTGCTGGAGCATGATGGTAGGCTTCTGGTGTTGAGGGCGAGGAGAGGCAGCAGGAGTAAGCATGGCTTGCGAGATGTACTGGGGTTGTTGCTGGTAGATGGCAGGGCTGTGTTGAGAGTACAAGACGTGAGATGAAATGGGTTGAGAGAAGTAGTCCATGTTCTGGGGGGCCATGTGCGAGTTGTAGCGAAGTTGCTGCTTCTCAGGTGTGTAGTAGTACATGGGCGACTGCATGGGAGCCTGGGTCATATATTGGTGTTCCATTGGGTCTGATCAATTTCGGTTAGCCTCGAGGGTCCAAGAGGCGGTGGTGGCTTCGACACGACGCTTACCCGAAAGAATTTGAGAAAGTGGTGGGTAAATTGGGATTTGCGTTTGATTGCAGAGAGCGAGTCGGTTTCAGAAGAGATATGAGAAGACGGATTGGGAAGTGGTGGTGTGCTGGGTTATGTATAAGATGCTATCGTGTGCAAGTGACGTCTGATGAGCAGCGAAAAAGAATGGTACGTCCAACGGGTTGATGGCAAAAGCAATGAGGGAATGGCCGGGTCGAATTGATGGTTGAAACGAGCTGTTTATGACCGGGGGAGCAGAGCATACAAGTACTGATCGTCCAAACTCGAAACTGGCCGCAGGGCCGGTGCAATCATGGCGGATGGGGAAGCCGTCCGAGGCTTGGTGGGTACCAACTGACAAAGGCCACGCCCATCTGCACCGGTCGATTGAGTCTGTGTTGTGCACATACCTGCACCCTCTGCCTCCTCAGAACGCGTTACTGCCCTGCCCTGTGCGAGGACAAAGGCGCCTGTCTGTGCCTTGATCCCGACGCTAACACGCCAGCTTGCCGCTCGACGCCCTGTGGCGCCGCGTCGAGTCTATTCCTATCCGTCGTCGACTCTTATTTTTTCTGCTGGGAACGGCCATCACGCCAGCTAACCTAAGGTTGTCTATGCTAACGACCCGACTACTGCACCTCAACTTGTCCATCGTGAAGCCTGGTCGTCCACGTGCATTCGCTCGGGTGCCCTGCAGACCGTCTCAGAACCGCATGTCCAAATCTGGGCGCTGCATTTCCTAGCACGATCGACACATTTATCATAACTGTTATACATGGCTAGTCTGCATCGTCAACAAACACGTCTTGCCGGCTGACTATGCAAACCGTCTCCTCGTATCAAGGTCCTGGTCATGATGCTCGTCCGTTGCCCGTTGGCCAGCCTGGGTAGATACATGTCCGCTCACCTGTTATCGCGTCTCGTTCGTTCACAGCAAACGCTCTCACATGTGGACGGCTAGACGGCGATATGCCCAGTTGCAACTTGCTGGTGGCGTGCAATCCGTGTGCGTATGATATTTCCGTCATGCAAATGATCATCTTGCAATCGTCAATGACTCGGCCGTATACAAGATGAAATTACCGACTTGTCAGATGTACTGTACCTGCTGCAGTAGGTACTTGCCTGTCTATGCCCTCGGATTTGTTGGAGCTGACACGAGTGTGAGCGCTTTCGTCCAAGTTCGGGTGCAGTTATTGTGATTGTGATTAGCCTGTTGTCCAATGGCGCAGCCGCACTGCGGCTTTCTCGTCTGATTTACGAGGTCTTACTCGCCAATCAAAATGGCTATATCGCATATAATTAATATAGTAATACATCATATACGGCTTACCTGTCATCTTGGCTGCAATTGATAGCAAATGTACTCTCACGTGGTTGAGGTTACGTAGACGGCGACAATCGGGATACATTCTGAAACGTGATGATCAGGTGTAGTGATTTCCTTAATGCTTCTGATTGGTCGTCAGCTTCCCCGCCTTCACTCTACGTCTCTGGCCCAGTGTTTCATGCTGCTTTTCAAGCTGGCCATTCTCGAAAGCTTCCACAGAGACACAGCAATTTACATCACAATCAAATTGATAGCCTCTCTAGTCTAGTTTATTGGCTGGGCAATTGGAAGAAATTCCGTTCGACCTTCTTCATCCCTACAGACCCTGCTGCTGACCCTTCCAACGTCGATCGTTAATTTCTGCAGACCCTGCTGTGTGCGCGCCCGGTCCCCGACGCAGTTCAAGTCCTCGGTTCTTCTGCCCTGTGGAAATGATCCCTGGCGAGCCAACGGCATATGAGGTACGAGTATACGCCTGGAGTTTTGCTCGGAGCATTCGCTTCATAAACTTTTCAACAACACTCTCGGTTACTTTCCCTAAATCGCTTCAACCGCTCGGTATGTCTCCCATTGACTTTTTCCGTGGAACTCCTGCTCTCTCCAACTCGCGTGTCCAAAGGCGGGCAGACTCAGATCTACGGCAAAAGCTTCCATATCCTGGTGATCGTACTTGTTCCAACGGGGTAACGCCTCCCGAGGGCCTCTGCAGCCATCGCCGATGGCAAGATTAAGCTATACACGCTACACCCCTTCTCGAGTTCCCTCGCTATCATAGTGTATTGTTCCTCTAATTGTCAGCCCGCAACGTCCTTGAATTGGGAATGTGTTAGAGTGCTTTGACTGCACAACTATCTTGACTATGCAGCAGATTGAGACAATCGACAGTCATAACTGCCTGAACGGGTGCACACCTGGGGATTGACTCAGTCTGTGGTTTTAGCACGCCTGAATCGGCGGTACGGCTCCGACCTGATCTTCATAACCTTCCGACCTCACTACGTCATGCTCCAGGTTGTGGGATTCTGGGAGTGTCACCTTGTGTGTGAGATTCTGTGGCTCATGCAGGTACGCGACGCAGGAACCACAAGGGTGAGCCAGACAAGCCAGAAAGAGAAGGGAGCTCGTCTATTCTGCCTTTCTCGCTTCTTTCTCCGGGTTTTTCAAAAAGATACACCACAACTTGTTCACTCTCGGGCCAGAAATATCAGCGGCATTTTCGAATTGGGAATTTCACTGTGCGATACAGTATGCTTGTGGCTTTGAAGAGGTCTAGTGCCATCTTTTCACAATCGCCCCACCAAGACCGGGGAACCTGCTTAGTCTTCTTCTAGCTCCACGCTTCCCGTCGACAAACTCGCCGACCGCGTCCTCGACGGACTTTCAGCCCGCATGGCATCGTTGCAAGCCACACGACGGCGGTGCGGAAGCACGTGAGAACGTGAAGGCAGCGTGCTCGTGCAGACTCCAAGCCAGATCGCCAAGCGAACCAATGTCTTATCCCTTATCGCGGGACAGCGGGCGCTGCCTCTTGCCGCACCACGCTTCCATACATTCAGTCCCCCCTTGACATTGACAGTGACGGCTTCTGACTCCGCTTCGACAGGAGACACTTTGCTAGCGTCATGTAGGCCACTTGCGCAAGGCAAAAACTACCCAGATCCGGGCTCCTGTCTACAATGGTCTACTGCAAAGAGGATGTCCCCACTCGAGCCGCTTAACACTCGGAAGCAAGTACCAGTACCTGGCTGGCTCTTCGGCTCATGCAGCCTTGTCTCCTGCCCTGTAAGGCCTTGACAGGACAGGCTCGAAGAGGCTTGGTTAGAAGGACCTTTTCTCAAATCGTTCAGTCCTACCCCCAACCGATCCCTCACCTCCTCATGTCAAGCCACCAGACGTTATACTCCATCCCCATACCACTCCTATACCGAGTCCTTCCTACCGAGGCCTGGACGTTCTGTCTATACCTGCCAAATTTCAATCCAGGGGGAAGAGTTCATCGTCGTCAACGTTTCTCATCTCGCTCACACTGGTATTGCATGGGCACAATCACGAGAGTATGTTTACCATCCTTCTCAACAAATAGCTCAAATCAATAGAGCAAAGTTATGCGAAGAGGGGGGTCACTTTCACGCGATACTCAGAGAGTCTATGTGCAAATCAGTATCGACAATCTATAGATCTACATCTATTATCGCAGCGATGATATCTTGATAATGGCCAGACATCTACATGGTTCTGTCGATCCAGTCCCAGATCTTGGCAAAATACTGCTCATCCACAGGACTGACGTCTCTGAGCACGGCAATTGCGTCTTTGGTTCTTGCCATGTCAAAAGGCAAGACGGTCGGCGCCGAATCCTGAGCCTCCGATTCGTGCTCAGGGGCATAAGCCCTCTTCCAATGGTCTAGAAGTTTATATGCGGGGTGATCGACGCCGTCTCTTTCCTGCATATCCTCAAGTCGCGCTACCCACTTTGGCGGCTCCACAATGTCAAAGGCACGTCGTTTCTTGAGCCATTGCAACATTGTGGGCCACGTAGGTCGGCGATGCTCGTTTAGCACATGCAGGACATGCGCGCCGTCTCCGCTCCCGTCTACGCTTGCTATGCCTTGCATCAAGGCCACGGCAGCAAGGTCCACTGGCAGCCAGTCCAATGTTTCCTTATCGAGGTTCGGCAGTGCACCGGATAATTTGACACTGCTCAGCATCATCGGCCAGGCCTCACTGATATTCCAGATGCCGCTTTGAGTGTCCCCTGAGAGTTGGCCGACTCTGAATATGGCTATGCGACCCTGGAGTTGGGTGTGCTCGTTCGCCCTGCTGCATATCTGCTCCGCGACCCACTTACTGCGGGAATAGCCCAGGGTGCTTGCGGCTTCCGGGTCGTCGATAATTCTCTCTGGGATCGAGACTCCTTTGCTGTAGGACATGACACCTGCTACGCTTGAGCAATATGCGAATCTAGCGGGCTCAGATCTGCCGGACCTTAATGCCAGATTGATGAGATTTGTCACACCTACATTGTGCACCCCGGTCAGCAGATGGTCTGTCTGTTTTGCTATTCTTGTGGTGATGTAGCCCTGCAGCGAATTCATCTAATTGCAATTTAGAAAAACCTGGTTTCTGGGAGCATAGAATGCAAGAATAGCACTCTTAGCATCTATGCACATATGACCAGGTCTTCTGATATGCAGGTGGAGACTTCGAAACGGGCTGATCACACACACTCATGCATTGGTGGATTGGGGGGATGACTTACTCGCAATGTTGTCCTTTGCAAAGCTGCGTAAACGCATGCGAAAATTGACACTCCATGCCACGTGCATAACAATCGAAACCTCTTGTGCAATCCGTTCGTAATCTCCACTGGAGAGTCCCAGGTGATCATCGCCGAGTGACGCTTGAAGGACTTCGACCTTCTCGTGACCGTTTTTCAGGCCACCAAGACCTCTCTGTTCGAGAGCCTTGTTGACGCGTTCAACAGAGGCATGATGTTCAGCTCCTCGGACGAGGCAGTAGACCTTTTTGACAGAGTCGAGTTTGCGGTAGAGATTCAGGAGATGAGCCCCTAAAGCTCCCGTTGCACCCGTCAAGACGATAACATCTCCTTTGTCGGTTTCGCTATGACCCTGCCCGTTTGTGGACGACGACGGGCTTCTGTTATCAAAGTTGGAATACTGGTCGACGAGTTGAAGCATGAGTTTGTGTTCATCCTCCTCGTCGGTAAGCTCTTCGCCATGACGCTGCTTGACGACATACTCGCTCAATCGCTTCACCGTGCCGCAATCCTCTATCACGTTGAGCGGCAACTGTTTGGTCGATTCTGGGAGCAGTTGTCGAAGGCCATATCTTATCTGAATACCGGCGACTGAGTCGACGCCATAAGAGAACAGGTCTGTGTTCTCGTCCAGTTTCGCCTTCTTCGGGACGATGGACTCTATCATCTCTATGATGACATTGGAAACCTTCTCATCAGGCACGTCACCGACGTTGAAAGATCCCATGTTCGTATAGGCCTTGTCGATGTCTTGAGCAAAGCGGGCCTCTACAACGCCTCGAAGGAGAGTGCCTTTGCTGCTTTTTTCCAATGGCTGATCAATTACTGGCATGGCAACCAGCATCTTCTTCGGTATGCGCGCGTGATCCTGGCTCTCTGAGTTGAGTTTCTCAATGGCTGGCCAGATCTTCTGGATGAGCTCGTCGTCTGGAATATCTTTTGCCGTTTTTGAGCGGAACAGCAAGGCACCTGGGAACGGTTGTGCGTTACCAAAGATCAAGACATCATCTAGAAGATCTACAGTGGCAATGGCGCCCTCCAGTGGAGCAGGGTCAAACTTCTTTCCGGTGATCAATGTGAGTTGAGAGTCTGCGCGAGAGTGGTACCTCCAGGCGTTCGATATTGTGTCGTGAGGGGCAAAGAGGTCGGCTGTGGCAAAAGATCCATCATCACGATTCTTCTTGGCCTGTAGATATCTTGTCAGCTGGGACGTTGCTCGGTGGATCATGGATAGCGTACCATGTGCGGCCAGCCTGGCTTAATGACCAACTCAGCAAGATCATCCTCGTTCTTCTCGAAAGTAAGGAACTCGGCTCCTTCGTCGCTGCGCAAGTACTGCCATGCTTTGTCCTTGGAGTAGTCGCGGTGAGATGACATGAGGAAGCCACATTCTGCACTGCCAAATCTTGATATCAAGTTGATACCCTTACCAACCATGCGATCGCCTACTTCATCTGGCAGGGCAGCACCACCGACACCAACAATGTCCATGTTCTGGAGGTATTTGAAGCCTTGTTCATCTGCTTCCATCATTTGTAGCACATATGGTACAGAGGAGAAATACTTGACAGGGGGAAGTCCCTGCTTTGTGCTCTCTCTTGCTGCACTCAAGCATTTGATGACATTGGCTGCAGTGATCGGTATGCCCTTACCAGGGAAGAGCCAGATGAGTGCGCCACTTGTCCATGTTCTGAAAGCATCTGCCACACCTCCGTGGTACAGTGGGGTTGTAGTGAATGAAGCACTCTGCCTTCCATCAGGGAATGAAGGAAGAACACCTGCGCCTGCACGATGTGTTTGCGGGATCGGCTTGGGTACGCCGGAAGATGTTCCAGAGGTATGATGAAGGTAGGCAACGTCAGAGTCCTTGACATCAGGGAAGTTTGTAGAGCCAACAGCTTCCTGTGTCATAACATTTGACAACGAGTGGCCCTTGGAGAATGGTAATTCGATGGCATGAAGTTCTCCGCTGTCATCGCGAGCTACGTTTGCGGCCTCGTTGGACTGATCTGCATACGTCTCGTCGTGGAAAACGACCGTAGTTTGGCATGTCTTGCACAAATGAGCGATTGCTGCTGGCTGACATTGAGGTGCGACCAGAAGAACAGGATGACCAAGGCGCATGAGAGCAAGCCATGTAAAGAGAAACTCAGGAGTGCTCGGGCATATTAATGCAACCGTGTCTGATTTCGATAAAAGTTCTCCATGTGTCTTCTGTAGCAGAGACGCGACCTTTTTAGAACCCTCTTGCAGATCCGAGAAAGTCCAGATATTGCTCTTCCATTGAGAATCCGAGGTGGAGGGAATTGCGAAGCCAACAGCTGGCTGGCTGGGTATGGCTTCTGCCTGAGAGTCGATGAACTGGTTGATGTTCTTGAATTTGGAGTTGGTCAGGCCTAGAGACTGTGCCTGTCCAAGAGTGCACGTGAAGTACGTGGCAGCCATGACTGATTCGTGTCACTAGCGAAACAGTCGATTGTATTTCCAGCGAATCAAGGTACGTGTTAATCAGAAGGTACGAAGTAGAATGTAGCAGGGAGAAGTTATCTAGCAACACCAAACACACGCCATGATTTCACGACACGCAGGAAAGAGCGCGTTGAGGATGTAATAATCCACTTGAGTTGCCCGATCGGGTGAGATACGCATCATGAAGTCATCGTCTGGAGAAACACCAGCCAAGAGATTTCAGAGCCGCACCTTTGACTGACGACTTGCACTCGAATTAAGCAATTCCACCTCCACCTCCACAGGAATACACGGACACACTCTTGTTTTTGGGTCGTACGAGGCACACAGACATCACTCAGCTCATGCGAAGTCTCTGCCGGCGCCGCAAGGTCATTGCAGAAGCCTTGCCGCCGCCACAAGTCCGTGGGGTCGGCAGCCAATTGTGACGACACACAGCGACGCGTCCACGAGACACCTAAAAATGTCTGTATGATAGCTCAATGTGTTGACAGTGATTTCAATTTCCATATGGAGAGGAAAGATGAATATGAGAAGGTTACGTTGGCATGAGCTTACTGTTTACTGCGTGATCTGGACAGGGTGACAACGCTGCACAGCGCAGGATTTACGAAGTCAGCGTGTCATATAACCGAACTACAACTGCTATGTAGCAGCTTATATGCGCATACAGCCGAGCATAATCGCAGCGGTAGTTATCTACGATAATGTGGAAGATATTGAGCTTCCAAGTGTTACATTCTTGTAATTGCAGGCTCGGCGAGAGGCAGACTATGCCACTCCTTCTGCCAACTGCCTCCAACTTTCGACTTGACTGGCCATAGTCGCCGGAAGACCGCCTCGGTTTGCGAATCCAATTCAGTAGGCGGCCCGTCTCTGGTGTATGCGAAATTGTAGAAGGAAGGGTGGTAAGAGTCACGTGAATCTTCTACTTGTGTTACCGAGAGCCGCGTGGGACCACTGCCTGGGAGACTGCGTTCGACTAGAACCGGCCGACCCATGTAATCGCATACATCTGGCAATACTCCTAAGTCGATACCACCAATTAAGCAGCCTCCTCTTGCCCCAAGCTTCAAACGCTGCAATGGCAGCGAGTGGGGGCCTTTGGCGGTGGTCATGATTTGGTGAATAGTCCGAGCTAGTTTCTCGTCCAGTGCGCTGTTGATGAAGGCGTCTCGAACGTGACCATAACTAAGATGAGTACCATCGGCCGTTTGTAAGTCTCTGAAGGTCTGCCGATGGAAGTCATCGGATGAGTGATCTTGAGTAAGCTCCATGGCTTCATCGTTATCAGTGACATCCTTACCGACAGCCCGTCCTAGAAAAGACGTGTCAGGTCCCACAACATGAGGAAGAATAGATTCGTCTGCACAGTCGAGAGTCAAGTCTAAGGTCTGAAGGCGGGGCAAGGATCCGAGAGTCTTGTATATTGCGACTTCGTTCTCATCGCCCTTGGATCGCCGGATGGCCAGAGTCAAGTCCTCAAGCTGAAGCAGAGGGTATTCTTGCAGGACCCCGGTGAAACACGAAGTGACTTCCTCTCTAAGCCACGTCTCCACGTTTCCCATCCATAGTCGTTTGAGCTTCGAAGCATGATGTTGAACGATAGCTCGAAAAGTACTCGGACCAACAGCACCATCAATCTTGAGGTCTTTGAGGGGAGGAAGACTGCGCACAAAGTCGTCGACCTCAGTTTGCTTGATAATGTCCCGTTCGTGGCTGTCCTTCCATTCGATTATGAGCACAAGTGTCTCTAGAGATGTGAAAGAACAGTTGGTCGTTGCCCAACTAAGTGCATCAATTATTATCTCCTTTGCAAGTTCGAGAGCGCGCAAGGCAGAGAAGTCGACGTAGTTGCTCCAAACATCCAGATCGTACCGATTTAAATGGCGATTATCTCTGCTGCCAAATGAGAATGTCGTCAAAGGTGCCATCCTTCCCGGTTTTGGTAGGTTATCGACATGTAGGAAGACTGACTTACACCTGGGCTCATCCATGGACGGTATGAAGCCCGTTGGCACGCCTGTGTAATTCGCTAATCGTACTTCGCGTAGATTTGGAGCCGCGCCCGCCACCAGCCATTGGAAAGAAACAAGTTCACTGTGCTCGTATTCGGCCCTTGGTATAGGGCCACGCACCCAATGTAAGAACTTGAACGTAGCTGCATGAAGAGACGGCGAAGTCACCAGTGCTCGCTCATGATGGTCCAAATCAGAATCTTCCAAAATGTGAAGCTGAAAATGTTTCACGTGCAATCGACAAGACGGGATATGCGAATGAAGCGTCTGCAGGAGACAAGGTGGAACTTGGTCGGGAGAATTGAAGATGATGTCGGTCAAAGCAGGTATGTCCTCCAGCAGTTTTGCCAATGGTTTCCACGCATTGTCGTCTTGGGTGTTCTCCAGATATCTCTGTTGGGTGCGCTGAGGGCCGTAGTACCCACGCGATCCTATATACTGCTTTGTTGGTTGTCTTCTGGGACGGAGGTCTCTTTTGACGCTTTCGGATTCATGCTCTTGTTCTGGCATACTTCCCTCGACCGAGATGCGGCGTACGTGAACCCAACCTAACCGGCTGTCAAGAAGCGTCCTGCAGAGACTCACATCCTGCTGAAGCTTTCTGCGACTGATTACGTCGAATCTGATTCCACGACAGAGCGATTTTGACGTCGCAGCGAGACAGTGTTTGCTGGCTTGTGACAGCGCACAAAGACCAGGGGCTCCTGGGCTGTCAACGTACTCGCAGATCATCCGGAGTACTTCTAGAGGCAACTTCTCCAGACTGGGGCGAGATAGGACATTCTTGTTGTCTGTCTCGACCGAGCTTGGGACGGCCTTGGTGCGTGATCGCGTTATTGGTTGGAAAGCCATCCTTGGCTTTGCTGCATTGGTGCCGCTGTTGTGACCGTCGAGCTTTCCTCTGGATATTGCAGTAGACGTGGAGGTTTTTGAACACTTGCTGATTAGAAGGAAGGGAGTAAAATGTGGATATGTGCATCAAAGACCACGCGAAGGATCGGAGATTAACTCGTGTATGAAGTACCTACTTGGTCGCAGCGCCGAGAACCTGATGGCTGTCATTTACGCGTTCAGTATGGCCTATGGCCCTTAAGTCATCGAAACGTTCTGTCGGTTTCACTTGGACATGGTAAGATGATTGTTTGTTATAAGTTAGGGAGCGCGTTGTACAATTGTATGATTGTCACCGCGAGCCAGCTTGTGATTCTGGTCGGCTCACACGAGTCAAGTCTAGGGTCCGATGCCGCAGGACAGGGTTGTACCCATGACGATACCAAATATCAACGACAACAACATTAAGCATTCATCATAACATCTGCCACCTGAAGTCTCATTCCTGACGCATCTTGTACTATCAAAGCTCCTATTTCGAGCAGACTTGGCGGTTTTTGGTGCATTATCGGCTCTCAATGTCTAGTTTTAAGTTTTGTCTAATGGTTCTCGGAAAAGACGATGTGAAAGTGTGTGATGTAGTGTCATCTCGAAACCAAACATCTACACTATGTAATGTGGATGGGTAATGTAGAGTATAGACAAGACAAGCAGTTCCCATAGCTATGTAGAGGTATCACAATAATTCCACACCAATCTGAAAGTGTGCGACGAGTGAGAGGGTCTAGTTTCATGGCAGCTGCAAAAAGCTACATTATACACAAAATTTGAGAAACAAGCACATATGGCCACAGTCAGCTGAAAACTGGGCATCCCGTCCGCTCTGCCATACATAAGCAGTTGAACGGCAGATTAGTACTACGGTGGGTGACCACGTGGGAATCCCT
>JGI24891J29808_1000171_pt1 | contig 76644 bp, 79 predicted proteins | sample FreactcultuFSWF8_FD_29808 | JGI IMG/M metagenome (IMG submission 29808)
GGGGATACCACCAAGAATGGTCCGGGATTGACTCGAAGGTCCCATGATTGCCCCTTACGCTTCTCTTGATTCAATCGCTCTCGGCAGTCCGCAATCGTCTCAGCCGAGTCTTGCTTGAACAGCGTATACGAATCCATATACTCGTCGGTGGAGTTGGATTCCTGGCTCCATCGAAAGGCTCGCAGTATTTCGAATATTGCAATAGAGATCGGCGTCTTGCCAACTCCCATCGTATGGTAAAGAATCGCCCAAAGGCCTCCAGAAAGCAGGACGCGAAGACAGAATGCGGCGCTGAAGAACTGATGGGACAGGAGATAGAACTCCTCACTCCATTTCTCGAGGAAAACGCCAGAGTCGGGATTCCAATGTTCCGGATTGAAGCCGACCATCTGACAGGCAAGCTGCCAGGACACTGGAGTCACGTGAGCAAGTGTGTCTCGTCCGAAGAGAGCGCCTGTTAGTGTAGGTCCAGATGCGGAGTCGACGTTTTCATAAGTACCAGAAGACAACCACGCACAAAGGACAGAGGTGCATTCGCGACCACTCCCCGCGGGCCCAATAGTGGGGACATCGGGAGTCTCAGAGACCACTGGCTCCTGTGAACGGGGTGGAGCCTCTCTCATGCGTGGATAGTGTGTAGCAGACGCCACTGTAACAATCTCGTCCACCTGTGTGGAATCGATTGATGCGTCCGGAGATGCCGTTCTAATATCCTTAGCCGGCTCTGGCTTCTTCTTCTGCTTGGAGTTGACCTTGGGGGCTGGACTCGTGGGGGGGGTACTGCCTTTGCTGTACGCGATGATAACGTAGGTTGTATTGGAGCCGCGTCATGTTGTGCATTGCCGTCTTGATACGCCTCTACGGCATGGTTGCTTTGTTCGTTAGGTGTGTCTTGGAGTTCTGTATTGCTGTTAGTACCGCCAGACAGTTGTAATCCGAGCCCCTGTATCGGTCCGCGCGTGTGGTACAAACCGGTCGTCTCCCAGTACGTGTTTACGATATTCTGTCTAGCTCTACACCTGGTGATGTGTTTCTCCAATACCGAAGCTTCCCTACGTTGGAAGCGATGACAGATCGGACACTCTGATAACATGATAAGTGGCTGAATGTGCAGTATTGTAATGCAAGGGTAGCTTTAGTTACTGCCAAAACGCGAGCGTTGCGCGTGGGTCTGTGCACCGGTATACCTTTTTTGCAAGTCGCCCATTCGAGTCTGGCAGAGTGGTCTGGCAGACACTCCACCAGACCTATCTCGCTCTCACCAATTCCTCCCAATATTTTCGCCTCCCGAGCGCTCTCATTCGAGTAGCCCACTCGAGTCTGCCAGACGCTCCGCCAGACCTATCTCGCTCTCACCAATTCCTCCCAATATTTTCGCCTCCCGAGAGGTCTTACCACAGTCACTAGTTTCACCAGTTGGCACATAAGAATGGTTGCACGTTATTGCATTTCTCTTCGATCTGGCTACTAGCACTACTGAACTTATCAATCAACGTCGATTGTAGACCCTTGGTGTAATTTCACACCACAGTCCGCCAATTCCTTGCGCATTGATTCATTAGACAGGATGCGCGACAGCATCCACTTGTGCAACCTAACGTTCGGATGGTGGCACACGAACATGAACATCTCGGTAAACGGGGCCTTTTGAGACATCTCTGCACGTCTAACTCGTCCGCTGATCTGGATAAGCATCTGGATGATCCAGCCGGTGTCCAAGGTAATGACGACGTCGGCAGGGGTCAAGCTCAATCCGCTATCAACCTGAGTGGCGGTGGCCATGAGACATCCAGGCTGGTCGGTGTACACATCATCTCCTGTGCCCTTGAAGAGGTCGAAGCAAGCGGCCTTGTCTTTCGTCTGTGAGTTGACAAAGACAATGTCCTTTTCGAAGTCGTTAAAAGCAGTAAGGTCGTCACTTCCCTCTGCACCATTCTTCTTTTGGTCGAGCTTCCACATCATCCAGATATTGGCTACTGTAATCAGGAAGGGAACGAACGCTACAATCACGACCTTGCGTGGGTGTTTTCCAGTAAAGTTTTTCTGCGCGCGGATTGCGTTCAAGAAACGGCGAAGGCCTACAAACAACGGGCATCTGTCGATCTCGTCCATATGCTGGTAGAGTTCGGTACTTCTTGGGTCCTTTAGGAGTTTGTTGGCAGTTTTGACGAGGTAGTCCGGCAGCTCCTCTGCGAGGGCGGGGTTTTCCTCTTTCAATCTAGGAAGACAGGGCAGGGAAACGTTGACGCGCATCTCGTTCATGTGTGTTGCGAAGGCCTTCATGCTGAACTTGCCGGTCTTGCCAGTAGACTTGATGGTAGCGTTCTTGATGCACTCGTCCCAGAGAGGCATCAAATACTTCATCTCGTCCTCGGGGATGCCGACGTTGACCTCAAACGTTTTATGAGGTGCCATAGGTGCTGCAAAGGCGCCTTCATCTGGTCCGCAGGTCTCAGCGTTTGGAAGGTGGCGGTAATCAACCCCGTACTTGATCGTGTCCTCTGCGAACAGCTTGCCTAGACTTCCAATGGCTTGAAGCTGATCTGCGCCTAGCACCGAGACATCGAGTCCAGCCATGCCATCGCTGTCGTCTCCACGCTTCCCTAATTCTCCTTTAAGGGCTTTGTTGACTTTGGTCCATTCGGCGTCGACTTGTCTTGTAAGAGCTCTGATCTTCTGGAAGCCATTCACTTGAATCTTCTTTCGAATGGCGGGGCGCTGCTCTCTACCCCAGGCATTGAGCTGGGTCGCCGCCAGTCTCTGTTCTGCATCCTTCGCTCTACTGTCCAAGGCGGCTTGAATCCAACGCGCCACGTCCTTCAAGGGGACTCCGAACGCCTTTGGGTCGACTTCAAGGTACTGAGCTTCGGCGGCGATGACTGGAGCGACAAGGGAGTGCATCTTGTTGAACGGTGTGCCGCTGATGTAGATGTACTGTGGGCTTTCTGGAATGTTCGCCAAACAAAACCAGACCTCCTTTGTGAGGCCTACGTGCTCGTGGAACTCGTCAACGATAACAAGTCTGAAGGCCGAGTTGATAGGCTTCTTATTGGATTCATTGCCAACTCTCATATAGAAGGCCGTGTGTTCTTGGTAGATGTTTCTCTTTACGCACTCGGGCGTGGTAAACACCATCCAGGTTGAACACCCGTTGTGCCATGGGGGAGGTCCTTCGAAGACCCATGCCGGGTTATCCTCGTGCCACTTCTCACGGTCCTGAATATCTTCCTCGGTGTCGTCTTCGTGGGGGTCTGGTGGCATACCAGGGTTTTGGACCCAGTTACGCATCAGCAAATCAGTCACCAAGAAAGGCTTGGGGATCTTGAGACCCTTCGACGTGTATCTTTCGTCTAGCTGTTCAGGTGAAGGGTACCACTTCGAGTTCTCAACAATCTCCGTCGACATCTCAAAACAGTTGTGTTGCTTGATGAAGAAAGCCTTCTCCTCGGCGCTCAAGTTTTTGCTCCCAGCTAACACGATTTTTATTCTTGAACTGAGAAATTGGCGAATCTCTTGAACCCACACTTGCGTCAATTTGGGAGTTGAGACAACAAGAGTTGGGCCTTCTTGGAGTCGGGGTTCCTCGTCACCCATTTCAGGCTCTAGATTCGTAAGCACTGTCGGGTCAAGGTAACCAGGCTCAAGCTCCTCGTCAGCGGGCGAGAGGTGAGCCTTCTTGATCATCAGGGCTGACGTCCAGACCACAGCGATCGCTACGGCCGTCTTTCCAAGTCTCATGTCGTGGGCAATGATGCAGAAAGGGTTACCAGTAAGAAGTCTTAGAAGCACCCATCCTGCAGAGTACATCTGGTAAGATAGAAGGTACAAAGCCTTCTTCCAGCCTGGCATGATGATTCCAGAGCTCGGTTTCAGGTCGGTGACGTCTGCACCATAGAAGGTGCCTAGAGCATTCCACAAGGCAGGACTTCTGTGCTCATAGCTGGCATACGCAGTTTGTATCTCTTCGAGTGTTTTCACCTTCTGGACAATTGCTTCCCCAGTATCGACGGCGTCATCACCAACGAGGCCGCTAGACAGGTGCGCGCAGAGCTTGATGTCCATGTTCCCTACGGCCGTATGAAAAGAGGGAAGGAGACTTGGTGATTTTCTTGGTGGTCTAGGAGGCCGATTGATCCAATGAGGTCGAGTGTTTGTGGTAGATTTGGCAGCGCCATCGCCGGTAATGCCATGACCCTGCTCTCGGTCTTCCTTCTCCTCTTGTCCTGCCATCACTGACTGGCGCCTGGCAAGTTCAGCAGCATCACGAGACAGCTCATCGGGGTCGACAAGTATCTTGGGGGATTCGTCTCCGCCATCTCTAGCATCGGAAGGTGACTCGAAGATGCCATCGCCGTTCTCTCCAAACTCGAAAGGTGACCCGGGGAATTCGCCGTCGTCATCTGCAAGCTCGGAAGGTGGCTTAGTGAGTTCGTCTTTGTTGGATGTAAGTCCCCGAGTATCCCACTGGCGTTCAACTCTGCGCCTCTTGCTCTGCGGACTGTCGCGGTCAGCGGAAAACGATACTTGGGGTCTCTTTCCAAGGCTCTTGTTCGATGGCTTGTTCAAGGGGCGACTGGCGTTTGACGGGTCTAGAGGGCTGTTTTGTGAATCAAACTCGGATCCTTTTGACTTGGTAGTAAAGTTCAACTCCCGTGTATCGGGAATCCCTCTGTTGAGAGAGCATTCGTCCTTGGGAATCAACTCGAAATGGGCACGCTCGGCTGCAACAAACACCTGGATGACTTCAATGGTGGAAGTTGCTTCCTGCCAGAACTGTTGAAACAAACCAGCGAACTGCTTCTTGACAGCCCTTGCTTCGAACTCCTGGTCTTCAGCGTCCACCTCTTCGTCGACGAGCTTGAGTGGCCAGAAAGAATCCGACCTGGTCGAATAGAGGCCAGCGTGGAGGTCGGCAAGTGCTAGGCGAGGCTTGAGAAGGCATGAGCGCTTCAACTCATAGCGAAACCCGGCCAAATCAGTCATGGAAGTAAGGCCCTCTGAGCCGTTGAAGAAGGAGTCGAGTCTGACGGGAGCAGATGAGGCGAGCGTGGCTTGACCAGCGTTAGGATCAGGGACATTGACCCAGACAAAGACAACAAGCTGATCCTTCAGCTCCTTTTTACCGTCCATCATTTCGGTGTCCGAGGCCTCTTCGAGATGCATGTCTCCTGCACCATCTGACAAGCCAGAGGTTGAATTGCGAGCGCTGCTCATACTTCTTCGATTGCTGCTTCTGGTCCTAGTAGCACCACGAGAGCGGGTCGAAGAACTGGCACGGCCTCGACCTTGACCTGATTGTCCAGCAATGAGTGCAGCAGCAGTCTCAGTTATAGAGCGCTTGCCCGATGCGCGAGCCAAGGCCGCGGTACCAGCCGCCTTGACTTCTTTATCAAACTCTCGCTTTGCCTCTTTTCTGATTTGTGCGACCTGCATCAGCAAAAGATGTTGTAGCATTGATGAGAGAAAGCCTGGGTCATCGGACGTCTTGGTGTAGAGCCAGTCTTCCCTGTACCACTCAGGTCGTACACTCTGATTGTTCCGTTGCTGGAACAAGCCACTGCACGAGACAGACGACCCTCCATTCAGAAGTGAGGACTGGACTTTGTAGCGTGCATCGAAGACGGCCGGGTTATGCTTATCCCAGGCGAACTTGACCCTTTCCTCCAAGTTGCTAGGAGGAGCAAGAGTGGAGTCCGCCATGATCGCTGCCCGAATAGCCCTGTCGCAGGTGTCGATTTGCGTATTGCTGAGACCCATGTAGGCATAGATGAAACCTTTGGTAAGGCCCTTGTTGTCCTTCGTGAATTGATGTGTAACGTTGTCGACAGTGAAGGTCGAAGGGTTGTCTTTTTCGAAGCCTGGAAAAGCTGATTTGGTGGCCATGATGGATGGTAAGCAGGTGATTATGCTAACTAAGTCAAGGTTAGTTGGGCCAAATTTCGAAAGGGTGGTGGTTCAAACCTCAAGGAAAACAGTGAAAGAAATGACAGCCAGAATTGGTCAGACAGAGGATGCGGCGTGTACTGAGTGCTTGAGAGGCAGGCCAGAGGATGTGCGCACACAATAATACAAAGTGATGTTGAAGGAAAAGGGCGCGCGGATGAGTGATGAGTCGGCGCGAAGTGAGTGACCACCAACAGCTGACCGACAGGGCGATGCGGTACAGGCGACAGAGGTAAGCAGCGCGCAGAGAGCAATATCGACGAGGTGTCAAAGGAAGGCTTGTGGACAGGTAATAGCAAGGCGCAAAGTAACGTAGGCAGGAAACAACAGTGATGTGGGACTGGCGGGTGACGTGGAAGGGATAACAAATGCGAGCGGCGCGGAGAGGGTAGTAGCAGCGAGCTCTCAACGGACGGCTGCAGGCGATTGGATGAGCAAACAGCGTTACCGTCGCGGAAACTGTTGTTTTGATACTGAAAGTCTTGCGGCTCTGCTTGATACCAAAGCGCGCGTCTTGTAGGGTAAGCTTGCAACTACACCATGATGAGGTGAGAAGGCAACAAGGTAATGGAGTGATGTAAGAAACAGCAAGGTCAACTGGTGCTGTAGGAGTGGAAAGAGAAATAGAAGTAGAAGTAGAAGTAGAAGTAGGAGTAGGAGTGGAAGTAGGCAGAGGGAGGGTTGGCATGTGAGATCAGAGTGGAAGTGAGGCGTATGTTCAGTCTGCCAGACAGTCTGCCAGACTTTTGACCTGTTGGCAGAAGGCAGAGCAGAGAACTGTCGAGTAGGAGAAGGCAGATTGTCACAGAGCAGTGGTGAGTCTGGCAGAGTCTGGCAGACAGTCTGCCGGATCACGTGAAGAGGTCTGAGTGAGACAGGCTGGCGAAGTAAAGCGATGTGAGATGCTTACTTGCTAAGAACTCCAACGAGCATGTACGTGGTCTGGCACGATGCCGAGCGAACTCTTCTGTAGAGACGCGTCGTGTTGTCAATGGAACAAATGCCAGATGTCCGACTGACGCACGTGATAGCATGGGGGAGTTAACGCGAGGAACCAGCATAATTGTTTTTAGCTCTGTCGTACCACAACACAACTGCCCGGTACATTGAAAAGAAAGAGGGCAGCGACTGCAGTCGTAATAAGTGTTCCCCTGTAGTTCAAATCATCGAAAATGGTATCAGAACGGTCGTGAGTTGAGTGGTAAAGTATGGTCAGGGTGACGAGACCGACGACCAGCGGCCGGAGCTGCTTTTCCGCGTGTCAGGGGTTTCTTACACGAACAACTCTCCACGGCTCTCCCACAACCAAAACTACACGGACACGGATGAACGCGTGAGATTGCCTCACATCCCTTCCACACTTGCTATCCTTACTGATATCGGCATCTAGGATGAAGCAGCGGCGCCCCGACACACCTTATTCGCAAACCAAGACAACGAGACGCGTCCGTGACAGATCGCTTGCGCAGACCATTAAGCAAGTGCTACAACTTGACGACAAAGAATACACCAATTTCTACGCCTTCGTCGCAACCATTTTCAAGACATCTCGACTTGCCGGGACCAACTTTTCAACCATCGAAAGAAAGAACTACATCAGGGTAGAGGTTTTTAGCTCTGTGCTCGAGCGGTGTAATCACCAAGGCCGGTTTGGCGATACCGCGAGGATAATGCAAACAGATGTCGGAAGGGAAGCGTTTCAGAAGCTAGTGTACCGGATCAACGCCAACATCAAGAGGCGCAACGACCGCGAGCATAAAGGAATGCAGGACGATGCCAATGGGGATGTTTTGTGTCGGGCCGCGGACACTCCAAGCATAGGCGGTAGCGATGAACACGAAAGAGATGGAGCCGCGTACGAACCGTGGTTGTTTGACAAGGTACACAATATCGGATCGAGGTGGACGATGCAATCTGGGTAAAACTCAAGACAGGCGTGTACAAGGCGTTCTGTCTGGCCAGCGACATTGCAAAAGAAAGTCTGGGAATACCGGTGGCTTTTTACTCGCCAGGAGATCTGCTACTCTCTGGACTAGAAGATTTATTGACGTTACAATACGGGTTCGATCGCAAATTCGAGCACCTTGAGCTAGACCAAGAACAAGAGAAGCCTGCGATGATCGAGGGTCAAGGGGACTGGGAGAGGTTGGTCATGATCCGGTGCCGACAAGGAAAGAGTCTGAAGTTTCTAGTGGTAGGTCTCCTGCGCGAATGAGGTGATGTAGCAAAAAGAAAAGGAGGCTAACAAGGAATAGGTTCAAAACCGCCAACAACCAGTCAATGACGGATCTCGCAAGTAGCTTCTACTGTCCCTTACACTGCGTTCTCGATGCTGAGTCTGGAGATGAGAGTCAGACTCCCTCAACTCCTGCTACTGGAGTAAAGACCAAGACTCCCAGAAAGAGAGACACTCCCAAGGTTGCCAACAAACTGGCCACTTCTGCTAGTGGTGCAGGCCCGGTCGATGTCACTTACGAGAACGAGTCTGTTCTTGCTGCTGTAAGTGTCCAGTCCTTCTCAACGTGTCAGTTGTTCAACACTGACATTTTATAGCCTCTGCCCAAGGCCAAGGGAGGCGGCTTCGGTCGGACTATGAAGCTCTCTGCTGCTCAGCCCTTAGAGCCCGTCGCTTCCGACATGCTCGATAATGGCTGCCAGGCCATCATCATCATCAAGCTAGCTGCTCCATTCCAGTTCATGAAGCTGCCCAAGGACATCCGCGGCAGAATCCTGAGAAACAACCTGACTCCTGAGCACGGAGATAGGGTCATGGTCAACAAGACTAACATTGTCGAGAAGTCCGGTGCCATCAAGGCTCAGGAGTACGCCAAGGAGTTCAAACACAGACTTGCCATCACTATCCTCAACAAGGAAAGCGCCGCCGAAGCTCGCCAGATTCTGCACGGCTTCAGACTCAAGTTCGACAACACCATGAGCATCCTTTAGTTCATGAGCAGTACTGGTGACGAAGTCCACAAGGCTTTGTGTCGCATCACTATTGGCATCTGGGTCAGGGGAAACACCATAGCCTTCATGACGATGCTCATAGACTGCATCCACCTCCATTGGCCGTCATCCTCGCGGCCGTCAGAGCCAACAGCAAACCCGACAAGGCCGCCAAGGTCTTCTTCGCTGAAGCTAGCCGCTTCATTCAGAACCTCGGCACTGCCAACGGAGGCAGAAAGGAAGTTGTCTTTGAGATCATCACCTTCGGAAAGCACTGCTTCTCAATCAAGGACGAGGACGAGCTCGAGGAGTGGGACGATGAGCAGATTGAGATCTTCCGCAATGATGTCCTTGCAAACAGCCCGCCCACGGAGCTGCTCTTCCTCCTGCCTGCAGAAGCCCCTCCATCTATTACGCTGCCTCGAACGCTGATCCCGCCAGTTTTGCGCGGGAGGCCTCCCAACTGGCTGGTGACAAGCACAACAGCAGACCTCAGCTTTTGATGTCCATCCTTTAGGACGAGAACAGCATCACACATGGCGAGATCAAGCGCTACTGCGAGTACAAGCTCGGTATCTCGTCTCGGTGTGTCCAGTATGCCCATGTTCAGAGGGCTCAGGCTCAGTACATTTCCAATGCATTGATGAAGTTCAACGCCAAGTTGGGCGGCTTCACCAACACCGTCTTCGGCCCTGTCACCTCAAAGAATGCTCTTCTCGACAACAGCGTCGTCATCATTGGTGCCGATGTGTCTCACGCTGCTCTCGGTCTTAATGGCCCTTCCATGGCCGCCATGACTGTCTCGATGAACGTCAACGCCACTTGCTACGCCGCCGCTATTGAGACCAATGGCCACCGCGTCGAGATGATCACCGATGAGAACATTGAGAAGCACATCATCTCTCTCATCAAGAACGGTTGGTCGAGACAGGTTGGTCAGGGCAAGGCTCCTGCCACTGTTGTCTACTTCCGCGGCGGTGTCTCCGAAGGCCAGTTCGCTCAGGCCATCGACCAGGAGGTCGCCGCCATGAAGAGGGCCTTCGTCAAGATCAACGTTATGCCCAGATTCTTGGTCATCATCGCCTCCAAGCGTTATCACGTTCGCTTCTTCCCTCAGAGCGGTGGTGCCTCCTACGGCTTGGACAAGGGCATGTGGAACGTACGCGGACAGTGAAGCCGATCGTACCGTCACTTGCACAGCTCACATCAAACGCCTTGGCGATACGCGCACTGTGGAGTGGTTATTTCTCTCAACTTCTGCGCCCTTCAACGCTTCCTTCGACATCAACATTGATCGCTAGCAAGTCTTCCTTTGCTGTCAAATTCGTCGGCCTGCTTTGTTCATCAGCTTTTGTTTCTCCTCGGCTCCGCGCGCCTGCCTCAAAACCCTTTACACTGTACGCGCGCACTTCAACCACATTAGTCATCAATTACGCGTCCATCGAACACGATCCCTACCATTACCAGTCACCTTCACCCTCGACTTCGCCTTTCACCAAGTCCACCGCACCGACCAGAAGCCCCCTCAGAAGCGCCAGCTCTCTCTTCCCACAACTCTCGACTCGACTGACGAGCCCCCTCCCCGCAAGAAGTTCACTTCTCTTTCCGACACTCTCACCCAACGCGTCACTGCCATGACGACCCACAAAGTCCAGATCAAGAACGAGCAGGAAGAGAACCACAACGACACTGTCATGTCTGCCGCCGCCCAGTCTCCGCGCTTCACAGATATGATGTCTGGTTTCGATGCTGCCTCCTCAATCAAGTCCAAGGGAGTCAGCGGTGTTGGCCCTTCCGGTGGTCGCAGATCTGGCTCGTCTCCCGCTCCATCTTTGGCCTCGATCTCTCACTCCTCTGCCTCTGGCGTCGGAGACTTGCGCACCCTATCTAGACTGGAGGAAGAGGTCAAGGAGACGGTGACCACATTCTGCAAGGACCTTGAGCTGAGTAAGGATGTTACTAAGTTCCTTGCTGGTGGCTGCTACCGCATTATCATGGATGGTGGTTCTGACATGAAGGAAAAGTTGGAGGTTAAGGTCAACGAGGACTTCAAGGTTCTCGACCTGGACAAGAGTCTTGCAAAGGTGCTTCTTACCTACCTTAGCAAGGTTGTTAACAAGGTTGTTAACAAGGGCTACATCGTGCTCAGAGTCAAGGTCGTGGGATTCCCTAATTGTTGGGATGACTATGAGGAGGAAATTTGAGCGTGCGAAATTATCATGAAGGGCAGACAGGGACGGCAGCTCAGAATACTCTATTAAGGTCTACTCATAGGGCTCTTCGATATAAAGGGTTTCAGTCATGCAATGAATTCTTCTCTGCTTTGCGACACCGTGTTCCTTATGTGATTGTTTACGTGTAATTGGAAGGATGAATTGATGCTAATGATACCGTAGCAGCTAAGAGGGAAAATCTTGCGGCGACCACTGGAAGAGCCAGTGGCGAGGCAATGGAATGGAGTACTCATAGAGACTCGGCGACATGGGGGATGCTCTTCCGACGCCCACTGGCGCTGCCAGTGGTAAACGAAGCGCAGCAAGGGGAGCCTTGGCGACAATGGAGAAGGGCCGGAGCATGGAGGTCCGTGCTACAGCAGCCTACAGTAACCGCAGCAACGCGTAGCAACGTAGCGAAATATCAGACTTTGGGATTTTGCGACGTAGCGATAGAGAGGGGCATATTATTAGCTAGATTGTAGCAAGATCTCCGATATAGTATTAGTATTGCATGCGCTAGTAATTACGTACGCCTCTAGTTGTTTAAAGAGGCAGATACATAAAAGCTATCCATGCCGCTAAGGGCATTTCCTAATATGTTTGTACAAGATTTATAGCCCGCCAAGCCTGGTCGACACTCCCGCCTTCTTAATATGGTTTCGATAGGACGACTGTCATTTCTCAAGAAGTACGGTACCTAGGTTGTTATATACTAGCTTTTCTCTTTCCAACAATGGAACTGCTTGAATGTTTCTTTGTTATGAAACAGTTTCGTGTAATAATGCTATGTCAACTAAGCTGCAGATAGACCTAAAGCACTCTATAGAGTTGTCTAAATTTCCGCTTTGGAGGCCTAGCAGCTTGAAAATCAAAGCAAAGATCTGCACTAGTGGTAAATTGAAATAATGATGGCCCATATCGCCAGTTGGTCGGACAAAGCTCATGTTTGGAAAAGAAGAGATTGTGGCGCTGACCTTACACGAGCACGATGTGAAAATGTTGAGAACATTACAGGCCATACTGTGTAGTAGCTGTAAGATTCTTCAGTCACCCCCATGCTGCGAAAATTAGACACAGATGTCAATGCTATCCTAGACTTGTAATTATGCAGACCTTCCCACTTGCATATAAGATCACCTTGATATTCTTTGGTCATGACTCTGGCCCAAAATCTGACTCGGAGCATCTGCAAAATTTACTTTTCGAGCTGCAAGTCCCCGAACAGTATCAACCCATAGTGCGGCTTTTGCATCTATGTCAACAATCCAGAAGCAGGAGGTGTTCAGCCTGCCCACCTGCATCCAAATCCGGAGCTCTGTTAGCTTCATTACATTGACCGTCTCACTTGCTGTCTTCACTGATATCTTTCTCTATGGTGTCGTCATCCCCGTTATCCCCTTTGCTCTAACATCTAGAATCGGCTTGGAGGAGACGGAAGTCCAAACATGGCTATCTGTCTTGTTAGCCGTTTATGGCGCTGCAATGTTCTGCGCATCACCGATCTGTGGATGGGCCACTGACCATGTTCGCTCAAATCGCACGTTCCTGCTCATAGGTCTCGTTGCATTAGGCGCGGCTACATCACTGCTACTTGTGGCAAGAAGCCTCGCACTGATCATCGTTGCGAGGGCTTTGCAGGGCATCAGCGCTGCAGTAGCCTGGGTTGCAGGGCCCGCGCTTTTGGCGGATAGTGTTGATCCTGATCAAATTGGTTACTTCATGGGTTTCATGGGAGACGCAATGGGGCTAGCTATTCTTGCAGCGCCAGCGATAGGCGGAGTGGTGTTTGAGAGGTACGTTGCTGCTATCTAAGGAAGAAAAGAGCATCGATTATATACTGACCATGCTGAAAGAGTTGGGTACAACGCTGTATTCTACATATGTCTTGGTATCATAGGCCTCGACCTGCTGTTTCGACTACTAGTCATCGAGAAGAAGCGGGCTACACAAATCGACGTCCAACAGGACGAAAGAAAGCCTAGTTCAATGTACAACAGCGACACTACCGCGAGGAAGCCAGAAAACTTTATACCGTCACCAGCACAGAAGGCCATGTTCGAGGAAAACGCTTCTGTGAAATCAGCGGTCTCCGATGAGGATTACCGTCAGAGCACAAAGGTGAAGAACTGGAGAGGTCGTCTATGGCCCTTGATCGCTCTCCTCCTCTCATCTCGGCTAGCTGCAGACCTTTTTGGCTGTTTGGTACAAGCTACGCTATTCACCTCGTTCGAATCTATCCTCCCCCTTCAAGTGCGGGAGACTTTCCATTGGGGCTCACTTGGGGCAGGTCTTGTCTTCCTCCCTTTAACCTTGCCTGCACTTATATCGCCCTTAGTCGGCGGGATCACCGACCGCTACCAGGCCCGATGGCCTTGTATCATGGGCTTTGCTCTGGCGGCGCTGTCCTTTGTCTTACTTCGTCTCGTCGCAGGCGACACAGTAAAAGATAAGATTGTGCTCTGCTTCTTGGTCGCAATCGTTGGCCTGGCGCTGACACTCGTATTGATACCATTAATGGCGGATATCATCCTTACGGTGAACGAGATGGAGGCAACAGGACGAGTAGGGTCCTCCGCTGCTGGTGCATATGGCCAAGCATATGCCTTGTTCAATATGTCCTACGCAGCTGGTTCGGCTATCGGCCCTCTTCTAGCTGGATTGTTGAAAGTACATATGGGCTGGAAAGCAACCACACTGGCCCTTGGATGCCTTAGTGGGGTGAGTATCATACCCATAGCATTATGGGTGCGTGCTTCGAAGCCGACGGAAGCGATAGACAATAAGAGTACTGCCTGATGCTTTGATAAAGTTTGTGCTCATGGAAGCCCATATTAATAGACCGAACGTCATTTCTTTATTCTCAATTATTCGATTTAGTGTTTGCTTGAATTAGAAGAGAGAAACTAGACATAATTGGATGTAGATCATAACACGACATAACATCATTTGTATTCAATAATGAGGCAGGATGAAGATGTAATAACAACAAGTTTATCGTCGGACTCGAATAACCAGCTTGACGTGAACGAAGCAGAGAATGATCGTGATAAGTCACAATCGTTCACAGGAATATTTCCATAAATGACTCAATTAGCGAAGGTCTAAAAACCTTAGCGAGATACGTTTTTGTCGTCTCTGTCTCAAGCTTGCAGTATTTACTCGTCGGCAGATATGTATGTCAATTTATGTCAAGCGATCCACTACAGATTAAATCATAGTCAGAAATCGAAAGCATTCTTGAATATTATGTTACGACTCCCAAGTATGTAGACTTGACTCTCCGACGGGTAGTATATACCAGTTTTGATGACACCGGTAGAAACGTCCGCCATAAAAGCGGATCATAGATGAAGACTCCTCCCCTTCTATATCACACACGACATTCCTGAATCCACTTGTCGAAAATCCCAAGAGTTTCGTGGTGTTCTGCCGCAAGTCCATGGCCGACAGAGACGGCCTCCTTACCGTACTCTGCGGCGGAGGAATCGACAATGGCTAGCTCGTCATTGCCTGGAGTCATCGAAGGGGAATAAAGTGCGGCAAGTGCGTTTGTACGTGTCAAACCATCCACTTTCTTGTCTGATGCTCCGAACTCAGTGGAAGTCTGTCTAGGACAGGGCTCTTGTCCGATGGACCTGATTTTTTCTTAGTGTTTTAGGCCATTTATTAGGCGCGATCATCTTGCACGTACTCAATACCAAATTCATAGATCATACTGAATATCGTCCGAGTAGTAGCCAGAAAAGGTGAAGATGTTCTGAATCCTGATTGAATTGTTGATCGGGGTTATAGAACACACACGGGGCGTGTCGCTTTATAAGTTGCGGCTGTGGGCCGTGTACGATGTAATATTACTGTAATCTTTTTCCTGCTCTATATTCTTGTAATCTTTATCACGAGAATGTCCATCGAAATTGGGGTTGACTTGGGAAACGCCAAGTGCTCTAGACCCCGCACTCGCAAATGAGGTCGTCTGATGTTTGATATGCCTTTAGATAACTGTGTAATTTACGCACACAGCTCTTGCCAGCTTTCAGTCGCAGATCTATCCACTAAGAGAGACCTTGTAATTTCAGGTCATGGAATCTAAATCTTCATGGAATAGGAAAATAACCCCTTGCCGGCATCCAAAACACCTTTTGCCACTTTACCAAGAGTATGATACGCAGGTTAACGCTACACTACATATTGTAAATAAAGTTCGAGCCTAACACAATTTGATATCGCGAAACATACCTGACCCGTTAAGAATGTCCGATGACTTTCCGGACTCATCCCCTTCCTTAAGCCTGCGATTGACAGGCGCCAGATGAGACCAATCGGTCATTGGCCAATTCCAACTCGAAGCACTCCGATCAATGGCGCAAGATACACATCTTTTCTCAGGCATCGCATCACGGGCATTCCTGCTTGGTTTTCTGTGCGCGACATGCGCAATATCCGCATCGATTCTGGTATCACAAGACTGCCGATGGTGGAGATTGCCAGCATACGTCTCAATCATATCTGTATTCCATTACCTCGAATTTTATACCACGGCTCGCTGGAACAGTCCGAAAGCAGAGATCGAGAGCTTTCTCTTATCGACTTACGCTTACATGTTCGCACATCTTTGCGGGATATTAGAGATCGCGATTAGCTCGCATTACTTCCCGGACTGGTACGCTCGACTCGTCACATCGCACACGATCGCTGGAGGTGCTATCTTGACCACCTTTGGTCAGATCATACGCTCATCCGCTATGATGCAGGCTGGGAAGAACTTCAACCATCAAGTTGAGAATCGAGGAAGAGAGGACCACAAATTGATCACTACAGGTCTATATTCCTGGTCACGTCATCCTAGTTACATCGGATTATATCTTCTGTTTGTTGGCATACAGGTCATGGTCGGAAACAAAATCACTGTGCTTTTCTTTGCGTGCTTTTTGTGGGTATGCCTAAAGCGGCGCATACAATGTAAGTCAGTTCAACATGGAAAAAGCCTCTTCAGCTACTAAGGATTTCTTGCAGTTGAAGAAAGGTGTTTGGTGAGCATCTTTGGAGTCGACTATCTCACTTATCAAGAGCACGTTCCGTGTCTGCCGGGTTGCAACAGAAACAATCCTTGGATCAGCTCAATGGGCCGTGAATGGTTGTGGTCTAGATAGACCGAGGAAAACTACAGACACCGTATGTCACTCCACCGTGCTCATACAATTATCTTTTCTGCATCTCTTCCCTAGTACATGCGAGGGAGAATCTCTCAAGACTGCGGTCACCAGTCTGGCTACTAGCATCTCGACTGCCATATCCGTACCACAAATGTTGTCAACGATTGATCATGGACCTGTATTCTATCATGTGGCACTTTTGCTCGATACGCCCTTCATTCAGTCCGCTGTCCAGCCCCTTCTCACTATAGTAGGACATAGCTCAACAGGTCAAGACAAATAGCATAACTTTCGGTACAGGCTCAGGTATTCCCGGCCTTTTCTGTATTCCGTAACTCTCGTGTCAGGAAATTACATTCGTGTCAGTCGAGCGCATATTTCCTCCATATCATCGCCAGAGTGGGGAGTATAGGCGTCGCTATCGAGCCTTCTCTTGGCTCCAATGCAGGTATCGGCGAGACCATTGGTGATATCATCGAGTCTTTTCCCGAGATCATATTCAGCAGTCAAGTTTTCAAGCTCTTGATGGGGCCTTCTCGCGGCGATCGAGTTCCGGCAGTCTTGTCCGGGACCGATTCCAAAGGACTCAAGAGTTGGATGAACAATGATGTATCTTGACTTGACCGGAATGCATGACCCATGACTTGCTTTGGGCCGTGGGGTCCTGATGATCTTGTAGGCTTTGTGCTCCGATGACAAGCGTGATTCGAAAGTCCACATCGAGTTGCTAGCAATGCGATTTTTGCGTGAGGTGGTTTTGGTAATGCGTGCGGCGTCTGCGCAGGGGTTTAAAGATGCTCTCTTGAGACGTGATCCGTGTGGTCTTGACGCATCGCTTGCGACCGCCATGCTGAAGGGAAAGGTATCGTAATGGCGGTCTTCCGATATGATAGCAGGATCTTGATGGGGATATTGTAAATTTTTGTAAAACAGACTGTACTGAGAACTCAAGCACATGAAGTTGGTCAACTTGAATATCTTGCTTGAGCTGTAGGGTTACGCCCGTATATATGGTTCGAACAGCAGTGGGAATCTGCATTATGGCCGGCCAAAGAATTTCGATGTTACACCAACTTGTGACGCGCCATGGCATCGACCGTGTTACACAAAATTTCAAACGCCGGGTCGGCACTCGTACAACTCGCGTATGCCTACAGCTCCATACTCAGTAGATGTCGATTGTATAGAGAATACGAGACAAAAGCGAGGCGACAAGCTACGCACACGGAAATGAGGTTCCCTTTTACGGGAACAGATCTTTTCTTCTGATGTCAGTGACCTCAGATGACTGACTGAGGTTCGAACAATGAGATTGGTATAAGACATGCATGATCGGACCCACCCGGTTGCGGTGTCAGGCTGAGTACGAGTGGTGCTAATCACGCGGCAAAGTTCCGTTCTTATTGTTCTGTGGCGACGGAGCAATCATTGCTCAGCACTTTTTGCAGCCTACCAGTCTGTGCAAACTCTCAGACGACAAGAGATGCGGGCGGAAGATGATCTAGAAAGAGCCCAGCGCGGTTTCAAGCTCCTGTCTCGTTCGTGGAGTGCAACGCAGTACTTCCGTGCCCAATCCTCCTGCATCAATGCCAAGCCGGATGTGTGCATGCTTCTTCGCCTTCATCTAATGGCTTTCACATCTTATCCTTCGACCGCTTAAAGACTAGTTTGACAGGGAAGTGAAGCGAAGCAGGTCCCAAAGCTATCTACACGAGTCTTGGTACTTCTCGAGAACAATGCCCATAATTTCCACACCCTATGCGCATAAACAAGCTCACAGAGCCGCGCAATCTTCATCCTCACCAGATCCGTACGTCTGATCACGTTTTCCCGCCCTGTCTTGCTTCTTGCACTATCTGTGCATATATAAGTCCACTTTCAGGCCAGGACAATCGAAGCCAAGACACCTGTATTCAGGTGAGTACGGCTTATCACAATCATGAAAGCGGTCGGCCGTTTGTGAATTGACATCTTTGGAGACGACAGATAGCATGGCCAGTACAACGAAGAAGCGAAGATCGCAGCCTAGATCGTCCAGATCCTCATCTAGTGACAAGGCATCTAGTAAACAACGCGGTGCAATGCCTCCAAAGAAGAACCGCAACAAACTATCTTACCACTTCGTCCGGCAGCCGTCTGGCAACATGGTCTACCACAACGTGCCCGAAGAACACATCATCCCCCTTCACGAAGAGTTCAAGAAGTCACTGTCGCAATACCATCCTGACCACGCATCAGTCAACGCGTTTTATGCTCGGCACAATTCCACCTCTGCATTCGACGTGCAATGCGAATTCGTCAACAAGGTCCCCGGTCAAATCAAACCCCTCGTACAGCGTCGCGAGGCAAAGACCGATCGATTCGAGCTTCGCGTTGCAGGCAACTGCTACAAACCAACACTCGGCAACAATATCACTACCACCGGCTGGAATCCCGTGAGAGCGCTGCTGGACCACCAGAACACTGTCAGCGCCTCTCCTTTCGATGTCAAAGCCTTCGTTCTCGAATATCTGAAGTCCTCACAAGACGACAATTTTCGCGCTTTCCAAACCATCATACAGGAGCAAGAGCTACTGATAGGACCATGCCAGACAAAGAGCACTGAGAGACCATGCATCTTTGCGTACGAGAATTGCTGGAGGAAAACTTACACCCGAATCCAGCTATTGAGCATGTTGTTTCCCATACTGAAAGAAGGAACTGCATATCGCGCGGACAATGCTCACAGACCATCTGATCCCAGCATCGGCGAAGACCTCCATACCCCCACAGTGATACAGCTCATCAAAGGCAGAGAGCCAGGCGAGATCCCGCATTGTATCCTAAACTTACCACTTGGCGAGCACATGGGCATCCAGATTCCGTCCATCCTGGGCAGCGGTGTCGACAAGCTATCAAGCGAGAGCAGCAGCGTCAGTGCCAACATGACTCCTGAAGGATGCTTTATCGATATGCACATTGGTAAGACATGATGAGGGAGAGACAGGGCCCATCGCTAATGTCGTACAGACCATGGAAAGCACGCACTTAGCACGCCTGACCATGAGAGTATCAAGTTGTGGGCCCTCTACCCGCCAACGTCTTGCAATCTTGATGCGTTTTACAAGATGGGTGGTCAAGAGGCAAAGTTTGCTCGGCTGGCGTTAATCTTGGAGGGCGGCAGATGTGCAATCACAACAAACGGTGCCACGCTTTACATGCCGCCTGGCTGGCTGCACGCAACTCTCACTGTCCGGGGCGGCATTCTTCTTGGTGTGAACTGGACCAGATCCTCAGATCAACACATGCTCGCCGACATTCTCATCAGAGAGATAAAGGCCGACAAGAACGATGCATGGTACGAGCCTCTGCTCGACAGCTGCGAATTGTCTTTCGCCATTGACGAAACGCTCAACGAAGAAGAGTTCAACAAAAGGCGCAAGGAAGTTTTGCTTACACTTTGTCCCCTGTTCAAACAAATTGGCGAGATCGCCAAGAAGGACAAGGCGAAGAAGAGCCCATCGAAAGAGTGGTTGAAATTGTTCGGTCAGTTGAAAAAGGTCAAAACTTGCCCACGATGCGAAGAACCCGTCAGTTCGCACATCAAGCTAGTGACTGTAAAGCGATAGGCTTTTCCACGATTCCCATATACGACCACATGCTGGTGAGATCCGGGGTTGCTCAGTTCCAACTCTTGCTCTACGCATATGGCTTGCCGGCTCGTAGATTAGCAGCTTCCAGAATTGAATGATTTGCTTTTGCCCAACCCTGTTTCAAACGAGACACCTCTCCTGCAGTCTAGTCACGTCATAATAATCTACGTGAGGATTCGTTTATATCTCTAGATTATGTATGAGATGTGAATCGTCTCCAGGAGTGAAGGTACGTGCGGTCAACAGAATCTAGTTCCTCGATCCGGATACCCGCTAGTGAAGACGTCGCAGGTTTGTTGCGGTTTTATTGCAGCTTCGTTGCAGTCTGGTTGCATTTTGGTGAAAGAGCAGAGTAGATAGCGTGTTCACATCGAGAACCGAGTTCCGCCATGCAATTTGGAAGCAAACATACTTTCAGTCTCCTTCTCTCACAAAGCGGCAGACCAAAAAGCATACTATCGACTACAAAGACTGTCTCTTGCACCGGAACCATTTCTTTTTGTTGGTGAGGCTTGTCATAAGATGCAGGCCAGAAGTGCAAACTGCGTCATAATTTGCCGCTCTTGAGTAAGGACCTTTCATCCATGGATATACAGCTCTGTAGAGTTGAACGTGAAGGCCTCGCCTGACTCTTCAGAGGACTACTCGAGCAAAGCGGCAGCTCTTTTGACATCTTGGACCATCAGCCTCGCCTGGCGCTCGTACAGCTCTAGAGCAGCAATAGTGGCTTCGAGGTGTTGTTGAAGCGATCGCAAACGAGGCGCATGAAGGAAAGTGGTGTCCTTGGCGCTTGCGACATGCGTCTTTTCTATCATCAAAGAGCTCCAACACTCCGTCATCTTTTGGTAGAAGGGGAGATCGCGAAAAGACTCAGCGTGTTGGAACGGCACAAGTTTGGCATCCAGAGCAGCTGACTTCACGTTCAAGTCCTTGTGATGGTCCGGAACAGCCTGGACAAGCTGGACCTGCAAACCAGTCTCCTCTCGCATGGCGACCGTTGGCGTTAACGACTGGCTCAGAGCGTAGATCTGGCCAAAAGTCAGATCGCTCATGTTTGCTTGAGGATAGTCGAGGATCGGGAGGGGGTGGTGGGGCTGGAATTCGGCTGGGTCCAATAAGGCGGCCAGGAAGCGACACCATGCAGGCACATGGAGTGAGTGGGGAGAGGCTCGGTCAAGCATCGCACAGACGGCATGGGCAATGCTGTATACGCCACAGTCGACGCTCCCTTCTTGTTTATTGCCCAAGAGCTCGGAGACGGCCTGTGAGACGTGGTCAGTAAGCCAGACGCACAAGATGGCTCACACCCGCACTGACCAAATGTGACAGCTTCCACGAGTCTTACGAGGACTGGGCGTGGAGAAGATTGAGGAGAGCATCTCCTGTGTTCTTTTGCAAGCTAGTCATACCCAGCGGGTCGTAGTGTTTGACATGCTTGGTATCTAGATCGACGATTGCGACTGTCCAGTGGTTCGGCTCGAGGGTCGAGTGGTGCAGTGGCACGACGAGAAGACGTGTCTGTGGTGGCATGAAGAACCGTTTTGATAGGTTTCGCTGAGGGTGGCTCGTGTCCACGTAGAGACAACTGAGGACGTGGACAGTGCTCGGGTCGGCGTGGAATAGGCGGAGCACTTCGTCGATGACACTGGAACCAACCCGTTTACCAGGGCGAAGCGTCTCTATCGAGATCTTTTCTCTGATCGGTGCGTTGCTTACGATGATCTCATTGTCTACCATCCTCTTGTCAGGGTCTCCGTCGTCAGTCGTGGCGGGGCTGGGAGGCTTGACGAGCGACTGTGGCGCTATCGTCTTTGGTGCCGGACGAGTGACAGCAGATCGCGGCGACTGGAAGGAGGTTGGAGAGGCTTCAGGCAAGAAGTGTGCGGGCGACGGGGAGGACTGCTGAGACTGGAAGCTGGCGTCGTGGGTGTCGTCGTGGTTGTCGTCGTGACTGCCGACGTTCCAATCGTTGGAGTCTTGAGTGATGCCTCGATTAGGGTTTGGCAGGTTGTGGTGCAGGATGTTGGTCGCCTCGTGATAGGAAGGACCGGACTCGTCGGTCTGGAAGATGCCTTCGGTGTCTTATTCGGGGTTGCTGCCTGAGGGTGTGCCTGTCTCGTGTGCGTTGTCGGTACGTGCTCTCTTGCTGCTGCTCGGGTCGCGCTGGGCAGGGGTGCGTGTCTTCCGTTTGGGGATGGACTGAGCGACGGCGGCCTTGTTGTTGGTGTCGTCGATGTTCATGGTGTCGATGACTGACTGCACATCTGACGGCAACCAGGGGCGATCCGTGCTGGCGCCGGGATGCTTGACCAAGCCCCGTTGCCGGTCTTTCCGCGCGTCTTGTAGCAATGGGAACACGACTTGCAGTGACGAGTTGAGTTTTTCCAGTTTTTTTAGCCTGGCAACAAAGTCGGTCGAGTCGAGCGATTTTTGATCGAAGTGTTGGATGAATTCGGAGGCATCCAAACCAAAGGGCAGACGTCTTTTCGATGTCTGAAGTCGCTGGGCCGGGGTACGCATGTCAAGCAAGAACTGAGGCATTGCTGCAAGGTCGGAACGGGTTCGTGTGTAATGATTGCCAACACAGGACATGGTCGTTGCAAAGGTCGCTCCACAAGGGCGAGCCTGTGGTAAGGACAGTCACGCTTTCAGACTGCGCACTGGTTCGCACCTTCCGTGGTCACGACGCCGCACTGCAACTGTCTAGCTGAGAAGTTTGCTCAATTGCCCTCGATGTTGCTTCGGAGTCTTCTTGTCCTTCTCATTCGCCGCTCCAATGACTTGAGCCGCAAAGACCTCCCAGAGCTTCAGTTGCGTTCACATGGCGGTTTTTGGCATATCGTGAACAGTTACTCGAGACAATGTTGCAGCTTAGTACAAGAAGCGCGTTGGTCCGGGAAGTCGTGAAGCTTGCTTACTAAGCCGCTCTATCTTGGGAAGCTCCGACGCATCAGACTTGCCTGATCGAGAACTCGGTTGATCAAGCTGCTCGATCCGGCAAGATCGGCATACTCGAGTTCCTGACTGAGGTACGAAGATCGTTATCCTTACATCAAGGACATCAACAGCTGAAGCCATCAAGAGTCCTAGCTCAATCGAACTTGTCTTTTGCTCTTGACTACTGCGATTTCTGACTCTACATACAAGATTCCAGGCCATATCTCTTCGAGTCTTTGCGTTTCGTCCTCGCTCCGACTACAACATTCTCTATCCCATATATCTTTCCACTGCTTAAAACCTCTGGGAAATGCCGTAAACTTGACGCTGTCCCTCGATGTGGCATACCCGAACGCAACACGTCTCTAGACCTCGGCCCCGGACACTTCAGAAAGTATTTGGACATCTAGTAATGGCCTGACTACCCCGATGGCATCACTGAGCACGATAGTTTCGAGGACTCTTAGCTCTTTGATGCAGAAGAGGGGTACCAGGTCGATCAGCTTACCTACAAGTAACTGTAAGCCCTTAAAATTGTACACATTCATTCTGTGATCTTGCAAGACTGTCCCCGAGATACTCTTGGAATCGTCTACGAAAAGGACCTCCCCATCGTCGCGCCTCCTGATTCGCAACTGGGAAGACGTCTACACCATTTCAATCATCTCAACAAGGACGAGAGGTTTGCGCCCCCTTAACGAAGGCATCTAGACCTTTGTTCAGCAGGCCCTATCGCAATCGCAAGGCTTTCCCTCGACCCTGGAGGATAGAATCGAGCTTTTTCGACCTTGATCACTTGAAAGAAACTCTCAATGTTCCGACGAGATTGAGGATGAGGCCCAGCACACCAAGGGAAAGGCGACCGCGACACCTGTCTACTGCGAGAGAAGCCATCGTTTGCAAAGCTATCCGTCTTGGTAAGACGGAAAGCATAATTCCCATTCCACGCAAGCAATTATTCTTGTCCTGATATCTTATATTGCCGATGGCTTTGGTCATAAGATCAGATCTCGTGTCGGTAACCTGTGCATGTGTCACTGCAACGAAATGATCCATCCTTGTATCACGGCCGTTTCAGCCGGCACTCTACTACCACTCACTTCGATCTCTCGACGAACATCTCTCTATGCCATCCAAACCACTTCTCCATTCTCTTTGCAATCCTTCTTAGCATGACCGTATGGGTTTTGAAGACTTTTCCCACTTGTGTGAAGGCGGCACGATCGCGAGTCGTATCTGAGCGAACGGACATGATGATCTCGGTCAGAATGGACACCTCTCTGAGTTTATCGAGCATTGTTTGACCGATTCGACCGGCTTCTTTGGGATCAGTACGGCAGAGATGATCAATGATGGCGAAGTTGGAGGCAGGATCCATGGTGAAAGGACGCTCCTCGTCAAATCCAAGGGTACTCATGCTACTGTAGAGAAGGTCGTTGGTGAACCAGTCTTTCTGAGTGAAATTGCGGTTGGTGGACTTGATCTTCGCACTTCCTTGAAATTTAAAGTTGCGCTCAAAACCCCTTTGGCCAGGAGGCCTGCATGAATTTGTGGCTCGAAGATTGTAAACGTCTCGATGCAAAGGTTGTTCATAATGGAAACGGCGTGTTCCAGATCTTGTTTGGCCTCTTCGGAAGGGTTCTGCTCGAAGAAGTCGAGGCTCTGTAACATCAACTCACTCTCGGCAACTAGCTGTCGCCAGTATGACTCGCGATGCATTGTCTCATAGAAGAAACCGTCAACGAGCAAGGGCATCATGTCTCCCTCACACCACGTCTCGAGAAATCTGCAGGCACATATCTCTATTGACAACAGCTGAGCATATTGAGGATCCGTCTAGAGAAGCTCCAGCCCATCCAGAACGATGCGGTGACGGGATGCGATGAGCTCTGCGACTTCACGAGCATCGGAACGTGAAAGCTCGGAGAATGGCTTGACAAAGTCGGTGGACCATGGAAAGTTCGTCTTGAATTTTGAGAAGTCTGCCTCAACCATACCGTTCCACTTAGGATGGATATTGAGTGTGGTAGGCGCTTGAACTTCTACTAGTAGACCTCTGACGCAATTGCTGAGGAGGCTGAGAATCTTCTTGTTGGCAGTGAAGAGGTCATGGGCTTTTGTGAAGCCAATGAACTCCCAGCGATGAGCCTGTTCGGCGTTCCACTTGACGAGCTTGCCGTAATCGGAGCCTTCGGCAATTACACAGTTGGAATTCAATACGTTTGGTATTATAGAGAAGTGTTCGGCGAGTACGAGGTTGGAATCGTCGAACATCAACCATCTCTCAGGCTCGTTGCAGGCGCGATGATGTAATAAGCTGAAGAAGAGGGTGGGATCCTCGGAAAGTGTCTCAGCGTCGAGATAGGGCAAGAACCAGGAGTCATGATGTGAGATCAGAGTCTTACCTCTCATCTCCGTATTTGCCAGAGACTCTCGGGTATGAATTTCGAGGCAAATTGCGAATTTTCCATCTGCTGTTCGTCTGATTCTAACCTTGCGAAGGTCGCGCTCTCCAGAACACTTGCGGTCTTCGTCTCCAGCTGCGATACGTTCGAGAAGATGGACTGCAGCCCATCGCTTATCGAACAGCTCAGTGTGCTCGGTCAGGAAGCTGAAGCGCTTCCCCTATGCAAAGCTTGCTGGACGATTATGACAATCGACCCCTCTCTCGTCTCAACCTTGATTTTTCTCTGCGCGCACCTTGATATTCGGTTGTGACTTTTTCTGTCTCTTGTCTGTCCCGTCGCTCATGTGAAGGGCGAACAGACCGGTAAGCAACCGAAGATCTTCAACTCTCCTCGCCATTCCTCTCAACCTGGATTTCGATCTATTTTTGCAAATCTTTTTGTCTCTCGTCTATCCCGTTGTTCTTGAGAGGGGCGACTAGACTAGTATATGATCGCAGATCACCGACCCTATCTACCCTTCTTCTTCACATCTCCCAACTTTTCTTTCGCCTTTTCTTCTTCACAAACTTCGACACATTCTTCATTGAAGTGATGTCAATCGCTCAACAACGCGAGGGTCTTGTTCGCGCCCCCTGCGACCCTCATTTGGCGAAACATACCTTTACCACTGCTATGCCAAGCCTCGTGCAATCACAAAACCGCATCATTATCGACAACATCGGCCAGCAGCCATTCTTGGCTATGTCGCCTCCTAATAACACAGACCCCGTTCAGCTACGCAGTGCTATACAGCTCAAGTTGGGCGCTAAGAAGCAAGATTATCTTGAACCTTTTCTATTCCCTTTGAATCTATCTTTTACTGACCTGGAACAGGACGATGAACTCTGACTACGTCAGGGACACTGACCGTTTCGCTTCCGGCAGCAATTCAATCAATAGATGCACTAGTCCTCTCATCTTCACAAGTGATTAATAAGGGAAAAAAAAGATTCAGACCAGACATAAGCAGGACCTAAGGCAGCCGCGAGAATTACAAGACTTGATCTGCGCTCGAATTGAGCCCGAGATCACCCATGCCATCGAAAACATCGGCTACAAGCTACCATCGTCCTTGGAGTGAATGAGCATCAATGCCGTCCAGGAGGGTGTTTCTGCCATTGTTTCCGACAGCTCGGATGAATCTACTGGATGTTCAGTCGCCGACGAGAACAACATTCAGAAACGTCTCCTGTCTATGGCGATGCACAGCTGTAATCAATTTCTACGCCTCGTTCCTGCCGCCCAGAACGAAGACCAGACCATGTCGCCCCTTCCTCGCTCGTCTCGCTTGACCCAGACGACATGTTCATCCGCAGTAAGATAGTGGACTGGCCTGATGTCCTAGGCCCTGTTTGGAAGCCCTCGCGGCGCTCTTTCCCGCGCGACACGACAACCGAACGGAGGCCAGCTTTCCTTCAACCACTCAAGATATGGCCCCTTCTGGGTTGACAGGCCCATTGTCATTAGTGTTGAGACGAAGCATGAAGGTGAGAACATTCAGCAGGCCTATGTCCAGCTTGCTGTCTGGGCTTCTGCCCACATGAACTTCTTGTGCCAAGTCTTGGCCGACGCTGCTTCTGTGACTGCCTCTAAGGTCGCTGCCGGCATTATTCTACCTCCTCTTCCGCTCTTGATCGCTCAGGGCTCGCAGTGGTCATTCTTATTTGCCTCTCGCCAGGCCGACGGAACGATCGTAAGTCACTTTGTTTACCTCGTTCGAAGGACGTGCTGATCGCTTTTTCTCCAGCGCATCCACGCAGTAATCGACTTTGGCGATGGTAGTACAAGAAACGGTGTCTACAAAGTCATATCGGTCTTACGATTGCTCATCAATTGGTTGGAGGTCAGTATCGCCCCTGGTTTGAAGAGAATACCATGGTCAACATATGGGGTCTGGTCGAAAAACAACTCGATCCCCGTTAACCAAACCTGTTGCCCGTACTATATCTCGCCCCTCTCCATCACACTTACGGGACTCGACCAACGATCACGTCACCCTCTCGTAGCGCGTGTCAATGCTACTGAAAATCGATCCATAGTGGCTGCTCAAGCATTCTTAGCTTCGTTGGACGGGTTCAAGAGTCAGCATCAACATCAGAAATGGTAGCACGAGAGAATTCTCGGTGGGGCTTTCGTGCTTGCAGATTGTCGTACCCGAATGAAGTCTAGGTGCTATGCCTCCAACTGGCGCGGTTTGGGAAACGAGGATGACCTCGGCGGCAGTGGTCACAACGTGTACATGACATCTAACGAGGATACGAGAGTCAAGACGATGACAGAGAGCAAGTCAGGAGCAGTCACGAATCATCACAGGCTGTCTCAAGAGGCAGTGACACAATTCTGTGCCTGCCATTTCTCGCAATCAAACCAGCAAGCTCAAAATCTAGACAATGGCAGCAACATAGGGCCGTATAGTCTTGTTGCACAAGCGGACCGCAAAGCATTTTTCTTAAACCTTACATTGATGTCAAAAGCATAATCCTTTCGGGAAAGCTCGCCTGCTGACAACACAAAAGTTTAACGATAACTTATCTGGCGGATGCCATAGGGACCAGTTGTCCATTTGGTTGATAGGCAAGTTTTCCTAGAAGCTCCTCGGTAAGGGGGACAGAACCTGAACCGACTAAGTCCATCAGCTCCGATGTAATTATGTCAGGAAACTGCGTGCTTCTACTTAGCAGTCTAAGGCGGTAGACGTTTGAATATCAGCCAATTTCAAAGTCATGCTGTGGAATGAACACTTGGGAGTCATCAAGGAAGAGAAGGTCTTGTAGCAAGTGATCAACGTTGTTGCCATCGTGTACCTAAGTCATGTTTAGACAATATTTTGACAGCAGAAGCGTAACGCTGTTTCCCGTGAAAAAGGATTTCCGGATCACAGATGCTAGTAAGCGTGTCAAGATGCTCTCAGTCAAGCGCCTCCTTTGATCCTTTCAAATCTCGTGAATGCAGTGCATCTGCCTCTTCATACTTTCCCTGCCTCTCTAGCACTAGCCCAAGCTGGCTGACGCTGGTGAGCGTGTCAGGGTGCTCTCGCCCAAGTGCCTTCTCTCGTCCTTGCAGCGCGCGTCGGTGCAGCGTCTCTGCCTCTTCATACTTTCCCTGCCTCTCCAGCATCGACCCAAGCTGGCTGACGCTGGTGAGCGTGGCAGGGTGCTCTCGCCCGAGTGCCTTTTCTCGTCCTTGCAGCGCGCGTCGGTCTAGCGCCTCTGCCTCTTCGTACTCTCCCTGACTCTCTAGCACTAGCCCAAGCTGGCTGACGCTGGTGAGCGTGTCAGGGTGCTCTCGCCCAAGTGCCTTCTCTGATCCTTCAAGAGCTCGTCGGTGCAATGCCTCTGCCTTGTCGTACTTTCCCTGCCTCTCTAGCACTAGCCCAAGATTGTTGACACTAGTGAGCGTGTAAGGATGCTCTCGCCCAAGTGCCTCCTCTGATCCTTCAAGAGCTCGGCGGTGCATTGCCTCTGCCTCTTCGTACTTCCCCTGTCTCTCTAGTACCCACCCAAGATTGTTGACGCTGGTGAGCGTGGCAGGGTGCTCTCGCCCAAGTGCCTTCTCTCGTCCTTGTAGCGCGCGTCGTTGCAGCGCCTCTGCCTCGTCGTACTTCCCCTGCCTCCCTAGCACCGATCCAAGATTGCTGGTGCTGGTGAGTGTGGCAGGGTGCTCTCGCCCAAGTGCCTTCTCTCGTCCTTGCAGCGCGCGTCGTTGCAGCGCCTCTGCCTCTTCGTACTTCCCCTGTCTCTCTAGCACTAGCCCAAGATTGTTGACGCTGGTGAGCGCGTCGGGGTGCTGTCGCCCAAGTGACTTCTCTGATCCTTCAAGAGCTCGTCGGTGCATTGCCTCTGCCTTGTCGTACTTTCCCTGCCTCTCTAGCACCGATCCAAGATTGTTGACGCTGGTGAGCGTGTAAGGATGCTCTCGCCCGAGTGCCTCCTCTGATCCTTCAAGAGCTCGTCGGTGCATTGCCTCTGCCTCTTCGTACTTCCCCTGTCTCTCTAGCACCCACCCAAGATTGTTGACGCTGGTGAGCGTGTCAGGGTGCTCTCGCCCAAGTGCCTTCTCTGATCCTTCAAGAGCTCGTCGGTGCATTGCCTCTGCCTCGTCGTACTTTCCCTGCCTCTCTAGCACCGACCCAAGATTGCTGGCGCAGGTGAGCGTGTCAGAGTGCTCTCGCCCAAGTGACTTCTCATAGCCTTTCAGCGCTCGTCGGTGCAGCGCCTCTGCCTCTTCGTACTCTCCCTGACTCTCTAGCACTAGCCCAAGATTGCTGGCGCAGGTGAGCGTGTCAGGGTGCTCTCGCCCGAGTGCCTTCTCTCGTCCTTGTAGCGCTCGTCGGTGGAGCGCCTCTGCCTCTTCGTACTTCCCCTGCCTCTCTAACACCCAGCCAAGATTGTTGACGCTGGTGAGGGTGGCAGGGTGCTCTCGCCCGAGTGCCTTCTCTCGGATGTCCAGTGATGATCGAGAAAATCCCTCCGCTGCTGTATACTCACCCCCGCGGGACAGGTACCATCTTGCACTATCAGCGCTGCCTGCTTGCTTCCTGAGATCTTCCTTGTCTTCTGTCCTGTGGCTGAGAATCTCTTTCAGGTGCGGCAACAGCACTCGGCATTGCTCCCACGTTTCATAATCCTCGCTAGGCAATGCTGAGTTCAGAGCTAGTATCGATTCCTTCACCCACTTACTGAGCTCGCTCTTCGCCTCTAGCCACTGCCTCATCGACAGCTGCACGAGCCGGTGCATTGCTAACGCCTGCTCCCCGGTCTCCATCCTCACGAAAGAGAAGCCGAGCAACGTCGCCAGAGCATCATCAAAGTCCAGCTGGCAAGTGGTGCCTTGCAGTAGCCATCGCGGGATCCCCTGCTTGTCAAACATGCTCATCAGCGCAAACAGATTGGCTGCCTGCGGCTTTGTCGCCTGTATGTGTTGAAACGAAATTTGCCATGTCACTATCACCGCATGCCGAATGCTGTGGTCACGCCGAATATCCTTAAGTTCGTTCTTGCTTAGCAGGTGCACCTGATTAGCCTCGCTCTCCCGGAACAAGTCGAGGTAGGAAGCTATCGTCGTCGTCAATGCTCTTGTCTGGATGTACGACCCAGCGTGTGTGATAGCAAGGGGTATGCACTCTAGCTTGTGGACGAGCGCCTTGGCGTCTGCTCGACTGACGTCGCCAAATGGCACCCTGGTTTGCAGCAGTTGCAGCGCATCCTCTTCACCCATCGGCTCTACCTCGACAAGCCCGCTAGGTCTGCCCACAAGATTAGTGGCTGCGATGGTGTTCCTGGACGTAACCAAAATTAGTCCGTGAGCTGTCTGTGGGAGAAAGCTCTCGAGCGGCCGGCCATTATCCGCTGCGTGGTTTGCTTCTACAGCGCTCGTGCCTATGCCATCTTGGTCACTACCAAAGAATACGGCGTCATCGTCGACGTTGTCAAGTATCATCAGCCATCGTCCGTTTCGCTTGTCTGACAGCCAGGCGTATACTATCTGCAAGACATCTACCTTCGGGTCTTCGCGCCCAGGCAGCGAAAGCCTATAGGCTATGTCTCTATATCCTTGCCGAAATCTGGTGGGGCTGCTTGCATGTATCCACACTACAAAAACGTGCGGCTCTGTCTCTTGCAGTCTGTATGCATACTCAATGGCAATCTGCGACTTCCTAATTTCCCATTAGTGCTACGGCCTAATGCAAGTGCAGATGAGCAATGCTTACCCAACACCCCCGAGCCCGACTAAAGCTACGCGTGGGTGCAAAGATGCAGCGACTCTGCGCTCGCTAATTCTGGCGATGACATCTTCTCGACCAACAAATAAATCGTCCCGTGCAAAAGGCACTATAAACATGGCATCGCTTGCTAGTGGCACTATAAGCATTCTACCTTACTATACTCCACATGACAATGGTCTTACGTACATGCATCTTCTGTCGAGGCCACAACAACAGCAGGCGATACCTGCTGACCTGCTAGCTCTTGGCGCACAAAGGCTTTCAACACACCAGAGATAGCCCGGTAGCCCTCGTCGTCTCTGCTGCTGTATCGAGCCATTTGCATATGGTTCGCGTCGATACTCTCCACCGTCTCTAGCGCTCGCGGAAGGTCGAGTTTGGACGAGAAGTCGTCGACCACCTTCTCATTGAGCCCTTTCATGCCAGTGATTCCACGTGACTCCTGGAAAGTGTGGATCTTCAGCGTTCCCTCGGACGCAATCGTCTTGAACTCCTCGTGGATGTTATCGAGCACTTCGTTGTTCACTTCGAGCGTCTCGAGCAGCCGTTTGTTCGAGTCTTGCAGAGCCAGGCGGGCGAGGTTCGAAGCAATCTGGCCCCACCCTGCATACGTGCTGCCCCGGTGGGGCGTGCCGAGGAATATTACCAGCTTTGTCCGGTTGCGAACCATTTCTGACCGGCGGATTGCCTACAGCAGCATGTTAGCCGAGCCTTCGTCGTTGTCCTGCAGACCGCCAAACCCTTACATCTTTGAGGATGATACCGCCGAGGCTGTGTACTACGAACACGATCGGTTTCTGCATTGGTGTCAGACGTTCACTTGCCTTTCATAAACAGGCTAGCACTCTACCTCATTGTCAACCTCTCTTTCTAGCCTGACCGACAGATCTCGACCGTGCTGCGAGATGCTGTTCTTGTTGTTCGCCTGAAAAAGACCACCAATAATGTCTGCGTTGTAGCCATACGTCCACACGCAAGCCTGCGAAATGTCTGCTGCGAGATACTCTTCGGGCCAGAAGACGGTAGCCTGTGATGGTGACGATGATGGCGGACAGGTAGAGGGCCCTTGCACTTGATCTACAGTTGTTGATAGCGGCGCAGCTGTTCGTCGCTTGAATAGCGACTTCAGACCTCTGGGCTTTTTCGTCGTGTTGTCACTGCCGTTGCTTGCCGGCGCCGCCGCTGCTGCGGGCGCTGCTGCTGTCCATGTTCCTTTGGGATGGCCTCGGAGGCCGTGGACGAATACGATACTGCAGACTTTCAGCACCTGTCCTGCGACGTGTGCGCAGGCGCAATCCTACTTCAGGTCAAATTGGTTGTCATTGCGTTCGCTGGCGGCCGTCAGCCGAGTCAAGCTGAGCCGGTGCACGGTCGTCATTTGTGCTACTAGGCTAAAATCGCGTCACCTTGTGGAGAACCCCGCAGCGCTGGCAGCTATGAACACCAGATTTGGGCGACTTGTCGAATCTGCAGCGGGGTGAGAATCGAGGAGGGAGTATTGCAAAGGTCATATCTTCAGCTGCAGCAGGCTGAAGACTGAAGCGGCATCGACCTTAGCGGCAGCTTGGCACTCACGCGCAGCAGCCGCAGTCACTGGAGCTCATTGGTGGACATTGTGATTTTTGACCTGCATATTGAAGGCTGACAGAACCTGTTTCGATTGGGCTCAGATAGTAAACAGTCGAGGACCACGATCCCGATACAGCGCTTGGCTGGTCTTTTGCCTCGTCTACCTCCGGAGTCTCCCTTCACAAAACGATCTGCTCGGACGAAATTAACCCTTCCACGTGAGCATGCAGAACATTGCTTCTAGGTACGATTTGCCCTTCAGATGTTCGTACGCGTCTCGTCCCAGGCTGTAGTCTTATAAGAACTCTCTCCAGATGACATACAGCTATTCTATAGCTATCACGGCGCTCTCTAAGCCTATGGATCGAGTTCACTTGCTGTGCGCACGACCCTGTTCGAGTCACGTGAACAGCAGAATCGCAATCTTGTCTCTCCATGCTCACGAGGTCCTCATGGCTTCTGCTAGATTGTGGCTGCTCGAGCTATTTCCTGTCATTGTCTCGCCTCATGTTTCTTTGACGGCCGCACGTTTGAGTGTATTCCTAGTTATTAGATCTCACGCGCTCAATCCGTCATATCACGCAGCGCGCCTCACACAAGTAGGGCTTTAGACTGACTCAGATCCGGCGTCCCCGTACATTCACATCCCGCGATCAACGCTGTGTCCTTTTGGTCGCGAAACTGCACTCCTTGTGATCGTACGACAAAACCAAGAGGTGTTAGAGTTAGTACGCATACACTTTATTGAATGCTGCTTGATCAAAGAGGCATTCTTAGGACAGTAGCAAAAGCAGCTTGAAGATACTTAAATAACACGCAGTTCCAACACTTACGTAGTTTGAGATTCGTGAAAGACTCCAAACAATGTAAGGCACCGATCACGTCTTACCTCTTATCCTAATGCCATGTACTTCTTCGTCTTGTATCCCTCTGGTTGTGGGTGTTGTTACTAGAGCCCACGAAATGATCATACTCAACCATCGACTGGATCGACTCGTTCCTGAAGTCAGCCTCAAAAGGATCGTTCAACGCGGCCAATACAGCTATACTCACTACCAAACGCCTCGTATGAGAAGAACTATATGGATGATAGTGCGTGAGTATATGTTCGCGTGTGCGTGTCAAGGAGATAACGACGAAGGAAGCTGTAGAACAGGTTGGTTGCCAGCTGATAAGGAAGAAACCTGGCAGAGACTCCATCGAATCCACCAATCCAACCACGAACTGTTATCTTAAACTGTCTGTACCTCTCACTTCTTCATCTGAAGCCATGGAACTTTCACTATCATACTCGTACTTTAATCGAATCTTGGTACGGGCCTAATGGTGTGACAGCAACATCCTTCTTTCTATACCCGGAGCTGAGGTAGACTAGAGATTTAGACTGCTGTATTAGGTTGCATGGAGAAGTCGTCCGAATAGGTTTCATGCGTTAAACAAGCCCGTCTGATCGCTTCTGCCCGAATCTGCGCTGACCAATGAGGGTATGTTCTCGACCATCACGAATGGTCTCGTGTAGCACTGCATCTACGCGAGCGTAGGAGTCGTCATCATAATCGATGATTTGCAACATTATGCATCAGGTGATGTCTTCCGAGTTGGAATAAGACATTTCACCATAAATACCATCATACTATCCGGTTCTCAGCATGCTTGACATTCAGACTTATCAAGCAGCTGCAACCCGAGATTCGAACTCTATCTTTTTACGTTTCCCTCTCGTAAAAAGATAACCCTTCTCCAAGCCCATCGTCCCTAATCTGATAACTCCATGCTGTCAATCCTCGAATCGTAAACATGGCTGGTACCGGACCGACGCTGCTGCAATCAACTGCTCAAGTTCGATCATCCAATATCCGCTTCATGCAATCCTCTTCCTCCAGCCTACAGACTCTCAGCTCTCTTCCTACCGATCAACTTGTCATTCTGTTCACACCAGCGATTCCCTCGACTGATAGTCACGAAGACCCTTTCGAAATCTTGGGTCGTTCTCTTAGCAAATGGCACGCTCGAGTTCGACATGTGCCATTCGTCGCAAAAGTGGGTTTGACAGACCTGCATGTCGCGTGGATACGAAAGTCAGGAGCCATCGTCGTCGTCAACTGCGACCCAGCCCTTCTGATGAACAGCAAGACGAACACCGATATGCCCTCTCAATCCAAATTCACTGCCCAAGTGGCAGCTATACTACGCGACAACTGTGGCGGCTCACAGGTCCCTCTTTCCAGTGTTTGCATTGGCCCCTCGGTTGCACCACCAGCAGATACAAGCGGCTACGATAATGTGATCGTATCATGCTATTATTCCAAGGCAGCTATGGAGCAATCTGCATCCATGTTGATGTGTCAATAGATGTTGGAGAGCGAGACACTGAGGAAGGCCTGTCTCAGATTTTTACATTCGAGCCCACGGGATCCTGCATGTGTGTCCCGGCATAAGTGGGATTGGTAGTGCATGACGAGATGTTCATGCCACAAAAATCGCTCAGGGCGGGCGGGACTTGAGGTGATGTGCGAGCTGGTTCGTCGTCGTCCAATCTGAAAACATGCTGAGGGTTGCTTCGTCTCACTTTTGCAAGATATTCCAGATTCTGTATCGACGCCTTGTTTTCAGGATATTTGTGTCGCATTCCATCCATTCCTCCAACCATTCAGCAATAAGTTGAATCTCAACGCTGTGTTCTTACCCTGTCTAGCTTCGAGTCGTTGCAGATAACATTCTGCCATCTGGGCCTGAGTTGATCGTAGCCTCTGTCATCCGCGTCGCATCCCGTTCTGTCCGGGACCCGGCGACATGCGAAACAGTGAGTCCTGGATTCGGTCTCAAAGATGCGTGGAAGATTCTCGCGACGAGAGTTTCGTCATTGCCGTTTTTTGACTGACTCCATCAACGAGTTTGGAACTTTCAATATGGCTTGTGACATCGTTGAACTCGAGGTTGACAAGCTTGGTGAAAAGTACGACTGCGAGCAGTTTGGCAGATACTGGGAGCTCAAGTAGTGCTTTGTGCCACATATTTAACACCTCCGTTGGCTCGAAATGCTTGAGCCTACACATCAACTCCAGCTCAAGTGTTCCTGCGACCATTACCATTTGGTCGATCATCTCAGTCACATCGAGATCTATATCTTTTCGCTGATAACCTCATCAATCCTCCATCCAACGCCAACATCCAGCAGCAATATCAGCTAGAGCGTGGCTCTATCAGTCACTAAGTCGTCGACAAGTCCACTGTCTCGTATACACAATCATCGAGCACAATCCTACCTGTTGCAAATTGTTCAACGAATTCATCGAAGAGCAACACACCGGTCGCTCCACGTACACCGATTATATCATGGCGAGCGATATCGAATGTATCCTCCTGCAATGTCTTACCGCTCTCCTGCCTTTCCGGTGGCGGCATGCACCAGCTTGTTCTGTGCTTCGATAACCAATATTCTGACAACCTTGACCCTGAATTCCATAATCTATAGTACTCATACTCTGACCAGTCAGATGACTGTACAGGCAGATCAGGAGACTATCATACTGACCGGTAGCTTCCTGATCCAGTTTACAGTAGTCAAAATCACAATAACGACGTGAGTCCTTTTTGCGTCCTGAAGGAGCGTTTTCTGTCCATTTCATATTCCAAAAATGATTCAGGGGACTGCCGGCTACAAGGCGTCTTTTCATAAAGTGTGTCACGTGATGTCGACGCAAAGTGTGGATCTAACCTACTCAGGTTAAGAAGCTACAAGGCGCTACATCAAGCCCCCTTGCCTGTTCTCGCCTGCAAAGACCCGTCGGATCTCTTGAACCTCCAGATACTGGAAAAACTTCCCCGAACGTGCAAATCTGGGTGAAGTTTTGCGCACGGCTGACTAGATAAATCGAGCACATACTGTCATGCTTTGAGCATTCTTACGGTGGAACGTGTATCTAGCGACCTCCTCACCCGCAAAATTAGCCTCAAGATGAAGTGACTAGTCCAAGCATGCCCAGAACTTCCCAGGCTGGTCTACGGCACAAGCAGTCGTGGTTCAAGACTCTGAACAGAATATTGGGTCGGCAACACGGCTGCTCAACGTCACTCCGAGTAAAAGTCCCAGAGTGTCTGCTTTGGTGGTTGAGTTGAAAGACTCGAGTTGAGATTTGTAACGGTCGACTCAGATAGAGAGCGCAAATACAACAAGGACTTTTGAAGCGGCGAATGTAGGGCATTTGACCAAAGCGTGATTACGGGACTGTTGAACACAGGAAGAGGAGAAGCCTGTAGTAAAACAGGTTCCGCGAGAGCCTTCCTGACTGGACACATGGCAACTATATCATACATACCGTGCAGTATCCTTATATCTCCTAGGAGGAAACCTAGACGTCGCTTGTGAACCTGTGGCTGAAGTTGAATGTCATCAGTCTAAGCAATAAACAAGCACTCCATTGTGAAATGCTTCACAGAATCACCAAAATTTGGCGTGCCCTATTCCGGCCTTCCAGCAGAGGTCGTTGGTGGTACCAGGAAGCTTGCCGGTACTTCTAACTCTAGCCCGCAGCGTCAATCGAATGGAGACTGTATCCTCGGGTCAATTTTAGGAGCTTTCGGGAGATTGGTATATAATTGAACGATGTTTGGCAACAGTGCGTGCCAATGAATTCTGGGCATCTTTCCTTTTACCGATCATCAACTCGATCTAGCGTATGTTGGCCGACATTGGTGTAGCGGGTGCCAATAGTGCGCCGTGGCTTTTCATAAGGAAATCAAGATACAAAGGTCACGATTGAACAAGCCAGAGCTGAAGAAGGGAAGGAAGCCACGTAGCATGGATATGGTTCTGGTACTAAGATGGCAGTGGTAGTTGTGGGGAAGGAAGTCTTTGAATCAATCGTTTCGGCCGCCGCACGCAGAACCTTGCAAGTAGACATGCTGGCATCTCATGACGGCAAACTTTCGATCGTGGGTGGACGGAGTCGTGATCAGTCACTATGACTAATCGGCTATTTGCTAGTCAACCCCAAAGGAAGCTTGGGGAAGTGAGTCAAAAGTGCTCTGAAGTTCAAATCTTCCGCCTCCAGGTCTTCCTCCATCCGTTGGCTGATAGAGAAGGCCATGCTTGCTAGAATTTCCATTGATCGTTTTTGGTGTTGACGCTGAATTTTCTCAAACTCGAGCTGAGTGAAACGTCTGAAATCGTCTTGTAGACGTTCAGTGTGGGCAGAACTGGATGGGCCCTGCTGAAAATAGAACTCTTGGAGCATATGTCGATACTGCTCCTGGCGTCCTGTTAAATTCTTCGATAATCTCAAAAGACTCAGATCAGTCTTAGCGTAGAGTATCGAGACCAATGACACTTGATCGTTGGCGAACCCGATTCGCCTCTTGAGCTTGTGAGTTGCTGCCCCAAACTCACGTAATATCTCCGAAAGCTGGTTCACCATCAGCCTCTCAGGGTCGCAATTGTACATAGGAAACTCGACGAAGAGGCCCCTGACTGCCTCGAACGTTGATGGATGCCCTTGGACCACGGCGATCAACAGCATTCGCCATTGCTTGCAATCGTAGGGCCCCAAAAGAGGCGTTCCTGCAAGGATGCGGAAAGCAACAACCAGGACATGAATGCCCCCATCGGACACATCGAGCCCTTGTGGAACCTAATCGAGTTTGTTAACCAGGGTTTATATCGCTGATGGTAGTCAGTATCGGATTACCTTGACGTTAACTTCTACCTGCCAATCAAGAGGATCTTGGTTTGCATATATCTGCACGATAGCTCTGAAGATGTCCATGGCCTGAGGATCAGGACACCCAGTCTGAGGGTTGTGGAAAAAAGCCTCACGCTTCTTACAATCGAGATGAAGCAAACACCACTGACCGTTCCGCAACAAAGGTACCAACATAACGTTGCCTCCCAACGACCTAGGTGGAGGTCGATGAGTCTGAGCCCATTCTTCCCAGTTACTCAGATTGTGCGATCCACCGACTTCGACTATGCATACGTCAGGTAGCAGCAGGGTTTCGAGGATGTGAAAGACTGCTCCAGTCCCCAGGCTTCCCGACGACTGGAGCTCGCGCAATACAGATTTCCGCATCTCAACGAGCTGTGGGCACGAGAATTCATCCTCGTTGTCCGGCATAGGTACTACATCCGAATTTGTAAGATGATCACTTTCGTTCGTGCCCCTGAAGGCATCTGACTAGTCATCTACAGTCAGCAGGGCTGTTTCTAGCCTTGTGCAAAGAACACACGTACTGTGATGGCGTCAAGATCAGAGAATCCATGGAGAGAGTTTTGAATGATTGGGGGACTGGCCGACATCAGAGGATTGAACACAAATGTGCTGCAAAGGCTCACCTCCGAGCATTGCGTGGCGATGAGCCCGTTTCACACCAGGGATCTTGATTAAGAACTGGAACCTCTAGCTCCGTAGAGACCCCAGTGATGCTATGATTCCAAGTTCGTGGCGCATCAACACGCAAACCAAAGCGTATATCGTCGTTATCACTAAGCCTCCCCGATGATGGACTGTGAATATCTGTGGGTCCAGATGCGCTCCGATCCAAGGCCGGTATATCCTCTGTCGACTGACATCGATTGTGAATGGCGTCGAACGAAATGGAGTCCGACGACAGCGGGAAACCCTCAGGCAAAAGACGTTGTAGATCTCGCATGCGACGCAACTTCTTTGCAACTTCTTTCGAGAGATCCGCTGGTATTTGTCGCAGGATTACGCGATTCTCATCATCCAGGAGGCCTCGAACATGCTGCGCGAACGGTGTACATTTCACCAAATGTTTCTTTTTTCGCTCGGTGTTTGTCGTCTTCAAGAACTTGCTGCGGCAGTGGTCACACATGAATGAAGTAAACTGGCGTGAGATCCATCCCCTAGGCGGCGGCATGTTTGCAAAGTATGTTCCTACAACTTGTGAGTTCACGAATTGGCTCAGTGACACGTCCCAAGCCCCCAAATTAGTAACAACATCCCGGAATATGTTACAACCAAGCTGCCGCTTTGACCATGTGGGGTCATGTTTGCAAACAAATCGTTTGTTATTGAGCCCAGGAACAAACAAAATACTACGTACGTGTCTTCTGCTGCATTCTTTTATCTTTTTTTAATTCGTCCACTTTGTCTAAATCAGTAAGATATGAGTGCGTGGCAACGTGAAACCATCACGAGCGGAAATGGTGTTGCAGACAACCTCATCACAAACCTGTTGTTGATGCCAACCATGATGATGATGATAATGATGATGATGATGATGATGATCTTCACAAATCGACATGCACTTGGACCAGCCGGGTCATGGCTAGAGCGCCCTCACACGGAGTTGCATTCCACCTTCAATGTTTCCTAGTCAAACGCATCTTGGAAAACATCCTTGGAACCTTGCGATCGAGGCACGGGCTTTCCAGCCTCACGTCATCACCGATTGTCAAAAGAGCGTCTGAGGACTGGAGTCCACGTGAGTTTGAGCTTTAACTCTTTTCGGCTAGATCGTAACTGCTGATGTTCTCGTTCAGCAGCGTCTCGACGCGTTGGTGTACCATGTCTGTTGGGTCAGCATGATGGGCACATCAACAAAATGGGGTCCGAGGGCCATCGGAGATAAACAACATAGCGAATTGTTGAACACAGGTAGTGCCAGAAAGGCAAGGACATCTACCGTAACTCGGATTTTTGCGCTCTACATCTTGCTTTTATCACTTCGCTCGAGGTTCTCCTTGTCAGCTTCACTACACCGGGTACTCGGTCAAATTCCTTGTTCATGGGGAAGGTCAAGTTGCAGTGTATCTTAGTGGACGTCACATCTGATCTTGAGTTATTTACTGCTTCCCGCAACGGTGGAGCGCGACTTCAGGCTTCGGGGACAGATGCACCTCACCATCACATCAGAGTATCACTATTGATTGCGGGCTCAAGGGACTAAGCGTGGCATGGATCCTTTTCTCCTACTCGAACTACGAAGCCACGACAGTAAGGTCGAGTGAACAGAATCCAAAGGTCACTTCTACAATATGCTCAATATACTTTCGGGGTCAATTCCAGCATCCTGCCAGCGAAAGAGGAAATAAGCTTGTCGAGGCTGGTCTAAGACTCTATCGGACATACTTCGCCGGATTTGTGTATATCGAAGATCTGAAATGCTAATTATTTTGGTCAAGTGTGATGATTCTCAGATGGTATCTACGGATCAGAACACAGTGGTTCTACTCGTCGAGTCCATCCAAGCTAAGATCCTTTTGATTAGTGTATGAAACTGTCTTGAGTAGACCCATTATCCAATCTGCACCCCTGCTTTCCCGTCTTGCCGTTTCTCTCTTTCGTTGTGTGGTGTCAATCTATCAGGGTGTCTTTCCTGTTTGAGCTTGCGCCACATTGTCTTACTGTTGGTCCTGCTCCCCTTCGGGCGCGGACAGTGTTCTTCTGTTCGTTCTAATGTATTGGTTAAGCAGGGCCAATGACAGTATTAGCCTTGCAGCTGTGATGGTCTTTCCTGCGTCGGTGAATATCTCTCTGAGACCATTAAGTATGCCGTCCTTCCAGTACCTTCTCCTTTGAGCCCGGCAAGCTACGCAGTCTAGGAGGACGTGGCAAACGGTTTCCCTGTCTGTAAGGTACCCCCGGCATCGATCGGAGGGAGCTTCTTCGGGTCGTATCCCATGCAAATAGGAGTCCAGCCCGATTTTGCCTGTCTTCATCTGTACGACTATGGATGACAGGGCTTTCTCGCGGTCGCTATGGGCATCTATATGTGATTTGTGAGGAGGTGGGGCGCATGTGAAATACGCCCTTACGTGTTGGTGGGCCTGCCACCTCTTCTCCCACTCCCCCTTCATTCTCTGTTTAGATTGTCTCTTCTTGGCTGGTCGCAGTGTGTACGTCGGGTGTAGGGTGGCTCGTAGCTCTAGTCACACCTCACTCTTGTCCGGGTACCAACCCGCTGCTTGTTTCGCTAAGAAGTCGACATCTTAGTTTTCGGCGATACCTTTGTGCGATGGGACCCACTGGAGGGTGACTTCTACGCCTCTTCGTCGCGTTTCTTTCTGTCGTTTCTCGTGCTTAACGAAGCCACTTATGTCGTCTTCTTTGGCCGAAGTAGACTTTCTCAAGTGATCGAAAGGGATGTTGACACAGTGGCACACTGCTTTAGTGTCATCCAATGTCGTTCATGAGAAGTGTTAGAGTAGTAGAGCCGATGTTCAGTGGTTTGTCCCATAACGGCTCGCGAGCAACGGTGGTAATGTATACAATTGACCAGTATGACATCTCGATGATACAATTAATCACCATTGAACGTCAACGTTGATGGTTTTGTGATTATGCGATGAGATGCACTGGAGGAAATCTAGTATAAGCTCGAAAAGTTTGGTGGCATTATGCACATGGTGTTGCTATGAGTGGTTTGCAAGCAAGCGTCGGCTCCCGGGAGATCGCTTGCCCGACTCTACAGCTCGGCAGTGAAACGATGCACTTCCCCAGACCGGCGAGCTTTGAGCGGATGGCTCCCCAAAACGGATAGCTCAGTCTTCGAGTCCCGGCGATTTCACTACTTACTAATCAACAGCTCAGCTACTGTGGAGTGACTAAAGTCTCGCAAATGAATCAACGCGCTCCGCTGAGAACACTGCCGATCAGTTCCAACGCGCTCCATCTACCATCTCTCGTACAATTCACGGCGCCTCAACACACGACCAAAGCTCTGGACTAGCTCGAAGTGGATGTCCTCGCTCGTATACACCTCGCGACCAACGCCGTGTCCTTCCATCCGTAAAACGACACGTTTTCTGGTCGTACGAAAAGCTTAAGACGTGGTAAGGCTTCACATGGAGTACGCGTACCCTCACTCAAATGCTCGAGCCCTCTGGCATCAAGAACTGGCTTGCGAAGAAATAACCACTTCTTACAAAGGAAACTGCGCATCGAATATATCGCTTCGCCAAACGGCTTCGAAAATGGACTGTTCAGCAATGGTCAAGAGTCTTGTTCTCAGACGAGTGTTCTGTGAAGCGTGGAGCGTCTTATATGCGTAGAAACGTCTTCTGCAGTTCTGGCCAATAATTCGACAAGACCAAAGTAACAAACTATGAACAGAGCAAGGATATACGTGTCATAGCAGGGCAGCTATTTCTACAGCTGGTCTGAGCAATCTGACGATTACAAGGCGTGATCAATTAGATCCAAAACAAGGCTATACTAAACAAAGCTATCTACAAATCCTTAAGGACGGTCTGCTACCTATATTGCAAGCCAATTCGATCTATCAACAAGACGGCGCTCGAGTTTACACTTCAAGACTTGCGAAGGCATGGTTCGAGAAGAACCGTGTTTACGTCCTTGAATACTGGCCTTCATACAATCCGAATTTAAACTCTATTGAACACCTCTGGCCACTACTCAAAGAAGCGCTTTACCAGCTCTATCCAGACATTATAATGTGAAAGGGTGGAGAGGATTAAGTGGCCGAGCGTATGGAAGATGGGTTATGCCATGCATGGAGCACAATTCGCGAAAGAATAGCATACGATCCTTCCCTGTCGTGTCTTTATTTAGAATTTCCCCCTCCCCCTTCTTGCTTAACACTCTACTTCAACAACTTATCTCGCTCAATTCAGTAGATAAGAGCAGTCTTTGTGCTGTTTTACATCGACGTGGCAAGACCCTTCCGTAGGGTCGTGGCTACCCGCTCGTATCAGCAGCTGATAGCATATCACGGCAACCCCAACAGTCGTCTGTGCAACTGATCCTGTCCAGAAGTGTCAGTCATCGCGCGCATCATCGCAGTCTTTTCTAACTGACTGTTTCGCAGCCGTGCACACGGGCGCAGCCTCTTGATTTTTGAGGGTCGCTCGCGGTCGTGTCAGCCCCTCGACTCATCGCTCGGTCTGTCCGTCAGTGCACATCACTATTTCTCATACCGCATCTTTCTGAGAGTCAAGGCTGCTCTTTCTGATCATTTAAAGCCTGGGGGGTCGGGTTCGCACGATTTCAAAACACCGAGCGGGGTTGTCAAGTAAGGAGCGTCAGCTTTTGACATAGCTGACAGCCCTGACATAGCTGACAGCCCTGACAGAGCAACCTCATCTGCAGAGTCCACTTCTGTGTGCCCCTTGAAGACTTGATATAGCCTCTATAGGCGATATACAGTCGCTGAATCAAGGCCTCATCGGTTGTGCACATTTTGAACGGATCATGTCAGGAAAGCCTGTCGTAGCGCTCTTCTCGTCCTTGGGCCAGGCCAGATACGCGAACCACGAGTTTTTACCTAAGCAAACCATCAACCGACGGAAACACCAACGACGATCTTCGTCTATGGGTTTTCGAAGCAGTTCCTTCTTGTCTTGACACAGCGCATCCGAGTGACGAGCTCCAATAAGTATCGCCTCTTGACCGACTGCCTTAAGCTCGATGTGGTCGATCCTGCCATCTGGCGTCTTTCCAAAAGTACAGTTCCGACAGACATTATGAACACCACTAAGACGCGTCCGAATCAGAACCAGACAGCTCGACTACTATGCACAGGCTTTAGCCTCAGAATGAGAAAGAGCTGGGCGGTTATGCCACAAAATCCTTGTCCACTGAAACAATGTCATTATTGCGCAAACTAAAGACTTTGTCAGAAGTTTCTGCCTTTGGCCTGTTCACCAGTCACGATTCCTGGATTCAAGAGGCTCTTTTCAGAGCCCAGAACTTGCTCAACAAAGGTGATATAAGCCACCCCGAGATTCAGTACAGCAAGTTTTACTCTGCAGGCCGCGCCGCCGGTGTCGGCTGTTGGGGACTTCAGGGATAGCATGACCCCATGGCCGACACGGAAGGCGAGCAGCAACAGTGACCACACAAAACGTGACCTGAAGCGCAAACGTGATGAACCTTTACCTTATCATACAAAGAAAAAGCACCCTTTGCATGTCCACATCCACATCCACCTGCTTCTCCGCCGATAGCTGCAGAGCTCGGCTCGTCGCCAATAATGGGAGATGCCACCTTGCGTCCAGCAATAGTCACCGACCCGGCCAAAAGTTCTAAGTAATCTGACCTTAGCACGTCCGAGTATGATGATCTGCTGTTGGAATACGCGAACCGCAAATCTTGAACTTGGGACATGCTGTGCCTCGGCTTGCAGGTCTGTGGAGACACTGGCCGTTTGCTCACTAAACATGCATCTCAGATCTTCTCCACATGAGGACCTCTCTGAGCAACAAGGACGCAGACTCTTTTCATATGGCGCGTGCACACACCCTAGCTACCCTACTCGAATATCGGACAACCACGCTGTTGAAACAAGCCATCACAACGAATGGCGAAGCACCCATGGGCAAAAGATATGTCGAAGATGGCATCTATTAACTTATCTCATGGCTGACAATTCTTGACTGTAATGGCGACACATCTTTTTGTAGTCGATTGATCGAGTTAGTAGCTATCAGACCCGAGTTGCAAGAGTCGATCGCTGCTTCAACCAAAAGCGCTCATTGTTACCACATCTTGAACTCATCTACCCAACTCAAAGCCGAGATTGTGCATCGCGCTTGCATTAAAATTTGGTGCCGAAGTCCTAAATCAAGACAAGCTTACTGTCTTGAAGATGGCATCTGAGAGGGATTGTGTCAAGCCCTGGACGGAGACCACTTCGGTATAATCAAGCTTCTTCGCATGTCCCCCCCCCTCCCGAAGCCTCAACACTCCTGCTACAAATCCACGCACTGCACTTTAAACGTATAGACTTGAGATGAATCAGGGATATTTTTCCTGCTTCGCACCTGGGTCTTGAAATCGTGGCAAGGACGAAACATCAAGTCAGCCTTAAGAAGGTGGATTCCATCACGATAGGTTCGAGACACTCAGCGTTCCTTTGTCTGTCTTTTTGTGTATTCTGAGAGTGCCAAAGAATTCGCTCCGTAAAAGCAGCAAACTGTTGACGATGTTGTACGTGGTCGTGAGACGACACCCCTACTTTCTTTCGTATGCGTTGCCATAGTGCTATTCTGTGCCTTTTCCTTCTGCAAGCGGCCCGTGGTTAGCATGAGAAATGCCACCAACGGGGCCTTGAGAGTCGGGATGAATGCAAGCCTCATGATGTACAGCACCTCCGTCGCGCATGATGGGTTGGTAGTGGTTAGAGCCACGTACCTGCATCGCATTCTGAGCGGCAGTCGCTAACATTGGACCCTGAGCGTCCGCGATTTGTTTGACACAGGGAATTTTCTCGTCACGGTCGTTGAGCTCAGCCGTAGGAAATTCTTTTTGTCGTGACTAGGTTCCTAGATCTAGACTGACCAATCTGATTTGTCAGATCGGCACTGTGTTCAACAAGGCTTTCATAATCATGCTTCTAGTAAGGAGCCCAGGTGACTTTCTCTACGGGGCGCTGAGTGATGATGCGATGAACTCTTTAATGCAACTTCATGCATATGTTTTGAGGAGAGTGGTAAGGAGGGTATTGTATTATCTGTTCCAACTTTTTCACTCACTGGTGAATCATATAGTTGTGGCCTAATGTAATGTTCCACGATTCTTGTCAGCCAGTGTAGCAAGAAAGTAAGAGATTCGCGAGAGCAGCATATTTTCGGGAGTCTGCAAGCTACATTCTCTCGTAAAGTCCACAGCATTTTCTGATCAACGCCGCCTGTAATTCTAAGCTCGGTACACATTTCAGCCTCGCAGCTTGTGTATTCGCCCTCTGAATGCCTTAAAGTGGTTAGATAGTCTGGCGCCTTCGGGCGTTTCATGGCGATTCTGGAAATGTGCGCCTGAAGGCTCAATTGGCCACAATACACGACATCTTCGCTATCACAAAACATTAGAAACAGCACTTGAGCTCTTATGCGTGCTGGATCAATTAGTTTCAATTTCCCAGGGACTGCCAATCTACGTAGGCAGCAGAACCACCCGTGCGACGGACGACAGATGAGACGAAGGAGTACACACAAAGATAAAAGTACGCGATCTCTAGACTCAGTACCAAGGTAGAAACACAGGAGGTGGTCGTTGCCGGCTTGCCTAGCTTGGAGTCTCTTTCGGACTCCACACTACGTCAGCGGTAGTGATGCGTATCAACCAGATCCTTCCGGTTTGCTGGTTATCTTTTTGCCGATGGAAGCTGTTCTGAACATTGCTAACTCGCTATGATCACTGGAAAGAATAATGGAGCATATAGCTTCTCGCTAAGAACAAATGCCTAGTAAAACGTCATGTCCGAGCTGGTGCTACATTGGCTGACGTGTTTATGGCATGTGTTAATTCCTCCAAGCAGTATGCATATCCAAATCACAAGTTGATACTGTCACTTCCCAGTTGCACAGCTCGCCACTAACGATGAGCCCTTTATAACAAAAATGGCAAGTGGCTGCGTGCTAGCCACTTGAGTGCCCTGAGCGGGTTGCTCAATCAAGACATCCTGTGGCAATTCTGGAGTATTCAAGATTGAGCGCAGAAGGAGAAGTAACATATGGCAGTCGAGTTGATGGAAGCTTCGCAAGGATGCGAAGATCATCAATTATACAGGTTTTTGTTCAGTGCTGTGCCAACTCATCCCCACTTTCTCGCGTGCTTACTTGTCCGCGCATGAATCTCATTGTGTAGGACGAGGGTTTTGACATTGTAAATGTGGAAGGAACCAAGGGTCGCCAGGCAGCAATCACACATCCGCATATTGTCAACATGGACGTGTAGTGCCGGTGCCCCAAGCCACTACGTTAGGATGATGATCTCAAGCAGTGGGGACGCTCTGAAGTACTGTCCGGGTCATAACAGCGCCCCGAGTCGCTCGAAGAAGATAACAACAAATATAGAAAGTCTCTCTCAAATCTGCTAGGTACAGAGCCTTGACACCGGTCTTCCAGATCGATCCGTAAGATGGTCCTCCATCTGCTGTTTACCCATAGCTAAGAATGGTTGCAGTACCAAGCATAAGATAACAATCGCTCAATCGATGTCTTAAGCGTCTTCATCTTGGTTGATGAACGCTCCAATACTTCCCTGCCAAGACTCTTTGCTGGCTACGGCTTGCAGCCTGTATTCCTGAAGCGAACTTCTTGATGATTCAAGACTGTCGATGTACCTTTTGAGATTATCAAACAACGAAATCGTCTCATCTTTCATAGCTTCAAGCTCTGAGATTGCGGACTCGATCTCTTTCTTGGTGCTCCTTGCCAGCTTCAAGGCCTCTATTGCTGGATACAGGTTTTGATCAGTGACAGCAGACTGTGCAGGGGCAATTTCAGGATTTGCATGTTTCCAATAGGTTTCAAGCAAGGCCTTTGTATCTGGGTGTGCATCGTTGTTGTTTTGTGAAACTGGCGATAAATGGTTGCGAAACTCTTGGAGTTTTTCAAATTGTTGTTGGAAGTGGCCGAAGAATTCTTCCGTATGTTTGCTAACCAAGGCTACCAGGCGAGGGTCCAGGGTCTTTTTGGAGGCCAAGTCTTGCATGTCCTGTATCCCTCTTGGTGAGTTTGCTGCAGACTCCCCCTCGACAAATGGTCGTTGGACTTGGACAGGAGATTGAACTCCCACCTCAGGCCTCGGCAGAGGAGCGATCTGCCCAACGACCCGAGGACTCCCGCGAACGGAGGTCTGAGAACTGGAGGCTCGCGGCTTTACGGAAAGATTGGACGTCGAGAAGCAACTCTGCTGCAGCTCTTGCAGACTCAATGGTTGATTTTTTTCATTTTCTGGTGCTGCGGCTGAATCATTCGGTACACTGGCGAGCGGAGCTTGGCCTACAATGACGCTGTTGAGCATCTCAACAGCTGTGATCGGAGACTTATCTGAAGTTGTCGCGCCTTCGTCTTGACGTGCACTAGAACCATCTCCAGCCACTTGTTCCATGGGTTGGTTGATAAGATTGTCGGTCAAATCAGGGTGCTGAGTTTCTGATCCTTGCTCGCGAGGAGTAGCCACGATGACGCTGGAGTCATTTTCAATATTGACAGAGTTTTCCTTGGAGAGTTCAGCTCTTGGGCGTAAAGAGCTGCCCGAGTCATGGTCCTTTAGGGTCCATATATGCTTTCCGTTACTGTCTTGAGAGCCTTTCGTAAAGATATTCTTCTTTGAGGACAGCGCGTTACTGATTCCACTCTTTAGTTGGTTCCTGACCACATTGCTTCCGGAGGACTGAGTAATCTTTTCGACGATATCCTTCGAAGTGAGGCCATTCGGATAATCCCTCAGGATCTTTACCACAAGGCTATGATAAGCCTCTCTGGACTTGGGTCCCAGACTGGGCGAGGAAACCGGGATGGCGTTGCAATTGTTCACGGGCTCCCATCCGCTCGGTACTGATGACGCGTATGTTCCGCTCACTAACGAACCGATGGACCCTGGTACTGGGCTTGGAGCTGGGAGCTGGTAGCCTCGCGTTCGTCTCGTAGGCTCATTGTTTTCCACCAAAGCTTTCCCTTCGCTAGGTCAGTACACGAACTCGTGGTATGTTGCTGAGGAGGAGATATGCGCACTTTTCTTTGCGTGTGACGCGAGCGAGTCGCTTCTGCGGGTAGGATCATGAGGGCGAGTCATTGTCATTCAACGTGTCCGTGATAACCAAGAAAAAAAGTAAATAGAAAGATACAACCAGAACAAACGATTTGATTGAATGCCAGATGCAATACCTTTTCGGCGTTTTAGAGGACAGACAGGAGATTTCCAATGGCGCAAGCCGACGACAGGCCCGTGGGGGGAACGCTAATTACTGTCGCGCAGCTTTGAATGATACAGCGCACGGACAGAATTCTCGCAAACCACTTTACGCGCTCCACGTCAGCTCAACCACCGCTTCCTCTGCGCATCCACACCGCACCGTGGCTCCAGCAGTTTATCGTTCACTACCACGCGAAGGAGGTTCTCGAGGGCCGAACCCGACCTCATACTGATGTGGCAGGATCGTACAGGCCTACGAAGACGGCCGTACGCTCGAATTCATCACCAGAGCTAACTGCAATTCGCGGTCTGCTTACGTGAATGATAATCATCTGCACACTCTATACTCGGAGGACTAGCAAGACTGTGCCCTTTTTCTTTGCTATAAACAAACCGCAATTTGAGCAATTTGAGCAATTCACAATTCCATGTACAACAGTGTATAGTACTGTCAATATATAAGTTAACATCTCAAAAATTCGTTAGGTTATATAAATTGACCTAAGGTGTCTTTTCAAGTAGATCCAGTAAGAATCGTATCTACGTTCGTTGCGCAATCATCGAATGAAGATTCGAAATATGGTGTTCTACAAAATTGATGGTCGGCCACCATGTTTGTCGCCACTCCAACAACTTTCGCAAGGGAGAATACTTCCGAAGTGAAGCCGCAATTTCGATAGTATCACGAGCCATTTTGCCGTCTATACCCGACAAAGAGAGAGGAACAAAGGAAGAAAGAGAGGGGGATTCCTGCCAACTATGCTCAAAAAGATCGTACATGTTCTGGCAACGCAGATAACTGAAGGCTCGGTCACGATTGAGCTGCAAGAGTCGGATGAGCTATGAGTTCTCTAGCGATATGCTTGCCAGCGCGTCGCAGATCAGCACAGAGGGCGATACTGGTCTGCTCTCGATCACTCCGAGCAGCTGATCTGCTGTCATTTTCTCCTGACGATGGGGATCAACTTTTTGTGATAATAGCTTACAACGATTCTCGAGCTGTCGTGTCATTGTATCGTACAAGCAGAAGTGCGGAAGTCGCTTCCAATGCCGAATGGCTTGTTTCACTTCGACGGGATAGCGTTCGAACCACTCATCAAGATTTTTCGACTTGCATGAATCGATGTGGCACCGTTTTGAGCGTCGCTTGTCTGCCATCTCCAGATGAGTCAGTCTCTCTATCCTTTGAGAAAAACTGAAAGGTTCTGCATGGTACAGTGCTGCTTCGGGGTAGAATTTGGCCCGTTGTCGGATCCTTTGAGCAGGGAGACCTTCACAGCATCCAATTTTGACAAAGCCCGGCTCGAATTCGGACGCGAAAGCATACAAATATCCGTCTGAGAATTATTCTGATCTTATAGAGCTTTCCATCTTGATTCTGACGCTCGTTATGGAATTCCTATCACATACTTCCGACGTCGTGACTGTACGTTCTATATGGTTGCGGGCAGACTCAACCAGCTCTGGTGTGTATGTCTCTAGGTGCCTGTCAATCTGGCTTAAGATCTGTAGTTCGCGTTGCCTTTTGCAGATCAGCAACCTCAAGATCTTATGTACATTCTTCTCCGGTGCTTGCTTTGCCGATATACCGTGGGCTTGTTACGAAGCAGTATTGGAGCAGTCTTCTTGTTGCGACACTGTGCGTTTTTCATGGTACGTGCAATGCACTGAACGTCTCCCAGAGCTTTAGGTCGAAAGCCTGCAGCGGGCTTGGTTTTCGCGTCGTGCGAATCGCGGCTCTGTTGGACAATGCCTTTGTTATACTCTTCGAAACTTCGGAGACTATCGCCGCGGGGACTACAGATCTGATGTGCGAGATACTGTCGATCCTAATCAGTAGTAAACTAGATAGTCTGTGGATCTTCCATCCACGGCTCGTACGCTGATGCGAAGGTCAAAGTGTTCTCCGTTGTATGAGTCGGATCCCTTGGAGTGATATACAACAAGTAGTCGATGGTCGTAGCATACATAATTTGCTGTTTTTGGTTAATCGACAAAGTTTGCCCAGTCCACTGGGCTAGCGTTCGTAGCGTCTTGAGCTCGAGGTCGCATTGCACTGCCCGCGGAGCTAGCGATTGATTGGTCTATGTTCCGATACGTTCATCTCACTCCCTGTCACAGGTGGACCCTGTCGCATACTCAGCCAGTACCCTTGCTCGATCAGGTTCGTCAGAGCCATTTCTCATGCCAAGTTGAGGCACATCAGCACTCATTTGTGAATCATCTTAAGGACATGTGTATGTATCATGATCTTGTTATAGACAGTGCTTCGGATTCGAGTTTTTGGCGCGTGCCAGATAACATGTAAATCAGTGCATGTGGTCATGCACGTTCGAAATTCCTCATGATCCGCCATTTATTTCACAAGTGCCCACCCAACACTCTTGCCAATGTTGCGAGGAAGAACTGCCTACGAAAACTCGTCATACGGCTTCTCTGCTCTATCTTCGCTTTTAGAAGCTCCTATTTTGGACGTCTAATTCTAATTCAACTCGTATGCTCAACAGAAGCTGCTGGAGCTTCAAAGAGCTGCGACTTATAACTGCAATCGTCTCACATGCTAAACTACGCACGTCTTCGATGTAAACGCCATGTATCTCGGAAATTGTGATGGCGGGTCTGATCTCTGGGCAACTCAAGGCTGCTGACAGCAACAGCTCGACCACTCGTCTGCTGCAAAATCCCGCAAACGACAAGCACGGAACCTGCTGGAAATACCTCCGCTCTCTATGCCTCGTGATCCTGCCAGCAATCCTCCCACATACGATGACTGCCTTGATAAACCGTTAACCACAAGAGCTCAACTGACCGCCGCTGACGGGCCCGACCAGACACCTCCCCAGGTTTTCGTGCCCCAGAGCTGCACTCCTGTTACTTGTTTTGAGAAATGTCTGTCACAAACGTTTTCAGTGTCCAGAGTGTGCACGACGCTGCTTGCCAGAGTAAAAGAGGCTGCTCCCATGCCTCCCACCCCTGATCTCATCGTTGCTCCTCACATCCCAGCCTCTGCAACAATCTGTCTTGCGAGACCCGTGACTTGGTCCCGTGGATGTTGGCCGTATATCCTTTAGTAGACAGTCACTTATTCAATTCACTCATCAATCTGGTGAGGGAGTCGCAGCCTGTGATGGCATCGTCGCATACAGCCGACGAACAACTCCGGTAGACGATAAGTTTGACCGGCGGTATACTTTGCTCTTGCGTTCGAAAGCGCTCATCGTTGTCCAGGCGTATTCCGGGTATGGTCAGAAGGCGTGGAAGCCGAGGGTAGACGTGGCCAGAAACATGCTTGGGCAAGCGACGCCCATCTTGGAAAGGGATGTGTAGCCAAATCATGACAATTTGGACCGTGACCTGTTTTCCTTTTTCCTCGTTCACCTGCCTACATCTCTACTCTTGTTCAGTCCATTGGAACGATCGTCATGTCACAGGCGAGACTCTTCGAGGTGTGTCTTTGACATCCAGACCACTTGACAAGCGTACAGTGGGAGGAGCAGCTATACAGGGTAGGGTAATTTTCATTGGGCTGTCTAAAGACAGACAGTGACTGGTAGGCGGATTAGATGACAGCGCGTAGCTCAATAAGCTACAATCTGGCTTGAGCTCCAATCTGGCTGGACCTATGCAAGGTTTCGAACAGAGAGCGGTAAGGCCGCGAATCTGCTGCTGACGTGATCCTCACAGGGTCATAAACAGCAGAAAAACCCGTTCATGCACCGTGACAGAGCCCCTCTTCCAGGTCAAAATTCTCGTGAGAGACTTCTCAGGATATCGACTCTGAGATTTCCTTATCGATTTGGCCGCGTCCTCCAGCTTCTCGGCTATCTAATCATCGCATCCAGTGTGGCTGACGCGTTCGACTGTTTAGTACAGGCCAGGCTTTCCCACCAACGCGATGGATTTCAGAGGAATCAACGACGTTTTCGACGGCCTGTCATTGTATATTGCCATCTCTTGTGGCGGTGATGAAGGCTCACATCACTTAAGTAGTGCGTCTTCACTACTGGGTACACTAAGGAAGATATTGATATCGAAGCAGGCAGATTTGGTTTGCAGGTAGATGAGCTTGCGGGCCCCTTTCAAGGTCAGAAGAATTGAAGTCTTTCCAGCCCAGTCATCCCAAGGGAGGTGCCATGTTTAGCCAGATTACCCGTTTAGGCAATCAATAGCTGACAGACACGCGTCTTCGCGTTGTCTCCGTATCATGTTGTGCTTGAGCAGCGAAGATCTCGATGTAACAAAACTAATGAACCCTCCCAATTGTCGAGCAGAGCAAACAAGTGTGTGTTGCAGATAACAGGACAGGTACCTGCGTTCGAGTCCAAGGTGTGGTTCGAGTTCGCATAGGGCGAAGAGAGATGAGACTTTGATCTTGTCTGACTTATGACTATCGAGCGCAAACTCGGTGGACGCAAGTCGGCTTGACCAATAAGCTTGCAAGTGAAACAACATGCGCATGCAGGCGATGTTCGATCCCGGCATTCGATTTTTCTGATCGCCCGTCAAATGCAGGTCGTTAGGCTGCAGAAAGTCACCCGGAGTTCTGTTACTGTAGCTCGTATCGTGACGACGATGGTCTACGGACAACGTTTCCTACACTAGGATGGCGTCTAGTTTGTCAAGGTCAGGGATGTACACGCGGTGTCTGCCGGGCCGCAAGTCTTGCATAATTGTGCGATGGAGTCAAATCGTTGGCGACAGCAAAGTGGAGTCGCGCTGCTACACCAGAATTGATGATAGGAATCGTCGCGTAGTGCTCGTAAAGCTTATTTACAAGAAAGCGCTTCGGTGTTGAACTGTATGCGAGCTGTGAACAAGTCGTGGTTGTTCTCAAGGTGGGGCATGGTCAAAGCACGGGTATTTTGAGGTGCCACTGCACATGAACAACACTTGTCAGATTTGTGGGTCCAAGAATGGTCGCATGATGTCCAGGTAGTCTGCAAGAAGGCAGCCAGGACTCAATTTCCCAAGTATCTTCCAGGTGTGTCAGAAGCAAGAACTAGGGATACATCAGATACCGCAAGGTACCGTACCCGCATATTGGTCAGATGGTTCTGTGGATGCATTGACCCCGCTCCCGAAACCTTGTCGGCCTCGAGTCCGATATCCCAATCCAGCTCACTCGGAGATATGGTGTACATAGACCTCATGGCTGACTCAGGTCCTGTCATTGTGCTATAACTCGTCACCACCTGTTGAGCGAGGCTTATTTGGTCGTTATCGCGGCTTCCATATCCTATGTGTCAATGTCATTCGCTTGGAGCTATGCCTGGTCTTTCTGGAAGGGCTGGATTGTTGGAAGCACTCGAGTCGAGAATTCATCGGATCCCGATGCTCACCCTGATCTTCTTCCTGAACAGACTGCCGTCAAACTGCGCTTAAAAGCTTTCGAAACAGGGCTTTGTCGTTGTGGTAGATCTGAATGTTCACCTTTGTATGACTGTTACGAGATCGCCTTTGGAGACGGATTGCCCAATCTGCCAGACCATTCAAGATATCTGACATGCAACGAGGCCAACGAGATCATACAACAATTCGGAAAGGTAGTCTTGAGACCTGGACACCAAGTCATGTGGTGTGGGGTGCCACGGACCTGGGCGCAGTATTGGGCGGACCACCATGGCTTGCAGACACTGTCAACGGCCATGGGCCCCTTGATGGATACCAAACACCACCTGTGTCGCAAGAGGACAATGACACCTACACAATGGTCAAATTACGTCCGCGGCGCTTCGCTACTGTTCGCGTCGTGTTTACCAAAAGGTCACGTGATTACCCTTCTTACCAAGCCCCCTCCGGCCCGATTCAATCCGACAGGACAAACAACTTACCAACAACTCGAGGAACCCATCCTCAAAGGAAGCCAGGGTGGTGAGTCTGTGCTAAGAATCGAGATTGTTCATTTCACAGTCATGGGACTAGAAGGGATCCGGTATCAAGCATGGCCGTTGGATGAAGTGGATACTTGGATCGAGCGGTCTAAGGCATCTCTTCCATTGAGGCAATACACACACCTTAAAGACCGTAGGTAAAGACAGAGGACGAAACGAGGACTTGGATGCTCACGACTATCAGTGACCCAAGTCTGGGATCGCAAGATCCAGATGATTCCAGAAACCTCAGTCTTTTCTAGGAAATCAAAAGCAGCCCAGGTGTCATTACCCAAGATTGAAACCAGAGGATGTGAGAAAAACCAGAGTACGCCTCAGAAAGATGACAAAGGTGCAGGAAAAGAGGAGAAGAAGCGGAATAGGAATGAGAATCTAAAGAAGAAGAAGAAGAAGAAGAACGAAAGGAAGCAGGAAGACGAGAGAAGACAAAAGAAGAAAAAGACGAAGAAGGAGAAAAAGAAGAAGAAAAAGACGAAGAGAAACAAGGATACGAAGAAGGTAAGTGATAACTAAGTAGAAAAAGACATCGAGGGAAACAAGAAAAACATGATGAAGAAGAAGGGGGAGTGGGATTCTGACCACGGATTCCAGTGCCATATTGTCCCTTCATATTGTTCTCACTGACACTGGCTTGATTGCCTGTACGCTACAGTTCCGTTGCAGGAAGCCTTCATGACCACAGTTTGGCTCACTTTCAGACTTTTGTCTACCGGTACCGTCCAATGCCCTGATGCTGCTCTGCCTTTCGCATTTACCAATCCTCAAGAGCGTGGATTTGTTGCATTCTCTGAAATTTGCCAAACAACTAGCATTGATGTTTACACTGGGAGAGACCTTGTTTCTCAACAGCAACGAGCACAGCTCGAAGCTTTTGCTCTTTACCTGACCCGTCTGCGTTCGGATGCTGTTGACCTTCGACGTTTGAGAGGCGGAAAGGGTGCACAAGAGGTATCATGGAAGGACATTCAGCCACAGCACACCTTTGGCCAGGCAAATACAGAGTCCAAACAAGACCGTGTCTTTACCCGACTTGAACACCACAAACGGCTACCGTCAATGCAATACTATTCGCTGCTTGTTGTTCGTCATTCAGTGTCGCCACTATTATTGTCACCGTCCTCGCGATCGCTGTCGCTCTCCGTCGCCTGTGCTACCCTCTTGCTACAGTCGCTTTGTGCTCCGGGAACGAGGTTAGGGCCCACCACTCCAATTTGCGGATGTGTCAGGAATGGAGAAACAGAAGGGAACAAAAGGGAATGAAAGCTGAAAATGATCCCGGTGTGATAACATAATAAGGCTGGTACAAGCATGAAGTGGTCGCGTTAGTGTGTACGAAGCGCCTTTTATGGAGTTCTTGTCGGTCAAGAAGAACGGTCGCCGTCCTCTTAGGCTGTGAGTGAAACGTCGAAAGCAACTCAGTAGATAGTCGGCCTCTAAGCACGCCGCCAGAACCATTGAACTCTACGACATTGCAAAGCGTATAGTTAATCTCGGCATGGTCTATGTGACCATGGTATGATTAGAAGTCATAACTTCCGTAGTTTTGTTACCTTTTCATCATGCAGCATGAATGATAGACACGGTGGCTGTCTATGGTAGATCCAACCGACATCTGCAGAAGCTAATAGGATTGTACTAGTACCACTGTCCAGTAATGTACTTGTACAAGCTTGTAGTAAGCAACCACGTTCTATGCTGGCACAATACCTAATGGTAGGATCAAGTAGGTGGACACGGGAGTGGTATCTGTAGCTTTATATCCCTACCAATAAGCAGTTTAGATGCTACTGTGGCATTTTCAAAACCCTAAAGCGAGGGTGATGAGCAAGCGCATCGTGTACGAGCGCCTAATAGCCGAGCATGAGTGCGTGAAGAATTAGAAGTGGCTGTATCACTCTAATGATGACCCTCATACAAGAAGTGATGCTTTTACACGAGTCTTGCACGCCGAGGCAATTACGCTAGTTTCATAGAGGCAAAAATCTTAGACGTCACTGGCAAAACCATTCGACTCGAAGCTTACAAAATGATTTCCAATAGTGCAGAGTGCCCGGCTGGTCTGACCCCCCTAACGTATTTTCTAATGCTACGGTAGGATGTTCTGTGGTGGAACTTTCAACTTCTTGATTGGTGCCTCGTAGGGATCCACTGCTCATAATGCTCTAACTAAACCATTCGTAAAGCTCATCACAAATGGGATGGTAGGGTCCGTGAAGGGTTGTGCATATCTGTACAACATAAACAAAGTGACTTTTTCGAAATCCTTCGAACGGGTCTATAACAAAGGACTGCTCGTCATTTCGTTGTTTCGTTGACAAAAGTGTGATTAGAATACGAACGAAAGATCCTTGTTCCGGCGAAGGTAACATGGAGTACTCGGGCTTGTGTGAAATTCACGCTGATGCAATAGAAAGTTCCAACAATAGAGGGAGCTACCCTTAGGTCTCACCACTCAGATGATCATCACCTTACTACTAAAGCATGCATCAGTGACTGTGGTCACGATGCCAACGACACCTGGTTGAAGCGACCTTGATGGAGTAACACCTGAGTACAATAAGATCAATGAAACCATCAGCAAGACCTGGACTGTCGCTCGGTCGGACTGTCCCAGCGTCAGTCGAGTACTCGAAGAAATACCTAACACGCACATACTTCACTTTGCTTGCCAGGGAGCATCCGATAAGTCGAATCCACTAGACGGCCATTTGCCGCTTCAAAAGCCTGATCAATCAGGAGTAGCTATAGACAAGCTCACTGTTTCTACTCCAGGTTTTGCACATGTTATCGGCTCATTGTGGGCTGCTGACGACGAGACATCAGCTCAAATCGCTAGACTGTTCTACAAGAACCTCCAAAGATATAGTTTGGAGCCAGGTGTAACCAATGCTGTTGCTAGGGCTTTACATTTTGCAGTTCGAACGACTGCAAAGCAGTATCGAGGCCATCCCGAGCTTTGGGCGCCTTTCATTCACATAGGACCTTAAGTAATCCTTATACACAAGCGACAAGGTCATCCTCCACAAGATAGTCTGTCCATGTCCTTCCCGTATAGCTGACGCGAGAATTACAGTCATAGTGCCATAAACATCTCCTGCGGAGTTTATGTACTCGAAGGTGGACTCAGTTGTAGCAGCAGCGGTGATGCGGACTGCACTGAGGTCAATTCATTTAAAGGTTCGCGGAGGTCTCCAAAAGGACTACCGATCAGCGATGCTCTCTTTTGAGCTGACATAGGGGATCTATGCTTCGCTGGAACAAATTCGCGTCTAAACGTTTCAGACTGGCACAGACCACCCTAGAAGATGCTAACATAACATTTGTCTTGAGAACAGAGACAATGATCGATGGTTATTATGACAAGCATACTATTCTCGCGTGCTTTTCATTTAACAGCAGAAAATACGGACATAGGACAAAACGAAGAGGAGGATTGGTGGCTCAAGCGGCGAGGGATTAACTTGTCAGCTAGATCGTGCGAGTGTTATCAAGGCATAAGCCATGAATTAACGAGGTGCATAGATCGCCTGGTCTATCTGCAGTCAGCAACGTCTGCATCTCACCTACATATCGTCGTATACTCTCGTTAGTCAATGCATCAGCTACACTGTAACCACTCACATGGACTTTGCATGATCTCGCGCGCCTCTACAAAGCTGCCAATGCAAGCTTAAGTAACCGAACTGCTGGCTTCGGCCAAAGCACTATCTTATGCCTGACCATTAAAATCTGACAAAGTCTTGGTCGATGGATATACGATGAGGCGCCATGTAGTAGACAAGACTTTCAAATCAATGCGTATACGTTCGAAGCGTAGACCCCATGACAATCTTTGAGTGTTCCAGATACTTGGACAATGAGACCTCGTCGCGGTGGCGAAATACGAAACCCCGCACTAGCATTCTAAGCGCTCACCACTCGGCACAAGCAGCCACATGCGCCACGCACAAACTTTAGAACATCCCCATCCGAGACCATTTGTCTAATGGATATACCTGGGGGACGATGCCAGCAATCTGAATATCGGGAGCGGACATGTATGCGAACCCTAATGCGAGCTAATGCAGCATGCTTACTGGCCTCGCGCGTGAGCAGAAGGCATCTGATTGATCCTGGCCGTAGGAAGTGATTCTGATCATTGGCTGCGTCTTATGATCCAGAGCAGTACGGCTAAAATTGAGATTGTCGATTTACGTATGCGGCGTATTTGTGGAGGGTCGTCATTACTCCTGCTGTTGTCTTTTGATACAAGAACAAGAAGTGTCACCACGTTTCAATTGATGTAGAGCATGGAAACGAACCCATCAACGACCTGAACTATATCTGACAGCCAGAAAGCATTGCGATTTCCATCAGATCAACGACCGGGAGAGAAACGCAGAGCACTCCAGAAAGCCGTCCATCCAAGATCTGTTGCCAGTATGAGTGGAGTCGGGTCATCCTTCAGAACTCTAACATCTGCAGTAGAGAACTTTGTCAAGTTACAGGCAGATGCAGAGCACAAAACAGATCTTGACTTCCTTGTCTCGTCCGCGAAAGCGTTGAAGCAAGCGTTGGAGCAAGCTACGGATGCTATCGCTTCTTGGGCAAACGCCTTGCAGCAAGCATTCCTCCAAGAGTCAGAGGACGAGATCGAAGACACACTTGCAGAACGTCGCTGGATAAGCCAATGACTAAAGCATGTCACTGGCAGACTTTCGAACACAGAGCGTCTGGATTTACACCTGATAAATTCCACGGAACACATCACAGACCACCTGCCGTCCTTGGCATTGAGCGATGATGTAGGCTCGGATGAGATTTTGCAGACCTCAGAAGACATCCGGTTGCTGGAAGCTAGATTGGCCAACGTTAGTCGGCGTTACCATGAGGCTTATATTGGCCATCAAGATTTATGGAAGGCTCTGGAAAATACAATGGACCAGCTCGTAAAAGGTCGTAAGTACTATGCACTCATCCGTAAGAAATCTGAGTTCTCCGACCTAACGTGTCAGAAGAATCATACATGGTCGATGGAGATGACGATTTGGCGTTTCGCTTAACCACTTCGGACTCCAAGTGCAAATACTTTGAGCTTCAAAACGACATAAGATGTAGTGACTGGCGAGACTTCGATCACTGTCGACAGATAACAAAGGAGGAAGTAAAAGTACATGTCGATGGCAACAGCGGTCGGCCTGGTTCTCTTGTCTCTTTGGACAGAAGTCCTCGACGGTTCTGGAACATCAGCAAACAATACACGAACAGAATAGGTGGTTACACGGTTGCCATAATAGATATGCGTCTTATGGAACGACTCGGTATTCGTTACGCCGATACTCGCGCAGAGCTTGGGCTCGAAGGTGGTTATGCAAGAATGTACCATCTCGTTGTTCATGGCTGGGTGCCTTCTCGTTGTATACTTGGGACCGTTTCTGGCGTCCTGTTCGAGAAGCTATACCAGCGTAGTGGAATATCTTGTGCTTCACAATCAACAATACATAAGAAAGGTCCGTGGAATATTGTTCTTTGGGCACAACCTTGTGTCTGACTAATCTAGAATAGGAGACTATGGAGTCTATGATCAGAAAATCTCATTGGATGCAGTTCTAGATAGCCTTCTCGAAGGGAATGACATCTCACCATGGTTCGGAGAGGTTCTTGTGGTTCAAGGGCTGCTTAAACGAAATACCTTTGCAGATGGCAATAGGTATAGTAGAGTTAAGCCATCTGCTGTGGCTCTGATATGAGTCGCATGATTGCAATGAAAGAGATTGAGCCGACTTCAAGACACCGACATGAGGTTTTACGACGTTCGGTACCAACCGCAAAAGAGGCCTGGAGCACAGCTGTTTTGGTTATGTACAAAGCTATGCATGCAAATGACACGTCGAGTTGGCAACTGGAGAGCATGCTTTATCAATTCGTGATCTGCCAGTATGGTCGTCTTTGTCAATGTATGTGGCAGCCTCTATATCCTTTGGTCTCCTGTAAGGTTCGAGCTGCAAGGTGTGAGACACACTACTTGTATTGTAGAGGCTCTGACTTGTGACGTAGAGATTCGTGTGACTTGAATATTCATGTGGGCAAAGCTTGACACACAAACGGATCGACGGGTTGAGCACCGTTGCTTTCACGAAGAAAGCCGTTCCTGATTGCAACATCCCTGCACTGTGCTTGAATTAAAGGTAAATTGCGTTGATTCGCAAATTGAGATGGAAAGCATCTCACGAAAAGATATTGGTTTCGAGATTGTAAACCCATGTACAACTGAAAAGAAATGGGCAGACAGGTGGCTATCGCAGACCGTCTTGGATGAGCAATGGGTCGAACTCTGGACAAATCCAGTCATCCACTTAACCAGGTCCTACTGCGTTCCACCTCTTGTGACATCTGAAAACGAATGTTGCGCTCATCCTGTTCGCTTCGACCCAGCACTCGTTGGCCCAGCTAGATACAAGCACTAGACACGATATTTGCCCTAAGCTGTGTTCACGCTCCGACCAAATGGCGGTATCCAGCTCCAATGCTTAGCTAGTAAGTCAAAAGCTTCCTGCTGCAAGATGGAGAACCTCGCTAGATCTGGCGTTGAATCCAGCTCAGCTCTTGAGTTCAATGCGTGGAGTTCAGATGCGAGTGAACAAAGTGTCTCGCCAGCGCGTTCTCCTGCGATTGAGGTTGATGCAGAAGCATTTGAGGTACGTACGTTGTCTCGAGCACAGTATTCGGATGCAGCGACTGTAGAGGTCACCAAAGAGTCATGGAGGACATACACATCGTCCTTGTGGGTTGCGTTGTCCCGCGCCAAGAGCTTCGCGATGAATTTCTAGTGTGCAAAAAGCTATAATTTCCAGGTCCGTTCTAACGATACCGTCATACCCCGATGATACGACATAGGCAGCATTGCGGTTGATGTGTGAGAGGACTGCTTTTCTGAGCAGCGTTTGGAAAGTCGCGCGATGGCTTGGACGCATATGCTAGAGGTAGGAGAAGAAGGCCAAGAATAATTCTTTGTCAATCGGGCGTCGTGTCTCTATGTGTCACTCTCTCATTTGCTGATGGTACAGGCTAAACGGAAGAAGTCGAACGCGGAGGGAAGTCGAACGTCAACTTCAACACGACGACGAGGTTCGCCACGGTCGCATTCAACGACCAGCGACTCAGATTGGTCAATTCTTCTAATGCGTACAGTTGTATATCACTTCTTCATACGTGAGCGAACAGATCGCGATGGGGATGGTGTTTTGTTGTCGCGTTTTCACTCCTTCTGTTTCGCGACGATATCTCCTGCATCGACTAATTCACGACCTCGTTTTGGTGGTACCTTCTTGCGACCCTTCTTCTCTTGTAGAGTTATATGTTTGAACTCAAGGGTCTTCTATTTGAGCTCCTGTTTGGCCAATTTGACGGTTTTATGACCCAAAGCCTGAATGGCCTTCTCGGCGATCCACGTCGCCATGTCCAGTTTCTCATCTGTAGAAGCGTTATTTTCCTTGTTTAGTTCGTATAGGTCCTTCTCAAGGGTCTTAGGATCGTATATACGAGGTTGTAGGCCATCTAGTTCAAATGGTGGTAGTAGAGGTGGGTTTTTGACGACGGCGGGCCGATCTATTACGGATTGAGGGTCAAATGAAATAAGACCAGCCTTTCTAAATGCCGATTCGAAGTTCGAGGGTCTAAATGTCTCTTTACGAGCCTCGTGATATAGGCGACAGAAGTCCTTTTTCTTGGTTGGGTCGCCGTTGTTTAGTTCGCAAAGCTGGTGTAGCTTATCCTTATATTTTCCTATAATCGGCGAGAACATGATTAAATCAAGAGGTTGTAGAACATCGCTAGTATGAGGAGGTAGAAGAAGTATTATGATCCTTCTATCTCAAAAGTTGTAGATGCGTTTCGTGTTGGTCAGGTAGGAGAATCCTATACTGTGCTCCGTGTGGCCTTGTTTCGGGTATAAAAATCTCATTCAGCCACGCTAGAGCTACTTCGTCGTTTGTCCATGCGGTAGGGGTAGCTTTATACTTATACGGAGGTGGCTAATCAGGTGTCCAGTCTATACTAACGTTCATACCCTCAAAAATAATGAGGGGAGATACGCTAGTGCCGCCGCCAGAGATGCACTCGACGATAGAGACCCATTCGCGTGTTTGAGAGTTCCTACACTTAGTTCTCTTGCGTACCTTGCCCCAAGCATCAAAGGCAGCTCCTACGACCTTTCGTGGGTTGATCTTGCCTATACATAGGCCATTTTCTTCCATATTGTGAATATTCGCGTCCAAAATCCGGAATTTGTCGCGAAACGACGAGAACATGTCGAACCATGCCCGTACGTTCTCTTCCGTGGTATTATTGACTCGTACGGACTCATGGGGATCACCCAAGAGCGAGCCACACCTTGGGTATCTGTTGAAGAATTGGTATAGCCATTCGCGTCCAAGACCCGCGTTAGATCCAGATGCGCGTTGGATTTCAAGAGCCATTGAACGACAACGGGATTGCGACGGCGGCTGATGTCTTTAATCCAGATCCATGATCCATTCGGCCAACTCCTCCTCTTGTTCCTTGGTTAAGAGGCGTTGAGAGACGTGAGCAGCACGTCGTTCGAGTCGTCCATTCAATCGGCCGACGATGGTTGCGCGTGGGATCCCGTACGTCTTACGAACGTACGCGTATGTCATTGTTTCATCACGTATGCCGGCCATGGCGATAGCCATATCAGATTTGGTCCAATTGGGCATTGAGACGTCGTGTTGATTGAGAAACGATGGAATCAAGTTGTATACAGCTGATCGAGAGATCAGAAGACGCGTTCGACTTCCCCGCGCGTTCGACTTCTTCCGTTTAGCCTGTAAACTGTGCTATAGCATTTAAATCACTCCCATAGTGCCATCGCAAGAGGTCGTCTAGACTTTCTTGTGCGCAATTAGGTCGAGTTTGTAAATCTAAGTCCTAGATCTTGTGGCGATCGACGTGCTCTCTTGGTTGATCGCTCCGAGCTTGCATATCATCATTGCACCTTTCCTTCCTGCAGCTACCCCTGATCTTGACCTTGGACATATCGACAGCTCTGGATATGATCAGCACACGACAAAGCCGATCCACAACGACCTTCACCCTACTGCAGGGATCTTCTCTGCTCTAGTAGTTCGATTTTCTTGAACATTACGGCCGCTTTCCTCAAAGGGGATGTAAAGCGTCTTCTGTGCTTCAATTTGGCTAGCTTTGCGTATATGTGCGAGCTGTCTAGCTTGTGAATGCCAATGTAGAAGCGGAGAGACTGTTCGAGTAGTCGTTTTTGTAGCGATGAGATGCCTGTCCCAATCACTGCAACATTTATGCCCATGGTTCTGGATCCTCCTGTTATCACCTGTGCTGCAACTCTTTGGACTCGGTTGAGCATTGCGATGGCATCTTGCCCTGCCTAAGCGACGTTGAAAAGAGTAGCCAGATTTGTTGTTGTAGGACTGGCAAGACCTCTCACCAGACTCGGATCGTAAGGCCGTCGGTTCCTGGTGCTCGACCTGGATTTGCAGAGAATAGTGCAGTTCCGGCTTCCTCTAGTGTTATTGCATGTGTGCAGAACTGCTCCCCGCCTTTGGTGTCTGATTGCTCAGGCTGTTGTGGGACTGACGGTTCTGGAAAGAAGTATAGGAGGGCCCCCGTGCCATTTCTGCTTTTTCCCGGGTAGTTTCGCCGTCTCGTTTCTTGATAGATGCAATTCTACCAAAGCTTGAGGTCTGAGCCGGGTCAGTTTATTGTGAAGCTTGCCATATGTTCGTAGCGTCACCGAGAAACTCCGTCCAGTGTTCCTTCTTTTGCTTTGTGATCGCGTGGTGGAAGTCGTGTCTTGCTGCTTTTGTAGCTGCCTCGAGGTTTAGGCCTCGCCTTCCCTGTCTTCTTATTGATCTTGCCTGGTTACGGATGGTCGTGTATCTTCGCCGTAGTACTGTCAGGTTTTCTGACCACCATATTCTTGCGTACTTGGATGGCTTTGCTTTTGGACAGTGTTGTGCGATTGCTTCCTGGGTGGCCCTCTGGATATAGTCTTGCATTAACTCGACATCTGCTGTAGGGAACGGTGATGATTGCAGATCTTGAGTGTACTAATCATAAGGTCTGAGGTTGATTATCCGTTCTTGTCGTTTGGCGTACTCTGGGCACGCTTTACTGTAGGATGGATGTCCCCTTTTGCAGATTATGCACTTTGCTGGTCCCGTTTGGCAGCTTTCGTGGCCTTCTTGTGCGCACCATGAACAGCTAGGTGCGGCGATACAGTCTTTTACGAATGTGTCTGTACCTCTGGCATTGGTGGCATGATCTTGGCCCTCTCTGCTCCTGGAAGACCGAGACTTGCACTGTGCATCCAGACATGGTAATCTCCCTTCCTTCTTCTTGATCCTATAAGAGCTTGCTGACTTGTTCTTTTGTGGCCAGTTTAGCGACTGTTGATGCAAAGACTGCATGCTCTTTTGGCCTGCCGAGCCATCTGATCTGTCTGACTTCAACCCTGTTTTCTTCTGAGAATGCTTTGCTTGCAAAGTCGTTCAACCCTCCGATCTCCTGGTCGGTAGCCTCCATTTTAGGCACAAAATCGATCTCGACAGAGTACCACGTTGGCTCAAGGAGTTTTGCACCTTTAAGAGACATATTGATCCATCCCCCCGCGTGGAGTCTTGCTTTTCTTTCCGCCTTAATGTCCAGCGCAAGAAAGGCTAGGTGGACGTCCTTGTTTGTGTGCCTTATCATGAAGTGGTTCAGTTGTACTGTGTCGAGACCAATCGTTCGATCTGATTCCAGCTATAATTCTGCTTCTCGTTCTGCTTAGCGCTTCGTGGTCAGGGTGTCCTTCCATGTCAAGGTTCTTAAGGTCAATAACCATGTTTGATTTTCTCTTGTGGACTGTCTTTTTCATTGCGCTTCTTATCGATGGTCCTACTGATATTGCTGGAGGTCCAGTTGGTGACAGGCTACTTCTTTCTGACAGATCAAATGAGACTCGTGATCCTGAGTTTCTACGTGGTGTGTGTGCTATCTCTACTGCCTGGGTTGGGGCAGTATTAAGGCTTACACCATGAGCGGCGACGCTCAAGTATGATTCTTCCGTTCCTGTTTGTTGTGATGACGATACTAGGGAACCCCAGTTCGGGACTGAATCTTGCAGGCTTTTGAGGTCTAGGACGAGTGCTGTAACTGTACTCTGTATCTGCTTGATCTCTGCTTTATATTCATTCTCTTTTGCTTCGGCTCGTATTCTCTCTGCTTTAGCTCTTGTTCTCTCATCTTCCTCCCTTCGTTGCATGCAGAGTAGGATGGCTAAGATGTCGTCGTTTGAGATTGCTCGAGGTCTGGCGGCTTGTGCCTGCTTGTTGGGTGCTAGTGTCGGGCTTCCTTGCGACATGTAAGACTAGTCTCCCTCTGCTCTGGTAGCTCCTTCTCTCTCAAATCCTCTGATTTCAAGTAGCAAGCTAACGCAATCACAACACACATATCGGCTCCACCCCTTGGTCCATATTTCTCTTATGGCTCCAGCTTCCTACTACTAAGCGAAATTTTACAACTGACAAGAATAAAGTCTAGAAGTGAGGGTCGAGCTTATTATTCACCAATGATGGCCAAGTTTAGACCAGGATGTATGTAGATTGTTGTAGCAAGTTTAGACCGCGCTAAAGAAACACTCGGGAACTTGACCGCAGATCGATGCGGATTCAAGAGATCGTCCTTAACCTTCCCAGAGATACATGAACTAAAGATCTGCAGGCAATAGTCTTGCGTATAGATCGCCATAGCTACAGAAGAAAGATAGACAGACAGACTGAGATAGATAGTAAAAGACTTTTTCAAGATTTCAAAGAATCGCAAGAGCACCATAAATGAATGCTATAGCGGGCTGTTAAGGTGATGCATTAGATTGAGTAGAGTAAATGAAGTGAAGAGTGACCCGAAGCAGATTCACTCTAAGGTAGCCTGCACCATTAGATGCGGAAGTCGTTTGAGGGATGACTATTGACATAGATGGCTTGAATGTCGGAGAATCCGTAATGACTGAGCCTCGCGCCGTAGTGGTGATAGTAGTAGAGCCGGAGTTTCGCGCCGTAGTGCTAATAGTGGTAGAGCCGGAGCCTGCTGCCGCTCCTGTCACTTTAGCAGCATAATTTTTTGCACAGAAGCCATGTATAGAAGCCACTGATGTAGCAAGTGCTGGGGAAGCAGTTGCTCCGTATGAGGAGCACTGGTCGATGAGAGCATCGAAAATTGAAGGGCCCCATGGAATAGTTGATGTCCGTGTATCGGCTCGCGTCCAGCTAATTCGAGCATCGACCTTATAGGGCTTAGCGCTTCTCTGTGCGCAGCTCCGCGAGACAACCTCCGATTGGACGCACCGACTCTATTGATATGACCGCTCTGACCACATGCTTGATCGTACTGAAACGGCAGACTTGCAGTGGAGCGGACTGAGCTGTACCATAGTTTGAGTCTGTCGACCTAGACCTGAACCTGGCCTCTGAGATGAAACAGCTACAGAATGGACCCCGGTCCAAGGTAAACTCGAACACATATGTACTCCTGCGTTTGCGATCGCACTTATAAATCCCCAGGGCTAAAACTCTTAACTGCAAGATCATGGACTCGTCGGCATATGTGGCTACGCTCACAGATGGTCCTGATGATGTGTACGACGACGGCCGCCACTTGAGCGTTGTAGCAATGTATCGCGGTTGTAGTGTGAACGCTACGAATTTGGTCTTCAGGAATTACGGAACGTACATCTCTCTCTATAAGAATATATTTTGCGACGTAACTCTCACCGCTTTGGTCTCTTGTCATATACGTATACCCCGGAATCAGTCCCAGCAATCTCGAATCTGAGCATGATCTCGTGCATCCCAGAATACTGGATTCTGTCTGGAACCTTACGTCTTGGAGTCCGGCAAGATCGATCGCATGCCATTGAGTCTTTTACCAGTGACAATACAGAATCTCAGGGGTACAAGTCCGATTTTGGCGCCCTCTCCGAATTCGCGCTTGGAGAAGGCATTGATCACGGTTTGAGAAATGACTTCTTTATCATTATCGTAGACCTCCAAGTTTTGGACATGGCTCTAATCGAGGAGGAGGTAGACAAACGCCTTCTCGAAATTGTTGGTGGTATCGGTTGACCGGGAGGGTCACCATAATGGCAGGAGTGGCTCTCTCGGTAACACCTTGACATTAGAGTGCCTTTAGAACGACATCCAGCATATCGATAATCTGCGTTAATTTCTTCTTCATGCTAGACTAGCCCGGGTGCTATGACACGCGCGCGCCATGGGCTAGGTCCGCCTTACACTTTTCGACGTATAGGCATTTCTTCAAGTCCGAAGGGACTCCAGGTATAGCAATAGCCATGGTGTTCGCGAGAGTCGTGTTCAAAAAGCAAAGGTAATTTGTTCTATTTTATGTGTGCAAGTAACAAAATCAAGTCGCGTAAAGACTCCTCAAAAGTCGGTGACGGACAGGCATCAATCCAGACAGTATGTCAAGCTTGGCCTGTGGCATTGGAGAAGCAGGATACCCATCAATGCATATGTCACACTCTACTATCTCCACACACTCTTGGAAGACAGCCTTAGCTTGTACGGCCAAGCTATTTGGGAGGGATTTGGTCAACATGAAGTGGGCAGGACAGCCAGGAATACCACTGCATAATAGAGTCAGGGTCACCCACGCGACCACAGGCAGGTTTTTTCTTTTTTGATTTCGACGACACGCACTCCGCATCATTGTCACGTCTTCTTAGACTGTGCACGACTACCTAAATAATCTTCTGGACTTGGTCAGGTGATGATGCCATTTCAACCTAATGACAGGCCAAGCGCACGGCGAGGCCTGTAACGTACCACAAAATCCCTCAACCAAAATCACATTTTCCGGAGGGAATGAGGGAGTTCGAGCCACCGAGGATATGAGAGTGCGTGAGAGAAATAAGCAGTTTTTGCGCACTACTGATCGGATGCGAAAATTCCTTGCAGGTGAGTCCACAGAAGAATTTTCATCAAGACTGCAAGGGCCATGTTCTCGTAGACTCTCAGACGACTGGAAAAAGCTTGACGACCATCATTGTTTTTCCAAGTATGAAATTGCAAAAGCCAGTCTTGTCGTCGATGGCAGATCGATGGCATCTGTTGATGATTACGCGGCATAAGCAGTAGATAAGCCAGCTGAACGTCACGCAAGGAGGATCTGGTAGGACATCTTACCGAAACTAGAGAAGTGGGGGAAAGAAAGTGAGACAGTTTATCACGATCACTATCTTGGACCTGGACAGCGACACGCCATTACAATCCAAACAAGAGTCTATCCAGCCAGTGTCATTCGTCAAGATTTTCGGAGTCACTATGAAACAGGGCCCTACGATAAAAGAAACATCTCGCAAACAAGGTCGAGAAAGTTCCCAAGGTGACACTTGCCTTGGGAAGACTGCAAGGTCGAAGATCGTCGAGCATACGCCAGCTGTTTTCTGCGGCAGTAACTCTAGTCTTGAACTATGCGTCACCCATCTGGTACCTTGGAGGTTCTGAGAAAGCATAATCAACGCTCGAGGGAGCCTGGGAAGTTGCAGCACATGCAATATTAGAACGATCTCAGAGCCATGGGGATAAGCGTAACAGTTGTGGAAGCCAGCATCCTATCTTTGCATCAGCAATTGCAAGCTCTCCGACTCTATCCACGAGCTAGACAGCTCACGCATATATGCCAAACTAGCTAAGTCGAAGCACCAACTTGTACAGGTTACGGGCTCATGTTCAGCATGGCGCTCTCGATCATGTTTCGCACTCAATCTCCTAAATCATATCCAACGGCTCCTACAATGCAGTTTCAATCTGCTCTGGGACTATCTCTTGTTAGCTGTGCATCAAGTAGAAAGAGACCTGGAAAGCTTACGCTGATTCGAGGAGGCGGAGGCAGAAGGGTGCTCCGAGAGATCCGCTTGATCCTACTTTAGAGCGGCGCGTTAAGGAACGAATATAGAAAAGGACTAATTGCTGTTGGTCCAGTTGCTCATGTTCTGATTCTGTACTTGATTATTGTAATTGTTGCTTTGAACTCATGCTGCAGTCTGAGCGCCCGTTGCGAGAAGCCCACTTTCGTAGGCTGCATCGTACCTGCCGCTGCGATAAGGATGAGAGCCGCCGAAACGATTACCCCGACAGCTCATGAAGGCGCCGATCCGACAGCTTATACCCCTTACGGGGTAAAGAGCTTGAGATGAACAAATCAAATGTTAACAGCTGCGATCGTTGCTAAGATACTGTACCGAAGATATACTAGAGAAGCTGTCTAGCTAGCTGGCTAGACAGCGACTGTAGCTCTTCGAGCTACGTCCTATCACTGAACCTGCCTATCAATTCTACTGCATGCTTCGTCTGTAGCCTGTTGAACACTTCTGTAATCTGCATAGCTGCTCCTTCCACTGTATAGCAGAGTTGTCTATGGATCCGTATAAGGGCAATGCTCGGCTCAAACGAGCATGTAAGGGGCACAACCACAAACAAGCCTTTCTCCTGCACTAACTGCTAGACTTTAGCCCGCTCGCAATTTGCGGACCACGGCCAAGGCCCTGGCGATCTCCCGCTGATCTGGACCTGAAAGTAAAGAAAAACCTGCCTCTAGCGTCCGCCTGCTTGGACAGAAGCGCTCTTGCCCGAGGTAGCAAGGTGTTGTCACCACGATCTGGGGATACCGCTAACCCAATTACATTCGAGCTGCGGCAGAACAACCGAGTCCGTGCAGTTGACTAACGCGGTTCGACTTCGTGTAGGCTGAGTCTTTTAGTTGATGTACTAGCATAATGGTCAGCTTATTCAGGAGCTATATAGGGATGCCTTTCCTCACCACGCCTTCTAGAAATTCCTTTCGGACACACCGTCTTGAGGGTAAAGATCGGACAGTCAGTCTTAAGCTCAAATATGAGCTACGAGATCCTCCAATACCGTTGTCACTCCAGGAGGAAATGGGACTCCTCTCTACCGAGTTTCGACGTCAGCTTGCGGTTACAACGCCTACACCGACAGTACTGGCTGCTCGTGCATTATCTACACGGATCCCTACCACGATTTCTACACGGTCTGTCAGACAGACTCAGCGCAGACAGTATGTTTCTGGACCGGCAGGAACGATTGTCTGGCTACGCACACCGAGGGCGAAAATGTCAAGCTTATTGATCAAAACGACCACATCGGTTCTGCCACTGGAGTGCAGTTTTGCTCCGGATCCTTCAACTCCAATCCACAAGTTCTGGAGACAACCTTATCTATGCCCGTAGGTTCGGACGTCAACATCGCAGTGTCGGCCCCATCGTCGACGTCAACGTCGGCAGCGGCGAGATCGTCGTCCACTTCTAGTCCGCCAAATAGTGGTACATGGACCACTCAGTCGTTCACAGGTCCCTGCATCTGCCGGCAGACTATGTGCAGTGTTTATAGCTGTGCATCTACGCAATATCATACTCTGAACGGCGAGGTCGATCAATGCACAAGCGGGACCACCAGCGTGGCCAAGCAGAGTGGAGGAGACTATGGCTGCTTTGTTGACAATTCGAACAATGTAGAGAGCCTGCTCTGCGAGTGCAAAGCTGTTGTGCCTGGAGCTTCGTTGGCATCATCGGCATCATCGGCATCATCGTTGCCACAATCCGCCTCTTTGACCAGGGCAGGCTTCACCAAAAGTTCACCTACCACTCCCGAAACGCTAGTACCAACAGCAACAACAAGCGCGGCAACCACAGCTACAGCGGCAACCACAGCTACAACAACAAGCAGCTCCAACGGTGAAGGATCAATCTCACGAAAGGCGACAAACGTGGGATATTTGTTGCTTTCGCTTCGTGGATCTTCACTCTTGATCGTTTAAATCAGAGGTCGAAGCAGTCCCGCTGTTGTGGTCGTTGTGTAACCTTTGGAGTTGGCGTCAAATCCTAGACTTGCATGATGCGTTGTTACATCTGCGGTCTCCGAAGCAGTCGTAGTTACAGTCATGTACGATAAGAGGTCCGTACACTGGATTCGACTGATGATATATTGCACTAGATTCTCGTCCCACGTGTCAAGTAAGATAAAGACCAATAAAACTATGACTAATCATCCGACGTGCCCCTGGAACCAGATATGAGATGCCGAGGCGATGTCAAAGTCTGTCACACAAGACACAGACACACCGAGTCCATAATCTCCGCCTTCAGCTCCGACTGTAGGTTACGCTAATCGTTCGAACCTTGACAGCTGATGCATCAAGGACAGGAGGCGTGCAAGACTAGGTGGTGTGCAGGCCTAGACTGTGCTGCATATCAGCTGCGGTAGCAAGGTCAGTGCATCGAAGCGATGAGGCTTGTTGACTTCGGCTTTCGGCGGTGACCCAGCCTTTCGTTCTTTTGACTTTGCTCCGATACTGGGATGTAACCTGCGCCGATTGAGACCGAACGCAAACTTGGCCGAGCCAGGATGCATCGGATCAGGTCAAGCTGCTGTCTCCTCATTGAGGTGACACATGCCACGGTCGAGCGGCCAATGCCATAAACCACATGTCGTGTATCAGGGGTATGTAACAGATGGTATCACGCCACAAGGAGTCCTTGTACAATTTTGAGGCGATAAGACCGCTGCAGTTTACCAAGGGTTAGGTATCCTCTAATAGCGATATTCCCGTTTGTTCCATAAGCTGTTGGATCAGTATGTACATATTAGACAGGAGAAACAGGTGATAGAATTGAGTGGGATGGGTGGCCTAGCTTATCCCGTAAGCCATTCCGTCTCTAGCGCAAGCCTCGCCAAGGTGGTAGATATATAGGAACTAGTTGCCTTCCTCACCATCTCCTCTCTGGTAAGCTGCTTCTCGACCTGGGCACTTCTTGTCGATCCTCAGCCAAGACAGGTAAGATGTACCACTATGCCTGCATTATTTGAACATGCAACCCGAATTTCCCAATCGGCACCAATGCTCAACAACAGTAGTGTCAGGGGGCCGAGCAGGAGATGCAGAAGTCGTCATTCAACATCTCACTCTCTGCTAGTTGCCTTGGCTGGCTTTCTGTTAGCAAAATCAGCAGGAAGAAGGCATTTCTAGGCAGGCACATCGTTACATAATATTTCCTTCCCTGAAGGCCTGGAAGAACCTCACTCCGAGTAGTCCGGTTCTTCGCCAGCGCCAATGCAAAGCTTCGAAGCGTCCGTGTTGTTGTTATGACTCGAGAGATGCCCGAGTTGCTCATATTGCTTGCATCCAATTTGTGGAAACAAAGCAACGACGGGCAGAACTTCGATGACCCACCGCATGGCGCCACGCGTTCTGAGTTTCGACCTGAGTCTTCCCATCTCGGCTCGAGTAGCCATAGCGACGGCTGGATCTACCTAGACGACTAGTTGGTCACGAATCGACGTGGTAGCGTGGCGAGACTTGGACTTTACTGACACCTGACAACAGCACTGAATAGTTAGCGCTTCAAACACGACAGCCAGTTTGTAGGATTCAGATCCCCCGCGCGATGTTGACCTTGGTGTCGATGTCGAGAAAGAAGTCTGTGCCAACCCACCCACCCATTCAGACTTTGCTTGAGCAGAGCAGCCTTGACTCTAGTGACGGCGCGGAGATGGTTGGCGTCAGGGGTGCGCGGCGAGCGACTTGAGAAGGCTGGATTGAAGGCGGACAAGCAACGGTAAACAAGAGCTCAGCTCGGCTCAGCTCAGAGCGGCGACTCGATCAAGGTCAAGATCGGAGGAGGATCTGGAGTTTGAGCTCATGGCGCTGGCGGTCGGTCACGGTCCGCGAGCTACGCACGCAAGGAGTAAGCCCATCATTACCGCGAGGGTCGATCTGTATGGGCATGCTTGTAGTGGCCAGTTGGCTCTTGCTGCTGATGGGTTGGAAGGTTCCTGACGAGGCTCTTGACGAGACTTTTGACGAAGGTCCTGGTGCAAGCCAGAGCAAAGCTGTCTAGAGGCAAGGACGCAGTTTGTAATGACGTTGACGTCGATGTTGATGTTGACGTTGATGTTGATGTTGATGTTGACGCGCGTAAGGTGCTGCGGTTGGAAGCCGACTCGCTTCGTGGTCAGTCGTTTCGAGGACGTCGCTCTGTTGGCGCAGTCGGACGGCTCCGATGGTTCCGAGGAGGACGAGTTCAGGACGAGTTACAAGTATCGCGCGACGCTTGTTGGAAGCAGAAGTGCTCCGCCTCCGAGCTCTCTGGTCTGAGGGGCTTGTAAAGGTGACTTAAGCTGATATGCGACACTGCTTCATGTTGTAAGGGGTGATTCGAAGGGAATCTAGAATACCCGTGTGGCGCCCACCAGCAGGTGCAAAAAAAGCTTCGCGCGCTTCTGAGAACAATTTGCCATAGAGCCAAGAATGCACGTAAGCTTCTTTTGAACGAGGAGATCGTTTTCACAAATGTTCCTCATCTGGATGTAGCTATCGAAGAAAATACATCGGCTAAGTAATACGGTGTCCGCTAACGCTAGAGTCGCACTCTGCGACACCAACATTCTCGAATACATCACTCTAGAAGGAAACGACGAATTCATGATATAACAAACAAGTGCTTCTGAGACATCCTCCGAGTCTAATTGGTTTTTGTAATCGAGCTAAGGTCCGGATTATGTCGCGCCTGCTCTCGACGTTGACGAAAGTAAGCGAAGCCCGACCAGCGTCGAAAACAAGCATAAGTACGTTCAGCATCGGTGACGTTATATCGGAGCGCTTACTGGTCGAGAAAGATGGAGGCGAGTCGCGGTTCGATCTCCTCGCAGGGCCGGCTGACCCTTTCGGCGCAGGACCTAGAGGCTATTTTGGTAGGCAGACACTACAAGACAAAAGATCGCCCGTAGGGCATTTCAAGCTATCATCAGTTGTTTAGGTCGCACCTTCGGCGCCCTAGAGCTTAAAGTCATCGTGATGCTTATAGTGTAGAGCTTCTAGCTCGAGCCGATGCTGCCGGAGTTGTCATCGTTCATCGGGCATGATATCGATACGCGCATATCCTAACAATGTTATCTAAAGCCTACAGTACTTTCTTAGAGTGTAAATGTTCGCATTTGTTGCCTTGCAGTTCTTACTAGGAAAAATATGATAGCTAGTAAAGCTTCGTCACTGATAGTACATTTCTTTGAGTATGCCGTTCATTGGCCAATATATATCTTGTCTCTCTATTGCGTCTGCTAGAGTTGGGAGGTTATCTCTTCGTTGGTAGAGTGGTATGACCGTGGCTAGTGTTCGCGTTCTAGTTTTGGATAACTGCACTGCTGACATTAAATCATGCTAAGCGGAGGACATGGGCAATAGAGTAAGTTGTACTGGTCAGTCAACACTAACAGCCAGATACTTTGGTCTGAGTACTCGAATTTCCTCCAAGCCTAATGCCCATATGCTCGCAGAATCATCCCAAGCCTGTGGACTTCTCTGTGGCCAAGACTGGCTACTCTATCATCAGAATCTTGACATTATTGAACAAGCTTGACGTTTATAGGGGTTAAGACCAGGACAAAACTTCGTATTAGAGTAAGTTTATGTTCCCATGCATCGACCCCAAATCCCCTCTAGACTCCCTGTTGACCAGTCGATACCACTCTGAAGGAGGCGAAAAATACGCCTGCTCAAGTGAAAGGCTCTACAACAGAAGATCAGCGATCAGTTGCAAACATGCAAGACACCCAAAACCTCTCGTCGATTAGCTTGGAGATCTGTCCGTCACTGGTGCGAGACCAAGTCACGAAGCCCAGGAGGGTCAGGCCGGGAGACTGCTGGGACCGCTCGTTAGAAAAAGTTATCTTGAGAATAGCTCGTATGAACCCACATTCACATTTGATGTGGCACTGGTCGAAAGTCTGAATGGCGCTATTTTCAGATGCATTGTGACACATTTAGAGCCACGACAGCAGAGCGAAACCACCGTTGCGGCCAATGGACCAAGCATTGTCGGAGTTGTAGTTGACATTTAAGTCGAAGCTGAGTTGGGAAGCCAAACCGCAGGCGAACGCCATGTGGACATATAAGAAGAGTTGCTCAAACCTGGTGTGCTTCGAGATGGTGCTTAGATAAAGTACATCGACCGGGATGATCCTTTCGGCCCCGCTGCAGCAACAAGAAGAGCCTCGCGCGCAGAGGTAGCTAAGGATATCGGGGAGGAGCATTTCCGCGCTCATAGTACGCGGGAAGTCGACGAACTGTATAATGACGCATTCACTGACTTAAGAGACGATGAGACATTGTGAAAGATATGGTTCACTGTTCCATGGCGAAGCACGCAATGTACAAGAGAGAAGTTAAAGCGCAGGATACAAAATACAGAGTACTGAGTACAGAGTACCGAGTACAGAATGCAGAATACAGATGCAGAATGCAGAGAAGAATGCAAAAGAGCTCTTCCCCAACCGTCATCACATCGCCAAGTGATCAAGTTAATCATGACTATATGGCTATTCCGAGTTTGCCTTCCTCCCATACGGGTTTCATCGTAGTGACTTGCTGTCCGTTCTTTATCTCCTCGTTCGTGACCTGGATATCTGTGGTACGCGTGATATTGTTGAGCTTGATCGAACCTTCAGCTCCGCTGCCAGTAC
>JGI24891J29808_1000174_pt1 | contig 74244 bp, 72 predicted proteins | sample FreactcultuFSWF8_FD_29808 | JGI IMG/M metagenome (IMG submission 29808)
AGNNCTAATCTGCCGTTCAACTGCTTATGTATGGCAGAGCGGACGGGATGCCCAGTTTTCAGCTGACTGTGGCCGTACGTGCTTGTTTCGCGGATACCTGTGTATAGAGCTACTTGTTTAAAACGATGTATACAAGGCACAAGGTGTATATCTCGAAGGATGTAGTTTGTGTTGAAGATGGATGCTACTTACTGTCGTGCGGTCAGTTGATCGAGTCATGGCCAATCGTACAGCATTGACTTTTGACATTCAACACATGGTTCATGCTCGATGGTTGTTCAAAGTAAATTGACTGTGGAGTCCCTGTGCTGAGTGAGATAAGAGTTTCGAAAATGTAGTGTGCAGCACCGTACCTGCCCACAACACACAAGTCATGTTTGAACTCTACGGAAGAAGAGAACAAAAAGCTCTAGATTCGATACTCCCACACTAGGAAGAGTCTCGATGGTTGCGACTGCCTGAAAAGGCATGCGAATGGGATGACAGGGTGTAACGCCCAACAAAAAGACATGGCCACAATGCACTTGGCCAAACGAACATTGAAGTGTACGAGCACTTAAGGACAGTAAGCACAAATACCATAAGAACTGTTTGATGATCTCCAGAGAGATTCTGTGATCGGTATTTCGCTACCCTTATGCTACTCTAAACATTATATGAACCAAGCAGAAGCACCTCATCCTAAGCTAATTACTGGTCCATGCCCTTCATATCAAACAGAGTCCTCCCGTACCATCTGTACTGATCCATAGTAGCAGCTCCATTCCTTGACAGCGGCAGGACTAACTCGTGGGATGATTTCGAGGTATTCGAAAGCTGTCATCTGGTGAATCGCTGGTGTAAGTGGCCGCTGCGTTGGACGCATAAAGTGTGTTGACCTTAGAGCATACCCAGTACTGCCTTCCCTATCGAAAGAGGGCCGTGACGCGGCTAAGATAGAGGATCTTCACACCTTCTTTGCGATGGTGCTGAACATAGAATGCACAGCTCTTTTTAGATCAGGAAGTGTCCGTCGAGAGCTCATATGCGACTGGCTATCATTGGAAACGACGGATGTAACTCGTGCAGTCGCACTCTTCTAGAACGCGCGAGGGAAAGGTTCGCCAGATGTTCTCCAAAAGTTGAATGTTTTCATTGCACGCTATCTGAGTTTAAGAAGATCGCTTTTTCGAAGAAGAAGAACATGCCTTGGAGCCGGTTTAATCAAGCCTTCGAACACCAGATACTTGACTGTCACAAGTTTACGAACCATCCAGTCGTTCTTTCAGTTGAAAGGTGGTTGCATGGCAGTCGACGGTGTGAAGCGAAGAGCCTTCTCGATCCAGGAGACGAAGTAAAGAGCGATAAGTATACCAAGTTACGTGACTGCAGCGTTGTTCCTCCTACGCAAATCTCGCCTTGCGTGCTTCGGCCTTTGCTCTGTCTGCCTCGCTAATCTGCGGCTTCTCCTTCTTGGCGGGTGCAGAAGCAGCAGCGGCGGGAGCCTTTGCCTGAGGTGCACCTCCTCTTCTGCCACCATCTCTGCGTCCACCGCGTCTGCTGTCGTTGTTCTCGCGCTTGACCTCGGCGTTGTCGCGCTTCTTGTTTGCGCTTTGCTCTGCGTCAGCAGGAGCTCCTCTCTTGCGCTCACTGCGTTCGCGACGTTCAGGGAGAGCTTCGTTGAGTTTGCCGGGCATCTCAGTGTTGCCGAAGCGCTTTGCGCGCTCCAACGCCTTCAATGCCTCGTCCTCATCCTCGTTCATGCCAAACTTCTTTGCGCGCGCCTTGCGCTTCTCAATCTCTTGGTCCAAAGTCGTCTTGGCGAGTCCTGAAGTGAAGTCGACAGCAGGCTTAGCTGGCTCCTCTGGTTGTGCTTCTGAAGGTGCAGTGGCATCGGCAGTTGCGGCAGGCGCTGTTGACGCGTCGTCGGCGGGTTGGGTCACTGTGAGGTCGTTCGTCTGCGAAGGGTCGATGTCGACTTGCTGGTTGGGGACGGCTTGAGGGTTTGGAGGTTGACCTTGACCACCAGCAGCGATTGCGACGGCGGCGGCATCTGTGGTTGCTTCTTTGGCAGCTGCGGCGGCAGGCTCATCGTCCCAGTCGATTTCGTCTTCATTCTTGGATGCAGCAGGCGCAGCGCCGTCAGTGGTTTGCGAATCGCTGTCTTGAAGTCGCTTGACTAGTTCGGCCTTCTTGCCAGTGTGAGGAAGGTTGCGCTCCTTAAGCAGCGCTTCAAGGTCGGCGTTCTTCATCTTGGTGTACTCGGCCATCTTGTCGCGTTGGTTTGCAATCGTGTTTTCGTTCGGATCAATGGATATTGAGCAATTCTGATGATGGGATAAATGTCAAAAGACGCGATTGAATGGGTTGATGTAAAGGGAATTGAATGAACAGGGCGATGACAATAGCTCCTTCCAAAGTGACGCGCTCCAATAAGCTCGGGGCCCTGTGCTTACATAACCTTTTATGCACGAAAAGACCCTCTACAATCCCGATCATTTTTGATACCAACAATACCAACGAGGGAACTATCAATACCCGTTCGCTCTCTGTGTTTAGCATGGTCCTGATTATACCCATCAAATATCTTGATGAGTGCATACTGCGTGATACCGCCGCGAGAGAGTTGATGTGACAAAGTTTAGCATATTGGGGAGGTATATTCAGTCCACGAGAATCAGCTTAAGGTTGGTCAATACAGGATGCGATGCGACATTGTTGTGAAATCGTTAATGTTATTCGAAAGCTGACCATGAGCTCTTCTGCACACTGCATGTATGTGTTGAATAGTGAGCCATCCCTATCTAGATTGTAGTATATTCTTCTACAACTTGGCTCTAGCACTGCTTTGTGCTTCGGCCTCAGTGTACATCTCATCAAGGAGTGCGCGGTATTTCTTTGCCGTCTGAGGTCTCTTCAACTTGAGGCTGTATGCTTGTTAGCTATCAAACTTTCAGTTGGCTTTGATGAGAAGAACTTACGTAGGTGTGAGGAGCTCGTTGTCGACGGTGAAAGGCTCCACCATCAATCGTACGTTGCGTACCATCTCGTATCTGTTGAACTTGTTCTTTTTGCCAATCTTGTCAAGCTCCTTGAGCACGGCATGGCGGACCTTGACGTCCTGTGCTGCCGCCTCCAAAGCCTTGATGTCGGTTGCGCCCAACTGTTTACCAAGCACTTTGCTTGCGAAACCAGCAAATGTGTCAGCTTGAATACCAAATATGGCAACCAAGAATGCTCTGTCGCTGTCTCCGTGCACATAGGCTTGCGAGAACCAAGTGGTGTTACCAAGGTAAACGTTTTCAATGCGCTCTGGTGAGATATACTCGCCCTGTGCTAGCTTGAGGACGTTCTTTCTGCGATCGATGATCTTGAAGCGGCCCAACTCGTCGACTGAGCAGATATCTCCGGTGCGGAACCAACCGTCGGGCAGGAGCGACTTTTCCGTCTCTTCGGGGTTCTTGAGGTATTCTCTGAACACAGTCGGTCCGCGAACCAACAATTCACCGCGAGGGAAAGGTTTGTCGGATGCGAAGTACTCCATGTCTGGCACGTCCATCAAACACAGCTCACTTGTAGGCATGACTGCACCACAGTTACCCGCTGTCATATCACCCTCAACTTGAGCGCAAGCAATGGCGTAAGTTTCGGTCAAACCATAGCCTTGGAGGAAACTGTTTCCGAAGACCACACGCATGAACTGCTGTAGTGACGGATCAATGGGAGCAGATCCCGAAACCATGGCTCTCACACGGTCCAAACCAAGTTGAGCTGTAACCTTTCTGCCCCAGATACGGTCGTAAAAGGCGTGTTTGTTGGTTGCCTGCTTAGGATCGGGACTGTTGAGAGTTGCCAACTTGGTTGATACAACATGTCTTGAAAGAGCTCCTCTGACACCAGATGCTTCCAGAGTAGCGGTCTTGATGGCACCGCCGAAGCGGTTGTACAGACGCGGTACACTGATTAAGCTGGTCGGACGGAGAAGCTTGAAATCATCGACGAGCTCCAGAATGTTGCCGTGGAAGTAGCCAATAGCACCGCCAGCCCAGAGAGCAGAGCCTTCGGTCACACGCTCGTAGATATGGGCCAGGGGCAAGTAAGAGCACATGACTTCGTTTTCACGCATGTCGACCAAGGTCATGGAAGCCGAAGCTGCTGCAACGGCGTTCTTCTGGGTCAGGACGACACCCTTGGGGGGACCGGTTGTACCAGAAGTGTAGTTGATGGTGACAATGTCTTCGGGTTGAGGAACGTTGTAGGGGCGGGGACTGGCTTCACCCAGAGCCTCAACATCGCGGATGTAGATGACCTGAATACCGGCTTCGGAAGCCAGAGCATTGAGCAGATCTGCCTTTGAGTTTCCTGGTAGTTCGGTGCCCGAGCTGAGAGGGTCGAGCGACACGATGATCTTCAAGGTAGGGCAGCGGGGAGCGAGCTTGAGCAGAGTAGGAATATGGCTCAGGGAGGTTGCGACAGCGGCTAGCGAAGAGTGGTTGATGATATACTCGGTCGTGTCGGGGCCGAGAGTGTCGTAAAGAGAGACGGTGTAGAGAGACTGCGACATGCATCCCAAGTCTTGCAAAAGTCAGCGGGGTCTGGTGCGTGAAGCTTCAAGAAAGCGTCGACTCACCAACAATCTGCCACTCGGGACGGTTCTGGCACCAGAGCCCGACACCGTGTTGTCTACCAGTGATGCCATATTGGTGGTGAAGATGGACCATGCCGATACCAAAGTTCTTTCTTCTCTCCTGGACCTGGCCATATGTCTCCCACACGTAGGGGCCGAAGGTCTTGGTGGTAGAATCGTAGGGGCGGTATCCGAGACATCTCGAGTTGGGGATGCGGTTGGCTGAAGTATTGGGTCAGTTGTTGTAGAGGTAGCATCCAAGTTGCAAGCGACTTACCAGTCTTTTCGAAGAAGTCATGGGCGGATGTGATCTGGTTGTTCCTGTAAGCACGCATCCCTCGACGACATCCACACAGGGACATACTTGGGGGTCCAAAGATTCCAGCAGACCGTCCTTGAATCTCCAGTGTCTGTAAACCTTGCTACGTCCTTCCTCTTCACTTCCGTCGAGAGCAACACTGTAAGGTGCGCCAGGCGGAGGGGGTGTTCTAATCTCACTTGCCCTTGCGAGAGCGACAGGTCGAGACATGGCGTATGTGATGGTCCGGCTTAGGAGAAAAAGGTTGTGAGGAGTGAAGTCGCGGTATTACGGAGAAAGGTGGTCTTGATCAATCTACATGCAGCTTGTCAGCTTCTGGTCATCTGGACTGAGCAGATTGAAAGAGCGGCGCTGGCCCCTTCGGCGACTCCGAACATGAGTCGGCATGGTAAGCACATACAATACAATAAATCCTCCGAACGGAACAACGACCGGCTTGAGAAATGATGGAAGCAGACGAGAAGGAGAAGCAAGTGCGATCTATCTGTTGCTTACTCGCCAGTACGAGTACGATCTGGCAGCCAATGACCCGAGGTTTCGATGCTGTCGTTTATTAAATTGTCAACTCCCATTCACAAGGAACCGAGGCATCCCGCGTCTTGGCTGCGTCACCTGAATCGCCCTTCGTCAAACATACGAGAGACAAGCACTTGACCCCGCCATCTGGCTCTATTATCAGATCCATCTGAATGACACTCCGACTCTCGACTTCACATTCGAGCCTTGTCTTGCTCTACATGCATTAAAGCAGCTCGGCTGCGTTGATCGCTGCAACCCAACAGGTCCGCTGTCAGCGTCCTCATTCGGAAAATGACCGGCCGGACCCTGTCGGCTCGCAAGCCCGTTCGAACCTTAGCTTTCTCCACAGTGGCTGGCGCGTGCAGCCGAGGGTTCTCCAAGCCTCCAAGAGCCGCGCAAGAGATGCAATCATGCCTTGCTCGGCCGACTTCTCCTTTTGACGTTGCAACACTGGAGCCTCGGTGTCCGAAGCCATCCTACTCGGGAGGAGTTTTACTTGTGTATATATGTCCAACAGGACTCTGCTCATGTACGCTGTACCCTGAATACGTACAGTAAACAAATTACTACCAACGCCGTGAATGTCTCCTGCAATGCCATACCTCTATCCCAATCGTATAAGGCTCCTGAGCCCATTCATAAATGTCTAGAATCCATCTCCCTCTTTCCACTCTCGACCTGCCTCTGCAGCTCGGTTTCGAGGATCTTGTCCTCTTACCTTAGCCTCGCGTCGCCGGATGGTGAGATCCATGCGCAGTATATCGATCTGATCGTGGATCCATTCTTTGCGCCCTGGCTCCGGTATTACCAAATTGTCCGTCTCTTCTGGCACTCGCCCTCCAGACTCGGCCTCCTCGATCAGAGCTTCATTCTTGCGAATTGTTCTCATCTCATCTTCGCGATCTCTGAGAACATAACGTAGGTCGTCGAACTCAGCATATTTGTCGGCGCCACCGAAACAATAACCATAACCGTCGCAGTAACAGAGGTGCATCGCAGGGCAATCTACCGCGACGCCGCCAAAGATGACAACCCAGATTTGCTCAAACACTCTACCTGACAAACTGTCTGAAAGGGATGTTTTCAGCAGCCAGTCCCGGTAGTAGATATACTTGGACAGAGGCAAAGCCTGTATCCGTTCCCTACTGATCGCAAATTGCGCACAACAAGGCTGCGACAATGTTGGCGGAATAGGGTCTAGAGGAAAGATCTCACTCCAAGCTTCTGCAATAATCATTTCCTCCTGTCTCTGTGCATTGGCGACTAGCGCTCCAGGATGAATACCACTGACTTCTGCAGGACAGCCAGGAGACCAGTGACAGCGAAGGTTGACATAACCGTGTCGGATGACATGATTGGGATTCAGATTACGGACCATTTGCGCAGAGTCCAGATCCATAATGTCGTTGTTGTGCCAGGCGTAGCGATGTGCGTGCATGAAGATGCTGACATCGGAAAGATTGTCGTAGTTGTCAATGATATATGTGAGATACACCATTGCCTCGTGTCCCTTGTTTTTCGGAGGGTGTAGTTCTGCGTCTTTATCGTCTACCACGTAGATTGCTGTCCGTAGAGGTCCCTTGGGAGCCAGCATGTCCTCCAACTCTGTATCGACCCAAAGTGTGTTCTCCTCTTTCTTGCGCCCTATCACCAGAGTCTTTGTATACTCTGCATTGGGATCTTTCGGTGTACCGGGTACGAAGGCTGGGTTTGGGTTTGCGAACGTGTGCATGTTCTTCGATTCCCGCAGGTCCGGGAGAACATTTTCGGGGTCTATCTCCTCATCTCCGTTCAGTCCCATCACCTGTGGTACATGTCGTAACGATGTAGTGAGATGGGTCGTGTGGAAGATGATGAAGAAGAAAAAGATCAAGAAGAGAGCGAAGAAGAGAGGCGATAGACGACGCTGGGTCGTCATGGTGTGCTACGATGTTGGCAATCGGAAGGGTTGAATAGGTATGCGATAGGCGTGAATAGGTAGAAAATACAAGATAGCGTGGCAAGCGGCGAGCGCGGCCTATTCAAATCATAGCTGATGAGAGCACACGGTAGAGAGTGACAAGAAAGAGACGTTATGTACAGTGTATGCAAGAATTGAGTTGAAAGGAGCGACAGACATGAAGAGGTACGAAGAGGGCTTACGATAATCGATCCTCCTCTGACGAAGCCTGCGCACGGGGAGCCCTGAGGGGCATCATGATATGTGACGATCCTCCTTGTTTCAACCAAGTCAGGTACCGGGGTCAAACAAGTACGAGCTCAAGTTCCCACTCAGCCTCCTCAACCGCGTGCTCAGCGACAGTCGTAGGTTTCGTGTGGGCTCATGCGTCTCATCAACATTTTTTTGAGTGTCGGACCCTGGAGCAAACTCCCGGTCGCGTTCGCGATTGACAATTAGACACACCAGCGACACGTTCCTCTGATGCAGCCATGCGGCCTAATGCGGGGATATAGTTTGTGCCTTGTTCTGATCATCATCACGACCGTCTACGGCAAAGATTCAGATTGATTGATTATAAAGAGACGGGAAACACCAAAGCTGTGTAGCCATGTCAATTGAGAAAAGGCAGATACCCAAGTGGACGGCCTCGGACTAGAAAAAAACACCATGCTCCGCTTTATATGCACCCAATACATGAATGGTATCTTGAAAGTAAACAAAATGGAAACCCGACCAGCCAATGACAGAAAAAGAAGAATTAGGTCAACTCGGGTAACCTGAGGCAGGAGCGAAATAAAGGAAAGCCAGGAGCAGAAGAGAGATGTCCTGCTTTACTCCTTCTGCTCGTTGTTCAACACCATTTCGACGATAATCTGCGTCTTCTCGAGTGCGGGATGCTGCATGACGATCTTGATGGTACGGCTAGCAGCACCGTAGCCGACAGGTACACCATTGACGACGCCAGTGTTAGTACTGCCGCCGCTCAATGTGCCACCACCGCCATCATCAAGACATTTGATGTCTTTTCCAGCAATGATTTGTTTCAGGCGACCATTTTGCGCATTGCGCACTTCGACAAATTCATTGTCGAACAGAACCAAGTAGGGACCGTACAAGGCAGCGCTCTTCGCGTTGGCGACAAAGTTCATGACGACTGAACGACTGATTTCGCCATGCTTGTTCACGTAGACCGCGCAGAGGTTGTAGCAGAGCAAGAACTCTTGATCGTTGAGTCGGAGCATGCCCAAGGTCTCTTGCTTCTCGACGTGTCGCAGGATGTTACTAACTTCCGGCGCCTTCCAGTCTGGTACGCTCCATGGCTGTTTCTTATCCAATGTTAGTACCTCAAAGCCCTTGTCTGAGCTGATGGCAAGACTGCTGTGGAAGAGGTTCATGCCGTGACATTCAGTGCCGATATAGAAGTCGTCGTAGTCACGGAAGAACTCAGTATTTCCGCGCTTAAATATGCCGCGTTTCTTCTCAGTTGACTTCTGGTAAATGGGCTCCAACACTTTGAATGTCGATGAGATACCGTCTCTTTTCTTGTAAAACACCAGCGTACGATCCTTCATACGACCGACAGCAAAGAAGCCTACATCTCTGCTGCCTGAGAGTTTTTGCGGTGCCTTGCGCGAAGATGATGTCTCGGCAGCACTGGTGGCAAGAGGCTGACAGACTACGTCGAGATGATGCGCGTAGAGTATCTTGTCAGCAAGGAGCAAGAACAAGTTAAATTCCTCAAGCACTGCGACCTGTGTGACTTTCGTGCCTGCAATTGCCTGTTGTATAGTCAGTACGATGTCTTGGGGTCATGAAAAGGATGTGACTTACGCGGAACCAGCCTCTGGGGTTATCCATCTCGCAGCAGTAGACACCAAAGTCAGTACCGACTGCAACCATGTGTTTCGTGCCAGGATAAGAGGTTGTAAAGCTGGTAGCACAGTTGACTCGCGCTCTACAGATTGGAGCTGGACGACCTGTGGCTTGGAATCTGTGCTCGACTTCCTTGACAGCACGATCGAGGGGCGTGCCTTTGATGATGACCGGTTTTCCGCCCATACTGACCCCAAGATGGTCTTTGGGATTCGCGTTCGAGTCGTAGTAGAAGGCAGAATCGGCAATGACCCTGAGCCGGAAGGGCTCCGCATTTTGGGCAAAGAGGGCAGCAGCGTGTTTGGTCTTAGCCTCGATAATTTTGTTGTACCAGTCACTTCTGCTACCAGCTGTGGCTGCGAAGAGAGTGTATGGCTCTTTGCTACCCAAGTGCTTGATGCGAAATGGATACATAATCTTTTCCGAATCTTTGTTGCCATCAAGAACAGTGGTGCTGGACATCTTGGAGGGCGCAGAAGCGACGCTGTTCAGACTTGTCATTGACGAGCCCGTGTTGACGGAGGCCAGAGTGGGATGAGCCGATTGGGCTGTCGTGATGCGAGCCATCTTGTTCAAATCCGGACTCGACGGCGGTGGCCTTGCCTGCAGAGGAGTGACGGATGTGATGCCTTTGACGTATGAAGATCGGACCACTGCATCCTCGTTTATGTTCTCCAAAACTAGCAAGTCCATTGGAATCGGCAATCTCGAGACGTCGTACTTTTCCACTTTGTTTGGAGCACCTTTTTGCAACACTGAGATAGCCTTTGCGAGGACGAGATAGTGATCAAACAGAAGAGCATGACATTCTAGCCACGTGAATCTGCTGGTACCCATTCTCTGAAGGTCTCCTTGGTAAATCAACTCTCGTCCAATGGACGTCAAGTTGAGCTCAACCTCGGATGCCATTCCAGGTCTCAGCATGAGCTTTTGACTTAGATCAGAGAGATCGACCTTTCTTTGCTGGTCGGCAACACGTGAATCGCACTCCAGAGTCACAGCCCGGATCTCCTCTATTGCAGTAGCCAGATTTGTTCTTTCCTCGCAATCCTGCAGCATATTCTTGTGAACCGTTTGTAAAAGCAAGCTGTAACGCTGTAACCTTGTGATAGGAGCCTTAAGATAGTTGTCCCATCCGAGCTTGTTGGACAGCTTATTGACTCTTGCTACTTCCACAAAATTACGGAAGCTGATGTTTTTCTCCAGCTCTTGTCGCATCAAAGAGTTAGCGCTAGGAAATCCTGTAGCATATTCGATATACGCGGTCTTGGCCTTGCGGATCCATTGCCTGAAGATGTCGCTGAAGCCTTTGACCCATGGTCCTTGTTCTTGCTGTCTGTATTTGAGTTGTGGCAAGAGATGCTCGACGTTCGCTTTCTTGACCAGATCCAATTTACCAAAGACGTCGCGCAAAAATCTCTCCTGGCGGTTGGGGCTGATGATAGATGGGTTTGCGGTAGCCAAAGGATCGCGGTAAAGACGAATCATGACGTCGAGGTTCTCCATAAAACCCTCTTCGGTCTGTACGATTTCGTGTAAATTGTTTTGCAACTCAATCTCCTTTTTGTCGTGGCCTTCAACGTCCTCTTTCTTGAGCTTGTAGAAAGTTGCCCAGTCCTCAGAAGCCCGAGTTGAGACGGCCTGTAGATTGACCTTCTTCAGAGTGCGTTGGCAATGGTGAGCATAGCAACGACCTGGGAAGATATGGTTGTGGACAGTATGCGAGTAGCATCCGTTGAGCGTCAACTGGAAAATGACACCACTCATGTGTCCTGGGTTGAGTCTGACCCACTCTTCAACGACAATCAATGTCTTTGCCGCATACATGTTCTCGACGACACGATTACTCAAAACCTCAGCATCAGCAATATTCATGGTAGGAACCTTGTTGGTGAAGAGAGCAACAAGAGCTTCCTTGACCATAGATTCCTTCAACTCGGTCATCTTTTCAGGATCCGCGACGAGGAATAACCACTGGAGAATCGAACTCAATGCCCAAGGTTCTTCGCACTTTTTGAAGTCGGATCCACCAAGCTTAGCAGGATTGAAGCGCTTGGTAGGCAGACTAGGCAGATCAAGAGCGACAGTGCTTGCGGCAGGTGTCGAATCGAAAGTATTGTAAATAGAACCTCGGTATCCTTGCTTAAGTCTTCGTTCCTCAGCATCCGTCTTGGACCTCGCTGGCTGGTGTACTTGTGGTGTTTGACTATGGTTGAGAAGCGATGCAGACCGTGGAAACGTACCAGCGCCAGAGTCCAGTGTGGATGGCGTGTAATTATCGGGCGTCATACGGTACTGCGTTTGCGAGAGCGAGTTCGAGCGTTGGTGGAGCAAACTTGTGTTTAGACGTGGGACTGCATTTTCGGAAACGATTGGAGGGGGTGGAAGAGGCCTATCGTGACTTTGAGAAGAGTGACCGGGATGGAAAAACATGTCCGGAGGCTCGCCAGGTTGTGCAATGTCATCCGTGAGGCTGTATTCATCGCCTTCGTCAAAGCTCTGTCTCCGATTGAGAGCATCAGGATCCGTCAGTCCTCCAGTACCCCCAGCATCCACGCGGGCTACTGGTGGTGCACGGGACTGGAGGTTCATACCGTGCTCATATATGCTCTCCTGGTTACTGGAACCGACAGATCGGCGCATTGAGTTTGATGCTGACAATGAATTGGATCCATTCGCGTCGGGACCTGCAGCCAGAGTGTTCGGATCGCCTCCGTAGGACATATGGGCATCATAGCCTCCGCTGAGCGTACTCATATCCATGGGGACCTCAGTATCATCGGTCTCATTCAGGTTCGCCAATGAGGAGCCATAGTAACCAAAGAGAGCACTACCTCTGCTGTTCGCGTCAGCTTCCTGGGCTTCGGCCATACGCATCGCCTCCAAACCGGCCAAGGCCTCAACATCACTTTCATCGCTGTACTCATTGATGATGTTTGCAATGGTCATACTGTCACGAGAAGGCTGCGTCGTGGGAGTAGCACTGCTTCTTGGGGAGAAGAGTGGCTGCGGACGGTCTGATGATGCCGATTGCACGCGAGGGCTCTGGCGACGAGCACTTGAAGCAGCACCAGCATTGAGCACAGCACTTTCAACTTGGTTGAAGAGGTCTTCCTGTGCTTCCTGCTCGGTTGCATAAGATTCACGATATGGGAGTGATACAGGTTGGTGGAAGTAGTCACGTTCGACGTCCGGTTCTGGCGGACCCGGAAGTGGTCGGTTCTGCGGATGCCGCAATGTACCGCTTCTTTGGGGGCCTTGACCGTGAGCTGGAGGAGGAGGTGGAGGACCGGACGGAGACGGCAGGTTGTTGAGCGAGAATTGAGGCGAAACAGCAGAGTTATAGGAGTGATACCCAGGATGCACAGGGGGTGACGGAAGATTCAACTCGTCCGGTGTCAAGGTACTCGGGGCGTAGGGAATATTCCCGTACGGGACGTTTTGTGAGCCATTCGAAGGAGACCAGATATGCGATGGCGGAGGTGGAGGAGGGTAATAGGAAGAGCTGTCCTGCGAGTAAGAAGGGTACGTGTAGGGTTGGCCCGGTTCAGGCATAGGAATGGGCTGTGCGAAATGGTGTTGAGTCTGGTGGTAACTGGCCGAGTGCGGAGGAGAGGCGGCAGAGGGAGCGTAGGAGTAAGGAGCGCGCGGCGATTGAGGCGGTGGTTGTGGAGGGTAAGCGGCGGGATTGTAGCCAACATTTGCGTAAGCCTGGGGGTTGTACTCGGCATGAGTCTGCGGTTGCTGAGGCTGGTCGGGCGGAGGATAGTAAGACTGCGACGGATGGACATAGTCGGCGTAGGAGGGCTGCTGAACGGGGCCGCCGGGAGTGGGATAGGAGCCGTAGCCTGTCAGCTCGGGCGTGGACCACGAGGATTGGAGAGCTTGCTGGGCGTCGGGTGTGCCGTTGGTCGGAGCATACTGCTGCGCTTGTTGACCATGCGACTGGCGTCGGCTCGGGCGGTTATACGACATGATGCCTCATTCAATCAGCGAGATTACGGGTCCTTAGTCCATCGAGTCTGCCGATGCTGAACGGAGCCGGGACACGAGCTGTCTGTTTGCGACTGAGATGCAACTCGCTGACCCGCACTTGCGCCTGCAAGCTAGAACTCTATTAGTGACCGATGCGATAGATCCCTCGATCGTGCGATCCTAGAGCGGTCCGGAAGGATAGACGGTTGTGTTATTCCTAGGAGATGACAGCGAGCACAAGACGAGACGAAAGACGAAACGAACAAATGCTTTAATCAAATACGCTGCAATGCCGGGCGCAGCGCTCGGACCTTGCCAGCATGCCAAGTCGTCATCTCACTTCAAGGTCGCTCCTTCCTTCTATTCTGTCCATCGTATGCTGTGGTAATCCTCCCGTCAGACCCAACACTCGATGCTGCTCGTCAACCTCTAATCCCACTGCCATCTTGCTGCTTCTACTACAGGCAGTTACAGAAGTCCATCTCATCTCACCAAGCAGCCGTTAGATAGCTCGGCAGTACCCCACAGCATCTTTGACCATCTCAATCCCGAGCCCTCGTTCACGCCTAAAATGCCGAGCGCCGTGCCCTTTGCTAAGAACGCGATTATGCCACAATGTCAATCATTCGTCGCGTGTTATGCTCTTTTCAACAGCCCGGTCAAGCTTCAGATCACAGCATCGTTTCTCCAGACCTGTCCCACCTCAACCGAGGTTTGACTTCGGGCTCTACAAAAGAAGACATTGGAAGTTTAACCCCGCTACCCGAGTGGCTTTCCTTTCCATGTGCCAAAGTTTGTCACATGAAGAGCTGCAGAGACCACTATCATATTGCACGGTGTAGAGCATGTCTTACAAGCACCGCTTGGGATTTGAGCCCGACAGATACTTGTAGAAGGATCGTACGCCTTTCCTGCTCTAATTTCTTAGAGCATCTTAGGCACCGATTCGCCAGATCTAGTATTCTACGATATTAAAGCTTCGGCAATCGTGTGGATTTGACGAGTGCCGCCTTAGGTCTGACCATTCCTCTCACAACACAATCTCGGGAATATCAACACATCGTGACTCTGCAACTCTTACCTTGCCTCACCACAATCGTTGTCCTTCTCGGGTGCACTGAATGGAGTCATCGCCTAAAAGAGGTTGCATAGGGTCACTGCGCTCAGCCACAAAGCACAGCCTCGCCACGCTCACGAACCGATTGCGCGGGCCTGACGCGCTCCAATCAGATCACTTTGAGCTCTCTAGAGGCAACACAGGTGAACCATAAAGCCATCTCGTGCGAACCCGCTCATCGCTTTTAATGGATAAACCACCATTCCTATGCGGCGCAGCGCCGCAGTCGTCCCTGTGAGCATGGCTTGGTCTTGGGTCGTCCGATCCTTCCGGCACAAGGTCGCCTTGGCAATTGGCGCAAATGACATAAAGGAAGCTGCAAGCCCGCTGCCAGAGCAGCTTCGTACATCTTACCACCTACGGCTGCAATCAGAACCCTGAATTAAACAAGATGAGTTACGGCGGCTATCCTCCCCAGCAAGGCTACGGCCAACAATACCCTCCTCAAGGCCAACCTCCATACCCGCAACAACAACAACCCTATGGCGCACCACCCGGTCCTCCTCCAGGTCACTCACCTTACCCACAACAGCATGGCGGATACGGTGCTCCCCCTGGCCCGCCCATGGGACATCACCCATCGCAGTCGTTTGGTGGCCATCCTTCTCAGTCCTTTGGTGCCCCTCCTCCTGGACCCCCACCAGGGCAGTATGGTGCTCCTCCAGGCCCTCCTCCCGGTCAATACGGCCAGCCACAGTATGGTGCACCGGCCCAGTACGGCAGTGGTCCTCCTTCACCACCTTCCGCTGGCTACGTTCCAGGCCAAGTAGCTCCTATGGACATGTCGAGACAGGCCGATGACTTGCGCAAAGCCATGAAGGGTTTCGGAACCGATGAGAAGGCTCTCATCGCTATACTCGCACCTCTCGATCCTCTCCAGGCTGCTGGTGTCCGTCAGGCATTCAACCAGCGCCACCGTCGCGACCTTCTGAAGGACATTGAGTCCGAGACATCGGGCTACTTCCGCGACGGCCTTATGGCACTGGCACGTGGTCCTCTCGATCAAGACGTTCTGAACGCAAACAAAGCAATCAAGGGTATGGGTACCAAGGAATCCATTCTCAACGACGTTCTCCTGGGACGTAGCAATGCCGACATGAACGCGATAAAGGCCCACTACCACCATGTCTATAAGCGATCTTTGGAGTCGGACGTCAAGGGCGACCTATCGCTTAAAACTGAGCGCCTCTTCGACATGGTCATAGCAGCACGCCGCAATGAAGAGTCGTCTCCCGTCATCCCTCAGCAAATCGAGGCCGATGTCAGCGAGCTCTACCGGGCTACTGAAGGTAGCAAGATCGGAGCTGACCAAGTCGCTGTCTGCGCCATCATGACCTCGCGTAGTGACGGCCAGCTCCGTGCCATCTCCCAAGCATATCGTCAGAAGTACCACCGCGAACTTGCCGAGGTCTTGAAAAAGAACTTCAGCGGCCATATGGAGGATGCTCTGCTCTACATTCTACTCAATGCTGAGGACCGCGCCAAGCATGATGCTCAACTACTCGAAGCTGCCATGTCAGGCATGGGCACCAAGGACGACCTGCTGGTCAACAGAATCGTGAGAATCCACTGGGACAAACACCGCATGGGACAAGCCCGTGGCGCCTACAGACACTTCTTTCAGCGAGACTTGGCCGATCGCATTCGTGGCGAGACAAGAGGCGACTACGAGAAGTTAATGGTAGCCTGCGTCCAAAGCGCTTAATTGCCCTACCCGACTGACTGTTATAGCTGCTCTTTGATTCTTGATTATTTTTGTGGAGGGCTTTTGGATATGGAAACAAGGCGGTGGTGAATACCTTACGAGTAACGAATGGGCGGCATAAGCCTTTTTATATGATACCTCCTCGCCGAGATCAATGCTATTCTTCAATCGAACGACCTTCTGGAATTCGCACTAATGCACATGCTTTTCTCCTGGTGGATAATAATGATGCCGAGGTCCAGGTATATTGTATGGTTGCTCTTTTTTCAGTCAGCACATAGTGGGCTGAATCAGGGTAACAGTGCACGATGTGGTACTCGATCTGACAAATAGTCCTTGTGATCCGTTCCGAAGCCCCTCTGTCTCCCCAGAACCAAGGAAGAGACCTTCGACGCGTGTTGGTCAGCACCACTTACAAAAGATCTAGTGGTCGAGCCGTCAAGGGAAGCCACGCATTATTCGGTTGTCATAAGCAAGATGTAGAACGTGGCAGTGTCGAGATGCCATCTGCCAACTTTGACACGGCTACGTCGATATGTGCTCGTACAAGACCTTGACATGGCGATGGATCATGGGTGGTAGTACTTGGCTCCATGATGCATGAAACCTGATAGAAGATATTCATGTGAACAAGAAAAGATCGCAAGAGCAGCAGAACTCTTCCTCTACCTTTCATCAAGTACAGTTCAAGCAGTCGTCCCGTCTAGATTGTTACCACCACCAACTCCGAAGATGTGGAATCCATGTAACGACTCTCTGTCTTTACATTCAGAGCGAGCCCGTCGAAAGTTGGTCAAAGCTAGGAAAGTCAGCAAGAACAAGGCTGTCCCTTTCACTGACTACGACTTCGACGACGCCCAATACTGTCGGAAGATGACCGACGACTTCGAGTCTGATGTTGCTTGGATCGCAGCCTGGGATAAACGCAAGAAGGCTCATGTTTTCTGGTGCTCGAGGGTGCTACGGAAACTGAGACGCAAAGATCAAGACACTACTTCGTCTAAAACCACAAAGGACTACTCTCAAAACGACCAAGAGTTGTGATGAAAGAGAGAGAAACCAGCGAGGTTCGGCAAGCAAGGAAGAGGTCAAACTTTGTGCGATTTTGCATTAATATTTATGCGTTTGTCTTCCATCTCCAGAGAAGAACTCCCGGCTCCCCACACCAAAACAAGGACGACAGAAAACCTAAAGACATCATCATTTGCTCTCCTAAGGCTCTGCGACCAATGCAAGAGCACCAGCGACAGCACTGGCAATCATGATGGCAGCACGGCCATAGTTCAGCTTGCGCCATCTCAACTGCAAGTCTCTGAACTCCTTCTCCGCAGCCTTCTGTCTGCTATCCTTCTCCGTACCATTGGCAACACCCTCCTTGAGGATCTCAGCCAATCTAGACATCCTCTTGTTCATCGGCACCTGGATCAACAATGCCCAAGCCGTAGTTGCAACATTCAATCCAAAAGCAGCAGCGAGCTTGGGGAACTTGGCTTCAGCGATGAGATTGCCATCGCGAGCGCGGAGGAAAGCAGTGCTGGTGAGGATGAGGTTTGAGAGCGAGCAGAGGGCGTTGAGGGGAGGGAAGAAGTGCTCGCTGTTGTGGAGGAGGTAGGCGGTTTGTTGGGCGGTGTAATGGATTGGTACGCCAACGACGTGGTCGGTCACGGTGGGCATGATCAGAGGCGATTGCAGCACTGAACCACCGAAGTTTATGGCGGCACCCAGGGTCGCAAAGATCTGGAGAGGCTCGAAGAACCAAGGGTTGCTGGTGAGTGTTGATGCGATGGCGGCCATGGTTGCTGTAATTTTGCGATTGTTCGTGGTTGCGTGTAGTATGGGGCCTGGAGTGTGAGTTGACAGGATTTCTTTGAGCAAGACAAGGGCTGATGGTCAAGTACTTCTGTCCATCCCTTTGACTATATATCTACTTCGGACTTTTACATGGGGCCGATGTCTGCAGGAACGCATCCATGTTGTCGCATGTGAATGCGGAGTGATCGTCATCAACAGATCTTCGACATGTCTGCTCTTGTCTGCACCACATCACCTGAGCTGAGCATGATACCCTGCAAATCTGACTCTAGCATCCATCATACTGCAGAGTCCTCTTTCTTCTTGTTCATGCCACTTGATAATCTGGTGATACCTGTGTAACCATTTTGCTGCTGATGCTGTCATGGTTTCGGGACGGAGAAGCGTTGCAGATCCCGCATCTCCATGCATCAAGAAATCTCCGAACATCTTGTCGATCCCTAAACATCTTCCTGACTTCAACTCTTGGTGCGCAATTAGAAGTCCTCGTCTCAAAAAACAGACTTATTCTCTTTGTCATGTTATTCCACACACAAGTATCCATCACAACGTTCTATGGCGGCTGTGTAGCGACATATCGAGGGACTTGATATCAAGCACATATGCTAATCACTCCAAGCACTGAGCGCTCTCCAAGCTCTGGCCATCAAAAGGCACAATGATTTTGGGAACTCAGCGAGTGCTCGGTGGGAGTGCGAATGGTTCGAGCTCTCAGCGGACGCTCTCTGGATTTCGAACAACATTGTGCATTTTGATGGATAGTGAAACTGACCACACGGCCAGAGAGAGTCAGAACGCTGGACAGTAAAACCTCATGCGCTTGACATCAGCTTCCCATATCGGGCTATCTATGTGCCGAATCAGTGCGATGCCCTGAACGCATTCCCAAGTAGTCAAAAGATCAGGGGCAAGCAGCGCCAACTGAAACAGTAATGCATCTAGAACACGTCGCCGGCTATGCCTGCTCTGGGAATTATCATCTCCCTGCGCCTTCGAGAAAGGCAATGCATCCATCATGCTGCCCTACAAGGACTTCTATACTTGGTATAGCTCGAAAGCAGTTGGTCGGCCGTGATCCGAGACATTTGAAAAGCCTCTTTTGGGCTTCACACTGCTACCATGACGGTTCTCGACAACGGGATGTCGTGCCTCAAGTTAAGACACTGAATTTGTGTATACACGTTGCGAGGCTGGTGAACAAATTAAACCTGGTATAGACATACAGTATAGAATTAACTGATGTGCTTTGGTATACACATTTGTCAGATGGTCGAAAGCGTAGTCCGTTAGCGATGCACAGGTAAATGATTACTACACATCAACTCGATTACAGCCTTACGAGGTGGATCTTCCACTTTCTCCACGATTCTGGGCTTGTCGTATCGCGATACCATGAGGTCTAGGCGCTGTGTTTGGACGCGGATAATCTCCCTTCGCGATACTGAGTTTTTGTGAGGTGGAAGGTTTCTACGACGAAGAGAAACTGCCGAGAGCAACGGCTTTTGATATGACAGCCACGTCGCATGAACTTGCACGTATGTTTACACAAGGACATCAGCGGTAATGTCTCACCTAAAACGTGTGAGTTTGTAGTCGCATCTGTTCCTGGATTAGAGCTTGTAGGGCAGCATGTAGGGAAAGATGTGAATTCGGAGGTGTCGGATGAGAAGGAGTCCTTGGGCCCTGAAAGCTTTGGTCTCTGCCAAATTTTGACTTCACTGCCACTCGCTACCCAGCCTCTTCGATATCGCGCCAACCACACGTCTGTGACAGCCTGCTTCGTAATGGCACTCAGCGCGGAAGTCACGATGCTGGTAAAGAGCTGAGCTAGAGCACAAGACAGCTTCAAGGGCTGTATCGGTTCTCAGAGACAGCCTATCTAACAGGACCCTCAGCTACACCACATAATCACAGCAGCACTGCAATGTTGCGAGCACGAATGCCATCACGATCATCATCTTGTGGCGCTTCTACGGTCATAACATCCCAACGGCGAACCACGAAAGGTTCATCGTGCCATTGTAAGAGACTGAGGTCTGCATCTCCACACTTCCAATCTAAGACATTATGCCCTTACTGCTTGCCAGCGCCACAGGACTGTGGTCGAGCTGGACCAATTCTCTACGAAGACTATGGCTGTTCAAGCATCCAGGCGTAGGTCCGCGGCATCTACCACCAGCCATCGCAGCAGATATATATACCACAATGGATCTTCCTCCAAGCCTCCAATCATATCATCATCATCTCATATTTCATAACGACCACTGCCTTCTTCACACAGCCGTCTTTACTTTCAAACAAGCACCTCCTCGATAACTCGAAATCCTACAACACTCCACCTCTTCAATATGCGTGCCGTTGCTGCTCTCGCGGCATGCGTTGCCTTTGCCAATGCGCAAACATTTGACATGGACATGATCCTGGCTGCAGAGCCTGTGCCTACGCCCTCGATCCCTGTTGTCTACATTACTGGTGATGCTCCTTCTACAACAGCATCTGCCACAACAGTTTCATACGTAGAGACGCAAGCAGCTGCATCTGTTTCCCTGGAAGTTGCTGCAGCTGCAAGCAGTACTGCTCTCGCAAAACGTGCCGCCTCTACTTGTGTACCTCAGCCTACTGGCATCTCTCACAACTCGAGCCCGGATACTGCTTCTGCCTTCTTGGCCGATGCATACTACTCTAGTGTTGCCTCTGCCGCACCGACTCCTGCTGGCTATGTCAACACTTTCACCAACCTCCAGGCTTCTAACAACGCTTATGGGTATGTTTTCTGCCATGCTACAGCATGAAATCTCGACCTAGTGCTGATAAGAGAGCAGATACATGGGTTACCAGCTCCTGAGCACTTACGACACCCAGCTCTGTTCGCAGAAATGCGACAAGGTCAATGGATGTCTTTCCTTCAACCTCTACTTTGAGCGTGATCCTTCTGGTACGCGTTTGTCTCTTTTCTTCCGTGTTAGGAACATGCTAACGATTCATAGTTGACCCCAACGATTCGAGCTGCTCCAACCCAGCATCAGTAACCCAGATCAAATGCGTCATGTGGGGCGGACCAACCCTCAAGTCAAATGCTCTCAATGCCGGACAGTGGCGCAACAAGTTCCAGGTTGTGATCGCTGGATCAAATGGCTACGTTAACAAGACGATCGACCCTGCTCCTGGCTACGACCAACCCATTGATCTTGGAGATGCTACTATCAATGCTCCTCTGGACTGCTCTGGCCACGACACTTTCATGCAATCCAAGTTTTTCACCTCCGGACCTTTCGATGCTAACTTGTGCGCTGCTGCCTGTTCTGCTCAGAATGTCTACAACTTGGCCCACCCTCCTGCTGAGGGTAAGCCCAAGACTTGCCAGTTCTTCACCACCTACCTCCTCTATAAGGACGGTGTGGCTCAAGGACAAACGTGTTCGTTGTATACTATGGCGTGGAACTCAACCTATAACACCAACAAAGGTTATTACTACGGGCAATCGCACTACACCGTAGGCTACAGTTTCGCCTTTTCCAACACAACTAATCCCGGAGCTCCCTACGCTGCTTGTGGCTCTTCCGCGTCATCCACAGTCGTCTCCAGCACCGCCAAGGCCTCATCGACCGCTGTGTCTGCTTCGTCCACTACCTTGTCCACCGCTACTGCCACTCCCACCGCTCTTCTCCCTGATACTTCCTGTAACAACGCCGGTCTCCAGTTCGCCTACTACCCCGGCCTCGCCAGCACCCAGTGGGATTTCAACTCCCCCAACTACGGTCTGGACGCCGAAAACTACAAGACCGTAACACCCAACTACACCGGCGTAACCAACTTCATCGGCGGCTTCGCATGGAACACTTACCACCAATCCTCTTCAATCTACTCCAGCACCCGCCCCTTCGACCACGAGAAGATGATCCTCAACCACCGCGGTTACTTCTTCGCTCCCACCTCCGGCGACTACACCTTCTCCATCCCCACTTGCGATGATGCCGCCTTCTTCTGGTTGGGCGATATGGCTTACTCTGGATTCAACGAATTCAACTATCTGCTTTTGGACAACCAGGCCAATGGTACGCAAAGCGCTACTGTCACGCTCACGGCTGGAAAATACTATCCTATCCGTTTGATCTATGGCAATGTCGGTGGTGGACCCGGAAGTTTGTATTTCCAGATCACGCAGGGCAATAAGGTTGCTGCTGATTGGTCATCAACCGTGAGCCCGTACTTTGTCCAAAAGTCTTGTGATGGAACTACTGCTCCTGCTTATGCTGCTTTTGGTCAGGAGACTTAGAGACAGAGTCGAATAGGTGTGGTTTTAATTCTTTGTTGTATATATTCTTATAGCTGGTTTTGATTGTCGGAGTTCGAAAGGGAAGGGGTTTACAGATACCTACTAGAAATACCAGAAAAGCGAATTTTTGTTTTCACTCAAAGACTTGCCTTCTTTGCAGACTACTCGTGATACACAGCGAAAAGATGGGTTCTTCTTCTTGACACGATCTCAGCGATACCAGCAATCTCATACGGCATCAGCCACATACTTCCAGCCTGTACAAATGCACGATGTTGTGGAAACTCATGCAGCCGTTCAAGAAGATGTGTTGATTGTCATCCTCTCATCGGACGTTGCTCCAGATGTCAAACAGCCACGCATGTCCACAGCTACAGGCAGTGGACCTTGGTGATGCATAAGGGAAGACTGCAAAAGACGATGGATTGGAGAAAGTGCAAGGCCGAAACCAGAACTTGGAGGGGGGGAAAGGGGGAAAAGGAAGGTATCATCTGCTGGGTGCTCCTTCCTGGGTGCTCTTTGCTCAATGTACCTTCCCAATCATGTCGAGGTCTGGATGGCGGCTGAAAGAATTGAGACGATGATGTCCAAAAAATGTAATTTTTTTCCTTCTTGTTCTCGTAAAATGTTTTGGTTTCTATAGTTTGACCAGTTCCTTCTCTCTCTCTTCCCAAAATCTGCATAAACTTTTTTTCTTCTGCTCATTTTTTTTCATAAAACCATCTATAGTTTGCGGGGCAAAGATGAACAAACAATCGTCTAAGCCATGCATGACATCCATCTACGTCGTCAAAAGAACAAAAAGGGGAGGGGGGTGGATCCTCTAGAGGGAGAGAATCGCAGGAGAGAACCATGACGTGAGAAACCCAATAACCTGGACATGAAAGAAAAATACGAAAGTCGATAGGGAAAAAAGGGAGATGGAAACGCCAGAATCAAGAACTCCTAGGATCCGCCTGCTGGCTTGTCGCAACCGATACGACCCAGCAGTTCTTTGTGGTTGCCGGGTATGCTGATACCGCTGGCACGGCTCTTATCAGAGGTTCGCTTGGCCGCCGGGCTGGGACGGCGTGTGAAGCGCAGACTCTCTACACCAACCTCTTCCTCTTGCGGCGCAAGCCTGAGCTCAGGCTCCTTTGTGGAAAAGTCTCTCACAGTTTCCAAGCTATCTTCCTCCTCTTCCTCTTCTTCTTCGTCGTCGGAACGGGTATCGTCGGCTCCCTTGCCCAGAACCACACGGTATGCGACGCGGCAGATCATACCGAACCAGATGATTGTGATGACCTGGAGAGCGAGTAGCAGGCCTAGGAAGCCGTAGTGGATCTTCTCGTTGAAGCATACGTCGGCGTTGCCGCTGGTGTAAGCGTGCAGCACATTGGAAAGAACTTCATTTCCGCCATCCTCGGAAGTTTTGACTCCAGTAACGGCGTTGTAGCACCCGTAAGGCATCTCGATGGGGACGTGGGCATAGATAGACCAGCAAACGGCGAGGTAGAAGACGTGTCTAGCGACAAACCACGAAAGCATGAAAACGCCAAAAGCGATATCGCAAGCAGTCTGCATGCCCATGTACTTGAGCAACTTGGCAATCTGCACGGGAGTTAGTGGTCGTCGCAAAACCTATCCGTAGATATTGACTTACAGGGAATACCAAGTCGACGACATCCATCAAGCACAAGATGACGATGCCGACCTTTGTCTGGTAATAGCCGTAGCTTCCAATCAGAAGCAGGCATGTAATGATGTGGTGGGTGAACATCTGCCAATGGTCCTTTCTACGCTCTTCAATGTTGATAACCAGAATCTGCTGGAGCCAGAAACCAAACTGAGCCAGATAGTACAGCTTAAAGAGGCCGGTCATGGAGCGCGTGGGGAAAGACGACCACATGGCGCGGAGATTGTTGAAGTAGGGGGATTGGTAGACGAGATACTGAGTCAAGGGTTAGCTGGCGCAATTGAAGAGAACGGGGACGTGATTGTACGCACTGTTCCAAGGGACCAGAATGTAGCATAGTATATGACGAGCCATGCCTGTTCAGCGAAGCGAATGGTGGCCTTCTTCTTGTGGATGCCGCATTTCTTAGCCATGGGAACAAGGGCATAGTCCATGGCGGCGGCGCGAAGGGCGGTAAAGACAATAATGCAAAGCGAGACGAACTTCAGGTCCTGCCATCCTGGGTTGTAGAGGCCGGTCTGAGCATCGTAGTAGGAGAGGGTGAAGTATTGGATGGTGGACGAGCGGAGGGTGGGGAAACAGACAAGAGTCAAGACGAGGAGCATGAGTACGTTGATCGACAGGCCTGCGGAGATAGGTCAGCATAGGTCGGGTCGAGTCAATGGCGCAGAGCAGCTATCGTACCCAGTTGGTGCTCGACGAGAGTGGCACAGAGGGAGCTCGAGAGACTCTCATGCTTCCTCTTTGATTTCTTCTTGATCTGAGATGTGGGGTTGCAAGTCGCCATGTTGAGGTGTTGCGGGAAGGACTGCGCATCCGCCGAAGCGGTGGTAGGAGCGATCGAGGCCATTGGCGAGAATGGACAGTGGGATGCAAGAAATCAAACAAGCAGCATGAGCAGCGCCTGAGCGAAGGTGAGGGTGAGGGTGAGGTTTGCGGCCGAGTACCCTTGAGGCCGAAAAGAGTCAAGTTGTCTTTTGACGGTCTAGACGGAGGTAAAGCTGGAGAAACAGGCGTCGGTCACTCGGACAAGGAAACAGAAAGCAAACCCAATGCGAAGAGAGTCTGAGGCTGGCAATTGAGCCTGACAAGAAGCAGCAGCCTCCCCAAAAAGAAGACGAATAAAAATCGCGTGGCAGTGTGAAGGGCTGAAGACACGCGTATCGCAAGGTCAGCGCCGATGAAACGTGAAGCATCCAAAAAGTTGGTTTGCAACGCCGCCAACCCCAGACCCTTGGCGACCCCCTATCTGAAGGCGCCATGGGAGCTTACCTCAACCAGATACCATTGCTTACGGGCGAGAACGGATAAATTCACGAAGCTTGAGACAATCCAGCTGAGAGATACACCAAATTGACCACAAAACAACCCAAAACTTCCGCGGTATGAATGAAACCCATGTGTCCATTGTGTCTGTGCAAACTACAGGTGCTACTCCGTACTTCCCTAGCGAAATCCCGAATCCCACCCAAAACTCCATAGTCGTCAATTAATACATCATGTCGATCTTTTCGAATCGCTTATCGCTCTGACTCTAGTTGTTCTGCTGGCTGTTCAGAATTCTGAGGATAGCCAAGAACAAGTTAATGATGTCAAGGTAAAGCGAGATCGAGGCTGCAATCTCCTCCTCGACGTGGTAGTGTCTCATGATGAGCTGAGTATCAACCAAAATGTAGCCGCTGAAGATGAGGGCGCAGACAATGCCGTAGCCCAGCTCGATAGTGCTTGTGTGGGGGAAGAAGGCTGCCATGAATCCGAAAATAATAACGACCCAGAGAGCTCCTGCGAGATAAGGAATCCAGCTGGTAAAGTCATATTTGGTTTGGCAGGCGAACAGCGTGAGGGCAACAAAGATTCCGAGAGTAAAGATAAGCGCCTCTAACACGATCTTGCTTTCGAAGAAGGATGTGACAACACTGATCGAGTATGCTTCCATAGCAGTAAACCCAGCAAGGAACAGAAGGTTGGTGGGGTACGACTTGCGCTTCCAGAAGGTCAAGAGCATGAAGCCGATTGCGCCGAAGAGCGAGACCCACATCATCCACTGGTTGGTCTGAATCCATGCTTTGTATCCGGGGCTGAAGAAGGAGACGGAAGAGAGAGCGGCGGTCGCCAGGAGTTGGACGGTCAGAATGGAGTAGACCTTGCGGACGAATTGCATTCGGATGTCGAGAGTCGCTTCCGATACCGAGCCACCGAACTGTGTCGCGTTAGTGAGATGAATAGAGCAGTCATTACGGCAGAGTGATGTACCTTGAAATCGTCGGGGACGTTGTCGTCTTCGTCACGAGGGACTCCAGGCACAGCGGAGGTTTCTGCCTGGTATGATGGAGGCGGTTGGCTGTAGCCCTGCTCCTCGAACGAGTCGCGCGTTGGCGCTGCCTGATACTTTGCGGTGGATGCCATTGCTATGTAGAGTGGCGCGTGGATTGTAGAAGATGCTGTGTGCGAAACAAAGAAGATCTCAGGTTATTAACAATCGATGAAAGGAAAGAGGGCGGCGAGCAGCAGCAGCAGGGCACAGCCGGCCGAAGCTTCCAGCGTCATCAGTCTGGGGTCACGTTCCCTTGGCTGAGCCTCACTCGGCCACTTTCATCTTATCTCCGCTTCCTTCTCCATCATCAGCTTCACATGCGATTTCAACAATGGCAGCCAGAATTACAGTCGTGGTCTGATCTTATTATGTGTTTCAGTGAGCAGAACTGTGTATTTAATATCTAGAGAATTTGTCCACCGGGAAGAGGGAGAAAAGAGCAAAAGCAAGAATGAAGCAGTGTTTACATCAGAAGAAGAAAAATCAGCTAGTAAGCACCAAGAGAGCAGCTGGTTCGGTGTATCAATTCGCTATGCTGTTCGTTCAGGTCGTGAGGTGTGTGTTTTGCTATGGCCATGCGTTGCTTCGGAAGCAAAAGGAAGAGAAAGGAAAGAAAGGCGCCACTTGCAGCAATTGTCCAAGGATTTGTGAAGCAAGCACGCATATGAGACACCGCGTGTTGTATGTCGGCTTCATCATCGATATCTGCCTGTGCGCTTGGAATCGTAGATGACCTCGCGTTCGTAGATGCGCTCGTCGTATTTGGAGCGAGGCTTTGCGGGTGGTGAACGTGGCTTTGGGGGTGGGAGGCGCTCGAGTTGTTCGCGCTCCCATTCGATCTCGCGGATGCGGTCACGGCGTTCACGACGGATATCTTCGGATAGCTCTACGAGCTGAAGAACATCCTCCTGCGATGATGCGTCAGCTTCCTGTTGGTGTGTATCAAATATATCTACTGTGACTTACGTATTTCAGGTATTCCATAACGTAGAAGAAGTGTTCTGAGTCTTCGTACTGGTAGCCCATCTCATCAATGGCTTCCTTGATGACCAGATCTTTGGTGACCTCGGTCCACATGTCTTTCGTGACCTTGCGCTTCTCCTCCTTGCGCTCAGGGATAGGACCGGGACCAAAATCAGTCGTGTACTCTTCGTCGGCGGTATAGAACTTGCTTCTACGAGACCCGTTATATTGCTGCCAGGTTATGTCTTGTCGGGCACCCCCTAGACCATCCATCTGGACACGTCTGGTACCGGGAGGGATGTCGACAAGGCCCCAGTCTCGAGTTGCGCCATTGTGACCTTCACCTACGTAGCCACGCTCGAGTGCTTTACGATTGTAGTATTCTGCCTCGGAGGCAATCTCATCATCGTGACGGCGGCGAGGAGCAGAGACAGAGCGAGAACGAGTGAGCTCAATGTTGCGCTCCATCTCAGGTTCACGTGCGGGTGCTGGACGAGATATCTCGCGCTCGAAAGTGATGTTCTCGTCATAGCCTCCGTTACGAGTGTTGCGTCTTCGAATTTCGATTTCGAGGCTTTCGTCCCTAGGCGCAGGTGGTGGGCTGGGTGGTGCTGGGGGAGGACTAGGCATGGGCTCAGGAGAGCGAGCTCGCTCAACGCCATGATCTATATGCCGGTGATGGGTGATGATCTCCTGAATGATAGGCGGGCGGACAATCGGTTCTGGCGGTGGTGGCATTGGCTCGGGTGATGGCTCTCGGACTGGCTCGGGACTGGGCTCTCTAGGCACCGATCTCTCTCGACGTCTGATGATGATCTCCTCTCTCTCGTCTCTCGGGGGAGGTGAGGCACGCTCGTGCTCACGGCGACGGATGATGATCTCTTCGCGTTCATCTCTGGGTGGGGGAGGCGGGGAAGGTTCGCGACGTCTGAAGAGCCACTCTTCCCTCTCTCGTGCAACTGGACCCGGGCTGCGTCTGCGATAAGGAGGAAGACTGCGCTCGCGTTCACGAATGGAGATTTCCTCTCGCTCCACACCGCGCACGCTACGGGCAGGTGGAGGGGGAGAACGAGTCTCTTCATGGCGAAAGGTGAATTCCTCCTCGGCGACCTCGGATCTTGCAGCCTCGGACCTGGGAGGGGGTCGACGGTCGCCAGCACCTCTGCGGAAGACGATGTCTGGGGGACCACCTCGAGGTACTTCTGGCTCTCGTTCCCGCTCCTGTTCTCTTCTGCGGATCAAGATGTCCGTCTCTTCGACCTCTCCTCTGTCTCTTGGTCTTGGTGGTCTTGACTGATCGTGCTCGCCGCGTCTGTAGATGATCTCCTCGCGGTCGACATCTCTTGGATCTCTAGCAGGCGGTGGTCGCTCTCGAAGTGGAGGTTCACCTCTGCGCTCACGAATCACGAGTTCATCTCTCTCAACTCTTTCTGGTGGGCCACCTCTGCGTGATAGAGTGTCGGGATCTCTGCGAGGTGGGTAGTCGGCATAGTCGTCTGGCTCGCGGTTCTTAACCACGAGCGGACCAGCATTTGTTCGTCCATAGTCGTCGTGTAGGAAGTCGGGGAGTTTTGCTCCGCGGGTGCTTCGGCGATCGCTGACAACGGTTTCTGGGCGGTCGGCATAGCGGGTGCGGTTGATGTCGACTTCGATATCGTCGTAGTTGCGCGCAGGTCGAGGTCGAGCGTAAGGGTCGCGTTCACGATCCTCGTAAACATCAGCAGGTGGATAGCGCCGAGACATGACGGTGATGGTCCTCGCCGGGACGTTTGAAACGGTCAGAAAGCGAACCACAAGGCCGCCTGAACGATCGAGTCAGGGCCAACGTGGGGAAATATCAAAAGCTAGAAGCGCTGGAAAACCAAAGCAGTGGCAGTAACCCCGGCCGAGGAAGTGACGCTTCACTCAAAGAATGAAAGACGAGAGTGTGAAGGTCAGAAATGCGTCGCACGAGCTGTCAACTCGGTGAGCACCGAGCGGGAGACAAACGACAAGAACCTGGAACTGGAGAGGCTGGTGGGTGGTGGGTGGTGGGGGTGATTCGTTTGTGGCTTTTCCAATTGGTGCCCAAGCGTCTGCGACTTGACGTATTGCTCTTCACCTTGGTTTGAGCTGATAGTGAAAACGAAGTGAGGGACAGTCAGCTCATCATCCTGAGCGTTTGGGTCCTCTCAGCGAGATACCCAGAGAAACAGATCAAATTTTGCATTCTCATAGCTAAATAATAGACGACTTTCTAATAGGATAGTCATGAGCTTGCCCCTCTTGTGAGCCGATATTCTGTACCCTCGAACAAGGAGATACCAAATCAAAAATCTTGCTGCAGTCTACATGTTTGTGTATCACAAACCCGACTCTTCGATCGTGACACGGCAAAGTGGAAATGGCTTTCTGTCAACTGAAGGCTTGTATTCTTGGTTCAAGGGTCGAGCCTTCCCGAGTGAATGTGGGGCTATCCGCAACCTTCTTGTTTCAGCACAGGTCATCTTCGACATACGACGAACCACCACCTCACACTATCACCAACATCAGTCGACAAGGAATCTCTTCTGGTTGTCTCCGTATCATATCAAAATCATCAGCCCTGCCGTCCGCAAAAGGCAGACGATTCGTCCCTACGGATTCTTGTGACCGCCAAGTGGCATGTGATCCGGTCGTATACTGCCCCGGATCTGGAGCCTATCAATTGAGCGGACAGTCAGCTCTAGTGTTGGCAACACGTCTCATCTCAACTTGCTCGAAGTGACTCAGAATATGACTTGTCGATAAAGACAATCGCGTAACCTCTTCACAAAAGTTGAACCGTCCATTTTACGAAACACGATCCGAACATCATGGATATTCGCCGCCCTATCAGGGACTCTGCGGAGCCCAAGGTTCTATCCGTTGCCTTCAACAATGACTGCACCAGGTTTGCATGCGGCATGGAAGATGGCTTGAGAGGTAGGTGTTGGTCTTCGTGTTCATCAGAATACGACTGATACTCTCCAGTCTTCCGGGCAAAAGACTGCATACGAACCATCAAAGAAGGTATGTTCATGCATCGATCGGCCTTCAAGGGTCTCGAAATCTGACAGCCGTTAGCACCTCGGCCTGGACATGGTCTCGCCATCGTGGAAGCGTTGGATGACAGATATGCAGCTCTCGTGGGTGGTGGAAGACTCCCGAACTCGTCACCAAACAAGGTATGTCATCAGGCACTTGCTTTCATTGTGGTGTACTGATTTCACGAAGCTCGAGTTCTGGGATCTTGTGGAGAAGAAGAAATTGAAGGAGCTGAACTTCGGCGAACCCATCGTCGCTGTCCGTGTGACTGCCAAATACTGCATCGTTGTCCTGGTAGATCGAAGTATATCACTGGAGTACACCAAGGACACAAACACTGGAGCCATCAACCTGGGATCTGTCAAGGGTCTATACAAAACAGCATCGAATCCATTTGGCCTTTGCTGCATCAGAGGCGATGCTCTAGCACTACCTGGTGAAACGCCTGGACAGGTACAAGTATTGACCTTGTCGTCCAAGGACAAGAAGGTATTCAAGGCTCACGAAGGAGATCTACGACAGATGGCTATGAGCAAGGATGGAACCATAATCGCCACAGCCAGTCGACAAGGTACTATTATCAGAATCTTCAGCACTACAGACCCTACAAAATCCACCGAATTACGTCGTGGTCTTGAGTCTGCGTCGATATGGGGACTTGCGTTCTCGCCTTCCTCGCAATTTCTTGCTTCCACCTCAGACAAAGGCACGTTACACATCTGGGATCTCCGCCCTCCAAGAGCACCGGAAACCCACGCTCGCCCACCGCCTAATCAGCGAAAAGGTAGCTCTACCGGCCGCGGAGGTCATGACTACGACACAATATCACACGCCTCTGGCTCGTCCTCGCCACTCCCTGGCACCGTGGTCAACACAGTCCCGCCTCCAGATCTTCGTCACGCACCACCAGCCACTGCACCTTCGCTAGGCTCGATGCTAAGCGGTCTAGCCAAGGGCACCAGATCCTCAACCTCGATCGAGTTCACCATCGGCTCAGATCCACCAAACTGGCAAGGACAGCCGCGCTACACCAGCACAACACTACCTAACGGACAGACTGCCAAGCTCAAAGTCGATAACGTGGCCGTCCCTGGCAGACCAGACGGTAAACCGCCAAAGGGAGTGTTGGCTTGGGATCCGGAAGGTGGGGATAGAAGATTGTGGGTCGTCGGAGGTGGAGCAGACGCGAAGTGGGAGGTTTTCGAACTGGCCGATGATGTGACTGGAGGAGTCAAGATTGGCAGTACAGGTTTCAGGAACTATCTTACTAGGCAGTTTCCTGAGAAGAGCTGAAACAGTGGAGAACATGCTCGACAGGTTAGGGGAGTCAGTAAGGGAGCATGAAACATTCTTTAGATATGATCAATAGCACACCCTTAAGCTTATAGAAGGATCCCTAACACATGAATACAAGACATGGGTATCATTGCCCTATGCAAACATCCACCATAAAAGACACTTCTTCGCCGTTGATGCTTTCTGTTGAACTACACACCAGCATCCCTCGTAGGTCTCGGACTATTCTGCGCACTGGCACCCCTTCCTCCCTTCATCAAACTAGCAAAGTAGGCTTCCAGGTTTTCTGTGGGTAGGTCTTTACTGCTGTCTTGAGCATTGCTGGAGGAAGGAGATTGGGGACTGAAAGGTGTGGAAACACCACCTGGACTCGCTTGTGCTGCTGCTGGCTTATTGCGATCCTAGATTTAATAACATCAGTATATTGCTGTAAGAGGAGGATGGGAGAGAGAGATTAGGCAGGGATAATCTTACCTTCAAGCGACGGATAACTTCATCGGCATCGTATTGGATACCGCCCATGTTGAATTGTACAGGGCCCACGTGTTCGGCCATTGCTCTTGCACCGGTTTCATCGTTGCTGCTGCTCGCGGGACCGCCTGTTCCACTAGCCACGCGACGGGCTTCTCTGGCCTTCTTCGCCGCTTCATCTTCTGCTCTGTACCTATCCAGACTTTCCGCTTGTGTGGCGAGGAAGGTTTGATCAGGCGTGCATTCCACTTCTAATTTCGGCAGCGATGGGGCGGGTGGGTGTGGGTTTTGGATCTGTTGTTCGTAGAGTGTTATGGTTGTGTCTTGTTCTGCCACGAGAGAGGGTTCTGCTGCGCCCCCGGCGGTTTGGGCTTCGGGTGTTGTGGGTTGTGTGGGAGATGAGGGGGTGGAAGGTAGGTCTTGGATTTCTACGCCCCAGGCTCTGCTTACGCCTTCGACGTCGAAGCCTTCACGCAAGACGCGGATTTTGCCCCAGCTGTCCCAGCCTGGTGGTACGAGAACCCTGTCGCGATCGACAACGTTGTGTTTTGGTGGGCCGTCTGGTGAGGAGTTGATGTCTAGGGCGTGGTGGACGAGGGGTTGGAGGGAGCCTGGTTGGGCGGGCATGGTGTAGACGAGACCAGCACCGTGTTTGAGCAGTACTGTCCTCAAGAACTGTAGGATGTAGTCGAAGTGTGCTTCGCGGTATCCTCGCTCTTTCTCCAGAGATTCAATGTGCTGTGCATTCTGGCAGACTACTAGAAGCGGAAGGCCCAAGGGATCGTCGTGCTCGCCAGGGCCCAGGGGAAGAGGAGTGTGGTTGTCGGTCATCGAGGTAGCTATATCGCGATCGCGACGGTGTTGCCATGCAGACATGTTCTCTTGCAGAGCTTCTTGAGCTGTTTCGTCGAGGGAAGAAGTAACGAGGTTGAGCAGGCGGGTCCATTGGCGCAGGGTGTGGATGAAGTCCCATGGCTTGGCCCAATCGAGTAGAATGACAGCAGCGGTATTGGGAATGGCATCGGGAGTGAGGAGACGGGTAAGCAGAGGTGCATACTGCTTGTCGGGGCTGGTCAGGGTGTAGAGCGACAATCTCGCGACCATGTCCTCGTGGTCGCTGTCGAAGACATTGTGGTAGGTATAGCCCAATCCGAAGCGAGTGGCCAGTGGAGGAGCAGCATTCTTCTGATCGGGTTTCCGTAGGCGCGTCGTCTTCTGTTGCTGTTGTTGTGCCAGGGAATCGACAAAGTCGCGCTGTGATTCTTGGGAGCCGCCTAGCACGATCAACTTCTTGTCGGGCAGCCTCTTGCCGCTGGCCACTTTGTCCAGCAAAGTCGACCACATGTCGCGCTCGCTACTACCCGGCCGTGACTTTGACTGAGAGCGCGCCATGTTTGTTGGTATGGAGCAGGGAAGTGCAATGTTTCAACAATGTTTACCGCAGCTTGGTCAGGGTGGCTTCCGGCCTCACCGCCTTGGGCAGCTTTCACATGCAATCATCAAGGTCTAGACTGGAGCGTCATCGTCAACTTTTTCCCATCTGTCGCAAACCCATCACACATCGCCATGAATCAGATCAAACAGGTCCAGCGCCTCAATGAGCGCGAACTGGAAAAGGTCGTCCCTTCCAACGCCTCATGGCATACCGACTACCGCGACACGGCCTACATCTACGTTGGTGGCCTCAACCTCGACTTGTCCGAAGGAGACGTCATCACAATCTTCTCACAATATGGCGAACCCGTCTGGATCCGTCTCATGCGCGACAAAGAGACTGGAAAGAGCAGGGGCTTCTGTTGGCTGAAATACGAGGATCAGAGGAGTTGCGATCTGGCTGTCGACAATCTCGGCGGCGCAACCGTCATGGGCAAAATGCTCGCTGTCGACCACACACGCTACAAGAAGCGCGACGACGAGGATGAAGATGAGGGCTACGTGGGTCAGGACAAACAAATCGCTGGTGCAGAAGCCGAAGACTCGGAAGCAGAGGAGGAACGCAGACCTTTGATCAAGGAGGAACTCGAGCTGGCCAAACTCATGCGCGATATGGAAGACGACGACCCTATGAAGGCATACATGATCGAGCAAAAGAAAGAGGAGGTTGAGAAAGCTCTGAAAAAGGCATCGTCATCTTCATCTCGGAAACACGACGACTCGCGCCGCGAAAAGAAACATCACCGCTCAAGACGCGACCACTCCGGAGAAGATCGACACAGAAGATACAGAAGAGGCTCATCACGCGACATCGAAGACGACAGCCGCGATCGCAAAGACGGTCATCGCTCCCACAGACGTCGCTCAAACTCCCCTCGGCGCGACCGCTCAGAATCTCCCCGAAAAGACAAATATCGTTCCACCAAAGACCGTGACGAAAGAGACAGTAGGAGAAGGGAATACACCAGGTCACCGACACCTCCGACTAGAGACCGCGACTACAAGCGCAAAGAACGCAGACGTTCTTCTACACCTCCTCGCCGCAGAGACGACTCCAGAAGCATATCTCCTCGTCCGAGACGTTGAGATTATCACACCATTGTAAATATCCCAAAAGCATTCTCTTGACGAAGTCATGACAAGTTTTGTCTGGTGTCGCAGCATTGTGATTATGTCGAAGTCAATTATGCTACTTGTGCAACCCTTTCTGAGTAAACATCACGTACAATACTGCCCAATTCTTCTGTTGTTACTGACCCGTATGCTGTGCTGACTTTAAACTCGCTTGACTGTCGTCATCTCATGGCCTTCCGGTGCTATTGGTATCGCTTGAGGTTGTATACAGGATCGTAGAATTTGGCTTGACACAACAGCTGGTTGGTATGGACACAAGATAGTCGGACCGTCAAAAATTCATGTCCAATTTCGGATAAGACTAAACCTACCGATGAAGGGTTCGTTACTCTGTCGCAGAGACAAGAATCCTGATCACCTGGCTTGGTTTCCATAGTCATGGACAAATGCATGACCCGGTAAAGAATGCAGACGGATCATTCTGTGTGTATTTCCTTCGTGGCACATGATACCACTTGGAAACCGCTGTGTGCTCGATAGACTAGATTTCCACGTAGCAAACACGGGTGTTTACCTGTCTTGACTGCTAGTGAGAAGCACTTACCCGTAGTCTGTATCGTCATGATAATCGCAGCTCTGGTCAGACTTCCATTCGCCTATGCAGATGACCTTGTCCGGCTGCGTCTTCGTAGCCTTTTTGATGCCCTGGCCAGGTGTGAAACGTGTACCGCAAATGATGGTCACTTCGCAGCAACAAGTAGATCCTTTGTTTCGAAGCATGGAGCTTCGAGAGGAGAGTGTAGTGCAGCCAAACGGATGGGGTACCTGCATATGTCTATGCCAGCGTTCGTGTAGTACCCTCGAAGCACTAGAAGCTCGAACCTGGATTATGGCATGTCCATAGGTTGTCGGTGATAAGGAAAGAGTGGGCCGCGGTGCAAGCAACCATTATGATGTGGCTTTCAAGCCACTAGACATGGAGATCCGAGGTCATGGGTGCTCAATCGCTGTATTTAATTCCAGGAACCATACTTGGGGAACATCAAGCGCATGTATGGTGCTTAGCGACAGGCGTGATTATTGTTGGATCGCCCCATTGTTCGTTGTCGAGGAGCTCTGTCATGCCTCGAGCCGGTCCTTGTTTGAAGGGCGATAGACTGACGGCGATATAAAGCGTACCACTGCTCCACCAGTCTTTATTGATATCCGAGACCTAGTATTCTGGACCACCATCGGGTCCATGATTACGCGAATTATGCAACAGCCGACCAGACAACAAGTCATTTCCGAGCCGCACACACACACCAAAAACCCTCCGAAAACCAACTGCAACCAGCCGAAACCGCACGACGACGAGCAAGTGCTACTGGAAGGCCTTTCTAGCTCGGCATCATGCTCGGAAGACGAGCTTAGCGACTTGGACCCAGACATTCTGCATGTTGACCGAGACACAAGGAATCATATAGCAGTGGTCGCCGTGACTATCATGTTGTTTCTCTTGACGCATAGTCCTGCTAGCCTCGAAGTTCCTTTGGAAGGAGTACTTGCGCAGGGAAGCCAAATGGCAGAGGCATGCTTCGTTCAACGGTCTTATCCGATTACCACAATCTGCGACATCCTGGGGTTTGCCAGTGTGACGAGACTCCTCGATGGGTGTGAGGGGTTCCTTCGAGAGATGACGCTCACTTGGAGTAGAGTGATATGGGGTATGTGCGATCTGTCCAGAGACGCATACGGTCCAAGTCGTGAGGCAAGCGAGAACTTCCGGCAAACGTCTGGTATTGGCTACGACTACGCCTTTGACAAGACTCTCTCCACATACCACTGGCATATTCTGCGCGAGATGTGCTATTACAGCCGAGTGCTGGAGTATCAAGATTCTTGTTGCAAAAGAAAAGAACATCTGACACCACGCAATGATGGACTCTTGATGTGGTTTGAAGATGAAGCTGATAGAGAGATGGGGAATCGGAGTTTTGTCTTGTGGTATCAAATTTCCATCCAAGAAAAGATCTCTCACCTGCATCGTATGAGAGAATTGGTAACCCATCGGCTGCCTTTAGAAAGACTGGCAGAGAACAGGCCATTCGATGGGACGTCGAACTTGACGAGATACGCAGCGGAGGCAGGAAAGGAGACCTTGGCCGACTTTGTGGAGATGCGCGGTATCCGAGAATGGATCGATCGGCAGCTGAGTTTCTGGGAGGGTGTCGATCGATTCCGGCAAGATCAAGGGCTTGAATTGTACAGCTCAATCTACAGCGGCTTTCCTCTCCCTCGATTGTATCGGTCTGGCATTGAAGCTCCTCATCCAGGTCGACAAGAGCGCAAGGAGGGGATATATCCGCAGGACTTGTTGATGGTTGAACTGAAGAAGAGGAGAGGGGATGTTGTGTAGCAGCTGACACGTTGTAGAACAAGAGCCTATAGCTCCAAATCTTTTGGTCAGAGAATCAAGGCCACTCTGTTCAGCCGAAATGCGATCCCGATACACTACCTCGCCATGAGAGTCTCTGTAATCGTGCTGTCATGGATTCTAGAGTCAGCTATATTGGTGAAGCACAAGGACGAGTGTCGAACAAGTTATTGATTCACGAGAGGGAGATTTGCAAGGAGACCTTCGGAGTCTCGATCTCAGGCCGATTTTGTTGGAAACGGCAGCTGCAACCTAAGAAACTCTAGGACTGAAGTTGCGTTGTCCCACGTACTTTCGGGAAGGGCCTGACACGTGGCCCACCTCACACGTGCTTGACAACATTCTGACCGTCCCGTTTGTCATTGGTCTATACTTAACCATGGCAGGCCATGTGGTATGTTCCTGCCAATTCCTGGGAGAGTTCGGCAAGCACCAAACACCAAACGGAAAGGGAAGGCATGATGCCAGCTGAGTGCCGAGCGATTCCAGAACTGCCGAATGTTATGGATACTGTAAGCGCTATGGGATACCACTCGTGTTCGACGCCTTTGCTGCCAACCTCGTACGATCTGTATTGGTCAGGTGAGACTATGCTCTGTTGAAGGTCAAAGTGGCTTTGTGTAGGAAAGCTCGCGACAGCTGAATATATCGAAACTGGCCAATGAAGGTGAACTCAATCGACCCAAACATATGTTCTGTCTCTCGTTGAACTCCAGTCTCCAGCGTTGGAACTTCCACAGACTTTCCGCCTTTACCAGTGTGTGTGGTACTCCGCTTCCTGCCTTACGATCGCCGAGAATCGCAAACGCACATGGCAGTGGGGCACAACGACCATCGCGAAACTCGGATTCGTCTCTCGATGATGTTTTGCGTTGCTCTCTGCGCTCAGTGATCTAAACGAGCATCACGAACCGCCTCGCTGCGGATTGCGTCCATTTTAAGATCGGAGGATTAATGCTTTGCATTATTCGAAAAGCATCCACTTCTCCAGGCACATACTTCCTGGAGGGACCAATAGCGATCGAATGTAGGTTCTCTTCAAGAGAGGGCACAGGCTAATGACCGACCTGCATGACACTATTAGCTTCATTACCACGGAGGCAGCAAAAATAGCAAGGCAGTGGCTGCTGCAGTGCATCGCATACTCGGTACACGAGCTTCGTGACGACCGCGGAAGGATATTTCTGGCGCTTGTAGCTTCGAAGCAAAACTCGTCTTGACAGCTCAGAGACGGGCCGTCGGCTGAGATGGCTACTGGAGCTAAACTCTGGTGTATGCCCTGAGCTTGACTCGTGTGGTTCCAGTGTGAGGCCACTCCGCCATCCGAGACAGTTGAAGTCTCGCCCTGCGACAATCGTTTTGTTCTCTGGTTGTCTCCGAGACATATCTCAGAGTGGAACATTGTCTTTGTCCAAACCGCACAAGTTGCCACCGGAGTCAATCAAGAAGAATGGGTCGTGTTCTTGCGTCTGGGCAAATCCTTCAGACCCGCACACAGACACGGCGCAGTCATAATGGCATAGGCACAGTGGGCAGATGTTGTAACTTCTGCGCTGCTGCATGGCGGGAAGAGACGCGATAGTGACACGAGGCTAAGGAATTTACGTAGGGAGTTGATAATGAACACACAGCACTGTTTATTCGCAGTTTCTATGCCCGCTTGCTCCGCCAGCCATTCTCTCGAACAGGTAGTCAATTCCATTCGAGATCGCACAGAGCCTTCAACAATACTGCCACTCAAATTGATCTGCATAGATCTTCAAGTTCCAGAGATTCGGTCCGGCCTCGTGCGAGACAAAGAACCAGAGTTTGAGTGTCAATCTCATGGAAGATGCAAGTGCTTGGCATACTCTGGATAGAATCCTCCACGCGCTCGGTATCCACTCCCCAAACTTAGCATCGTGTCGATCTTCAAACGACCATTCAGGAAACGGTCGCGACTCTGAGGATTGCGGGGCCAAGAAGTTAATTCTCAAGCAGACAGAGCGTCATCGGAAAGCTCTTCTTCTCTGACTATTGATGTGGCACCCTCTTTCCATCAATTGAAGTGGGAAGCGAGATGAGCGTGACCAGAAGAATATGGAAACTTCTTTCTCATCACCACTCCCGGACGATCAGCCGTCCATACAACAGGAACAGGACGGGACGACCAGGGGAAAACTTGTCGCCTCTGCACTAAGAATACAGGCGTACCAAATCAGAAGGTGTATCATCAGGACTAAGTTCCATGCGGCCATGTCGCCAAGGAAATGGCACCTCGAAACGGCACACTCTTGGACCGCTGGGCTTGAATTAGAGTAAGCCACCGCGATAGCACCCTGCAGTGTCGCGACGTCCTTCCTGATCATAACCCATTCGCGATGCTCCGTGCTCTCTATACCACAATTACCCTGTTCCTTCGTGGCGACACCTTCTCCACATTCTGCTTTGGCTCAATGCCCACTATTTTGGTAGACCCTCATGGCTAGCCTTCTCGCGATCCTGCCTTGGCCTCGATTCATTTGGTTTCTGGTCAGGATCTTGGACGGCTCGTGTAGAGCCGGGGGATGTCCAGTGATGCTCGTTTGCAGGTTAGTCTCATGAGGTAAGAATAGTGGATGCTGTCGAGGTTCAAGTATATATATGCCCAGCACCCATCGTGAGCAATCGTTAGAACCATCAGCTTCGACAACCAGCATTCTATTCCACTTCTTTCAATCTCTTCCTCTTCTAGTCCTTTCGTTCAGAGCTAGTTACACTCCAATATGCGCTCGTTCACCGTTGCTGCTGCCTTTGCAGCTCTGGCTGTCGCCAACCCTCTTCCTCAGGAGATTGACTGGGCTGCCGTTGATGCACTTGCTCCTATTCCTACCGTCACCATCCCAGTTGTCGATGTCAGTGCTCAAGCTAGCACTGTTGCCTATGAGCCTTCTGCCGCTGCCACTTCCATCGCTGCAGCGGTCAAGGCCTCGGGTGTTGATTCCGATGCTCCCACTGGTCTCAAGGCTCGTGGAGCTGCCATATGCAAGCCTCAGCCTCTCGGTGCTGGCCCAGCCCCCAAGGAGGACACCCCTGAAGCTTTCCTGGCCTACCCTGAATTTTCCACCAAGGCCAACGCTGCATCCACCCCCAGCGGATACTACAACACTTTCAAGGACCTGAAGGCCAGCAACAATGCTTATGGCTACATGGGATACACTGTCCTCTCCGAATATTCCACAGACATCTGTGCCTCGAAGTGTGATGCCATCGAGGGCTGTGCCGCTTTCAACCTTTACTACGAGCGCGATCCCACCGTCAACCCCAACGACCAGAGCTGCGCCAACCCTCCCAGCACCACGAACATAAAATGCGTGTTCTGGGGCGGACCTGTTAATGGGGAGAATGCAAAGAATGCCGGACAATGGCGTAAAGATTTCCACGTAGTCATCGCTGGCTCGAACGGCTATGTCTCCAACAAGATCGTTACTCCTCCTGGTTGCACTACTCCCATCTACCTCGGCGATGCCGCTATCAACGCTCCTCTTGACTGCAAGGGTGAAGATACGTAAGTTCACGAATAATGTTTGAGTACTCAGCTCTTTTACTAACAGACAACCAGTTACCTCGGTGTTCGTATCTTCCAGAAGGGTCCTTTCGACATCGCCAAGTGCGCTGCTGCCTGTGAAGCTCAAGCCGACTACGCCAGAGCTCATCCTCCTGCCAACGGTGGCGAGGTCAAAACTTGCAAGTTCTTCAACACTTACATGCTGATCAAGGATGGCTCCCCCATTGGACAGTATTGTGCATTATACAAGAACTCGTGGGACTCGAGCTTTGCAACTAACAGAGGTCAATATCGCGGCAACTCAAAGTACACAATTTCATTTTCTTATGCATCTAGCAATGCTACGGACCCCGCTGCTGCCTGTAAGCCCAAGGCTTAAGCGGAGATGAAGGTTGGACGAGGTTTCGGTCTAATATGATGATATGTGGACCGTTGCTCTTATATTAATGTTGTATGTCACTCTCTTATTATGTATATAACTTTTCGAAATCATTTTCACTTCAAATCAGTTATCTCTGCTCTCAATGGACGCGTGATGGTTTCAGAAAGGTTGCTGTATTGATACAAGACTTCTCCTCTACTCTGTGGAAGGTTGGGAATCATCTTCCAGTTGGTACCCCTGATTTTAGAAAATTTGGTTCCCGCTTCTCTCTCCCAGGTATCGGGCAGGTCGCTGAGATATCTATCAAATGGCAAGATGCTTTTTAGACTAGTTAGTTGGTCCAGAGTGTAGGAGCAACGTTGCTCTCACTGGACAGATAGCTGATCACAGAAAGCACCTTGCATTTTGACATGTATTTTGAGGCGTCGCACGGGGGAGGAGACGTGATCTAGTTTGAACCCTTCCAGCCGAGTCAGGCCTACATCCCCCCTGATAAATTTTAGACTGGGAGAATGTACGAATAATTTGGTGACTGTAGCTGGTTCAGCGAAGGACAATTTGGATCGGGCTCTCTCTGGACGTCCTGCGCCTCTGTAAATTGATTATGTATTTCTACAGCTATCCTGGCAGCATCGGGTACTCTGAAGAGACTAACTTGAAGAATGGTTTCGAATACGATTAGCGTCATGTCCTTGCTATGCCATACACGCTGCCTCGAACATACTAACTCATCAAAACGCAAGATAGACAGAACTGGTAACTGACTCACCAGACTTGTCATCGCTTCATAGCACTCTCATTTGTCTTTCTTTCCAAAGATTATCTTCTCCGTACTCGAGCAAAAACCGGGTTCCCTAAAGCCCAAACCTACGAGTATTTCCACTCATCGGAAGCAAGAATGTTGATGTACCAAAACGCACTTGACGAAGTCCACAGACATGTCTATGGCTGGTTCGTCAACCACACACCCATCTCAGGCATCAAACGAGCACGCCAGGGCGGTGCAGATGCTCTGCCAGAAGCAAAGCGACAGTGCACCAGCCTCATGCGCGATCGCTCGAAGAAACTGTGCGTGCTGCTCCTTACGGACGGCTTAGACTCAGACCTCATACACTTGACACACGCGTGTCTAGACAACTGCGAGCGAAAAAGCAGCACAATGGATTTCGTCTATGATACTGACAGCGAAAACGCGCTGTGGACCGAAATCGAGCCCCTAGACCGAATCACCTACTTCAGCATTGGCATCATCTACCCTTGGTCTCAATTTTCTTTTGGTATCGATTTCACGGAAGACGGCCAGCCCGAACTCGATATCTTCGGATCATACGATAAAGATTGCAGCTCTGGCGAGAATCATGTGAATTTGTATGCTAGGATGGAGGAGCATCTGAAGAGGTGGGCGTGCAGTCAAGGAGCCTTCTCCAGAGTCTGGTTGCGTGATCTGTACAAGGAGATCTATAGCTTTAAGGCAGAACTTGAGGCTCTAGCTAGGCAGGATGATTCTGAACACCTTCTTTGAGAGTTTGGCTCCGAAGTTGAGACATCCATAGTGGCAGCAGGTCGGATTGGCTGGTTCGGACCGTAACGATCTTCGGGATCCATCCCAAATGACCCTGTCCTTGGGTTGGTCCGTCTGAGAGCTACCAGGCAGCCATCCAGATGAATTCGACGATTCTCTTGGCTTTTTGCATGAACGCGCGTGTCGTGGCGAGAACACCGGCAAAGGCGACTCTTCTTCGACAAGACAAGTTGGAAGGCACCAGGAGTCGAAGTTGAAGTCTTCGATGACGATGCACAAGAGGCCTCGGGCCGAACACGGCAAAAGGTTGTTGCTATGGTTTCTAAAAACAGCACGGCCCCAAAGCGTATCTCAGCGTATTGCGACTTACAGCTGAGGCGCATCACCTTGATAAACAAAAATCCATATCGATTGGCGAATCGCATGGCGCAGTAAACACCAGTTCATACAAGATAGAGAAGAATTCACAAACTGCCGAACTGCAAAATCCATATCTTCTGCCAAGGAGAAAGCGATCTTACCGTACAAAAGGAAGGCTTAGTGATGCTGCGGTAAGAAAGGACGCGTTTCAGGGTTGGTGCATGTTATGGCTGTGCAGGGAAGAGGGGGATGACTTCAGCTGGGTTGCTTGCTGTAGCAACGGGCCTTGATCTAGTGCCGCATTGCCAATCTCTTTTTTCAAAACCTAGATATCTCCTATAAGTCTTTTGTTTGACTCGACATCTTGTGTATACACAGTGAGGTAGTCCGTCAAGTGTCCTGGAAAGTGTCGCCGTCGCTGTCGCAAAGCGCAAAAGCCTCGAGTAAACAAAGCGACCACGATCCCTTCGACTCCCCAACAGATCAGAAATTGCTGAAGCACTCCTGAAACGGCATTACAAACAGCGACAACAAGAGAAGGGAACATACAGCGTTTGGCGCATATTGATTGGAGTCGCATATACGGCATACCACAGATAGAGTCGCAGACATGTCGTACAACCGTCTTGGCCGTAAGTGCAACATCCAACCTCCCGAAAGAAGAGTCGGCAGGAAGCGTGAGGAGCAGAGAAGAGATGAAGGTCATCGGAGAGTAAAGCTTGGAAGCTCTGGCATTCCTGAGACGGTCTCGTGGATTGCTGCGACGCTCAGCGTGTTGGCCACGCGTCTCATGAGCAAATATCGCTGACCTCTTCATCTTTGTTGCAGCATACGGCCGCCATTCCCCAGACGAAGACGAAGCTTACGGCGCTCAGTCGCAAACCCCCTTCATGGATCCTCGCGCTGGCAGGTCGCCGTCTCCTGGACACCCTTTAGAGTCGTACGCTCTGCACGACAACCCCTACACACACGATGAACCGCTACACATGCCCATGGGACCTGGTCCGCGTCCTGGAGTTTCTCCCATGCCAGGAACTCCCTCAGACAGATTGCAATCTCAGCCAACAGTAAGCATGATTAGACTTCTGACAAGTATGCGCCTTGCTGACCAACTACGCTAGTTCTCAGTAGAGCACGTTCCGCAAACATACGGCCACAGCGATAGCTATGATGCCCAGCATCCTTATCATTCGAGCCCTGTATACCCCCCTGGCGACTATGCTCTGTCTCCCGAAGACCACCACGATGCATACCACAACCAGCCATACCAACCCGCCATCACTCCTCTGGAAGACGTATACGGCCCTCCCTCTGGCGAACAAAACACCCACTACTGGCAAGATGAGGTCGACACGCACCCGATCCTGCAACAAGATTCCGCATACGGTCCCGAGCCCCATCAGATGCCTACGCCTATGCTTGAAGAGGAGATGGAAATGGAAATGAACGCAGAACAACCACAATCAGGCGGCGGCATTCGTCGATGGAAGACGGTGAAGGAAGTTCAGCTTTTCAACGGCAACCTGGTCCTTGATTGTCCAGTACCTCCTAGACTTCTGAACCAGATCCAGCACGCCCAACCTCCAGAGCGTGACGAGTTCACCCACATGCGCTACTCAGCTGCCACCTGCGACCCCTCCGAATTCTACTCCGAGCGCTTCACCTTGCGCCAGAAGCTATTCGCTAAGCCCAGACACACCGAGCTGTTCATCGTCATCACCATGTACAACGAAGAAGATGAGCTTTTTGCCCGTACTCTGATTGGTGTTATCAAGAACATCGAGTACATGAACTCGCGAAACAGCAGCAAGACCTGGGGCAAGGAGGCCTGGAAGAAGATTGTCGTCTGCGTTGTCAGCGACGGTCGTGCAAAGATCAACCCGCGGACCAGAGCCGTCCTCGCAGGTCTCGGTGTCTACCAGGATGGTATCGCCAAGCAGCAGGTCAACGGCAAGGATGTCACCGCTCATATCTATGAGTACACCACACAGATGGCCCTGGAACTCAAGAAAGGTGTTGTGTCAGTTAAGAAGGGAAACACACCTGTACAGATGCTGTTCTGTCTCAAGGAGAAGAACCAGAAGAAGATCAACTCCCACAGATGGTTCTTCCAGGCCTTTGGAGAGGTTCTTGACCCCAATATTTGTGTCTTGATTGATGCTGGTACCAAGCCAGGAAAGGACTCGATCTACAAGCTATGGAAGGCATTCGACCTCGAACCCATGTGTGCAGGCGCTTGTGGTGAAATCAAGGCCATGTTGGATCATGGTAAAACTCTCATCAACCCTCTGGTCGCTGCGCAGAACTTCGAGTACAAGATGAGCAACATCCTTGACAAGCCCCTTGAATCTGCCTTTGGCTTCATTAGTGTGCTTCCGGGTGCTTTCTCTGCCTACCGCTTCATGGCTCTTCAAAATGACAAGACCGGTCAAGGTCCTCTCGAGAAGTACTTTGCTGGTGAGAAGATGCACGGTGCCAACGCCGGTATTTTCACTGCCAACATGTATCTCGCCGAAGATCGTATTCTGTGTTTCGAACTGGTCTCAAAGCGCAACTGCTCTTGGATTCTGCAATACGTCAAGTCCGCTACCGGCGAGACTGATGTGCCCACCGAGATGGCTGATTTCATTCTTCAGAGAAGACGTTGGCTGAACGGCAGTTTCTTCGCTGCAGTCTACGCTCTTGCACATTTCCACCAGATCTTCCGCAGCAACCACTCCGTTGGTCGCAACTTCATGTTCATGATTGAGTTCTTCTACCAGGGCATCAGCATGCTTTTCGCTTGGTTCGCTATCGTAAGTGCCTTGGAGCCCTACATATGTGGAAACTATCGAGTAACTAACCAATTCACAGGGTAACTTCTTCCTCGTCTTCCGCATTCTCACAGGTTCGCTCTCCGATACAAGTCTCAGCTTTCCACCAGGCAAAGTGTTGGGTGTACTATTTGAATGGATATATCTTGCTGTCTTGATCACTTGTTTCGTACTCGCGCTCGGCAATCGTCCACAAGGCTCAAACAAGTTCTACATGACCCAAGTGTATTTCTGGGCGATCCTCATGGCGTAAGTCTCTCTCGTCGGCTGCACTCTAGCTTTGCTAACACTTGCAATAGCTATCTCATGTTCGCTACCGTCTTCATCACTGTCAAGTCTGTGCAGGCACAGCTGAAGGAGCACGATCATTTCACCTTCAGCATGCTTTTCACCAACTCCTTGTTTTTGACACTGATCGTCTCCATGGCCAGTACATACGTCCTATACTTCGTCGCCTCTTTCATGTTCTTGGATCCCTGGCACATGTTTACGTCGTTTTTCCAGTACCTCCTCCTGACACCAACCTACATCAACATCCTCAACGTCTACGCCTTCTGCAACACGCACGATATCACCTGGGGTACCAAGGGAGATGACAAGCCGGAGAAGCTGCCCTCGGCCGTTACCAAGCCAGGTGGTAAAGTCGACGTTACCATCCCCAGCGATGACCACGATCTCAACAGCCAATACGAGGAGGAGCTTCGCGTTTTCTCTACCAAGTGGACACCGCCAGAGAAGGCTCCTTCCGCTGCCGAGAAGCACGAGGACTATTACAAAGGATTCAGAAGTGCCGTCGTCTTGGCTTGGATGTTCTGCAACCTTGCACTTGCAGCAGTCGTGCTCAACACCGGTGGTCTCGACCGTGTCTCCGTTGGTGTTCAAGACGACAACCAGCGCAGTACCATCTACATGAGTGTTGTACTCTGGAGTGTCGCCGTTCTCAGTGCTTTCAGATTCATCGGCGCCTGCTGGTTCTTGGTCGTCAGATTGATCAGAGGTGTCTAGATGATGATGTTTTGGATGATTTCTCGTAATGGATTAATGACTTGGGCTTGATCTCACGGTCACGCTGAATGATGTAGCGAGGCGTTCTATCAGGCAACTTTCGGTTTTCTTGTTTCTCTTTCCAGCATTTGGGGTGTTCAGGGATGATGTCCATGATTAGGCTTGCCATATGATGATGATGCTCCTGGGCAACTATGGATAGACGAGTCTTGTAGAAAAAGATATGCAAATGCATGAATGATATGTTTAAACCTTTCTTCCTCTTGGTCTCAATACTTGTACATTTGCGCACCGCCATCCTCTTCCGACTTATGGCTCTGCAAACATGATCGAGTCTTCCTTGCTCGCCAATAGGCTAACATATTTCAATGCTGCCACCTCTGCTTGCAGACTTCAACCATCTGTTCGATGAGAAACACATTGCTCATCTGGTTAGTGTGCTGGTGGGCAAGCGTACAATAACAAGTCTGGAGTGCAGTCAGGAGGTCTCAATGCCTCAAGTTCTTGTCTCAATGACCTAAACACATCATAGCTGTCTAGAAGTATGCGTCGAAACCAAGACTGTTTGTTTTGACCAACAAAAAGTTGTCTTGACATGAGAAGCAAGATCAAACAAGAGTGCTTCTTCCATGCATGCCAATCTATGTGTGATAGCTATATCAAAGAGTGACTCTCCACAGGTTCTACGGTATTCTCTGATCTTTGCTTCACTGCTCTGTTCTATCCTTACCGCTGGAGTTGACTCGAGAGAACGAAGTCTGAATTCTCCACTACGACCAACCTCACCGGCGCCTTCTACGAGTGATCGCACTGTTCCTTCCGTCGCTATTCTTCGTTCTCACACCATCGTCGCCGAGCCACGAGTGAAAAAGCGCGTTCCGGATTCTCTTCTCACACCTATTTAAACCCTCTCTTCTTCTCTCGACACCACACCACCTTCCTTCCACTCCATCATCGCACTTCGACCTTCGACGTGCACTTTTTCTTCTACAACCAACCCACCCTTAACTATCAACACTCATCACGCCCATCATGTCTGATTGGGACACCGCACCTGGTAAGTAACGTGTGCTGCGTGTTGCGCATTTATCATCATTGATCGATTCGATCCTCCTTGTTCATCATTGCATGCCCACCACTCTCCTTGGTCACCTTCCTTCTTCCCTCCAACTGTGCATCTCAACTTCGTCTTCCACTTCGTCCACTACTCATCACTAACACCATGTCAGCTTCCGGTTGGGTCGACGACTCCACCGCTCAGGCCACCGCTGGCTGGGTTGATTCCACCCCGGCCCCTGCCGGCGACTACTCTGGCATCGATCCTGAGCACGTCTCCAAGCACGAAGACGGCGTTGACGGCGACACTTGCCACAAGTAAGCCAACAAATTTATTCCTCCCCTTCACACGGCTGTTTACTGACAACTCGTCCCAGCTGTGGTCAGTCGGGTCACTTCAAGAGTGACTGCACCGAGCCCCGCAAGAACTCTGGGGAGTGTTTCAACTGCGGTGAGGTTGGCCACAACAAGGCTGACTGCTCCAACCCTGCTGTTGAGCGCGCCTTCTCAGGCACCTGCCGCGGCTGTGGCGAGGAAGGCCATCGCTCGTCTGCCTGTCCCCAAGCCGTTTGCAAGAAGTGCAGCGCCACCGGTCACACTGCTACCGAGTGCAGTGGAAAGTTCAACGTCTACCCCGAAGACCTCCCCGAGGGCGTCGACGCTGATCAGGCCTGGGATAACCTCGTGGACGCCGATGCCACTGGCGACGTCGATGACTTCATCCAGGCTTTCTGGGCTTACTGCAAGCTTGCACCTGAGCTCACTCTCGTCCAGCTTGAGGAGTGCTTCCGCGAGACCGACTTCAAGTACTACCTCATCGCCAAGGAGCAGACTGTCCCTTCCAAGGTCCACACCAACGTTGATCTTCAAGGCAACGGTGACAAGACCTTCCAGATCTCTTTCCAGAAGACTCCCAAGCCTCGCCGTGCTATCCTCTCAGAGGGTTGGCCCAAGTCCCCTGAGGAGAACCTTGAGCGTCTCCAGGACGCCGGTTTCTCGATGGACAACATGAAGCCCTACTGCCGTAACTGCGAGGAAGTTGGCCACTCCATGAAGTCCTGTCCTCAGGAGCCCCAGATGGTTGAGAAGCCCAAGGTCGCTTGCTCCAACTGTGACCAGGAGGGTCACTACATCAGAGATTGCCCCAATGCTCGTGCTGTCCGCGGCGGTGTCGAGTGCAAGCACTGCGGTCTTTCCGGCCACTTCGTCCGCGATTGCCCTACCAAGGTACGTTCCTCCATGCTGTGCTGACATCGTGACTCTTACTGACACATTCTCAGCCTGCAGAGATTTGCCGCAACTGCCAGCGCGAGGGTCACAGATCTTCGGACTGTGTCAACGAGCGTGTCATCATCTGTCGCAACTGCGAGAAGGAGGGTCACACTGGCCGTGACTGCCCCGAGGAAGTCAACATGGCCAACGTGTTCTGTCGCAACTGCGAGAAGAAGGGTCATTACGCTAAGGACTGCTCTGAGCCTAAGGACTGGAGCAAGGTCAAGTGCCGCAACTGTGAGGAGTTTGGCCATGGTGCTGGTCGTTGCCCTAACCCCCCTGTGGGCCAGGATGACGCTCCCGCTGACCAGAACTACACCGCTGAGGCCGGTCCTTCCACTGCTCCCGAGGGTGATTGGATGAGCGCTGGTGCCGGAGCTGCCGATGCCGGTGGCGCTGGTGACTGGAAAGCTGCACCTGCTGCAGTTTCCGCCTGGTAAAGCACCAAACAACACAACGACTTTGGCGGTGACTGCGATTCCTGATGAGTCGTACATACAATTACTGCCATGGCTGAACTTGGCTGCTTGCATCGGCTTCAAGGCCAAAGATGCAAACTAGGTAGCTATACAGATCGGAGGAGAACTACTGCATTGTCAATAGTTTTACTGAGCAATAAAACCATTCTCTTCCAAGTTCTTTTTCGCTTGATCATATAAACTTATCATCTCTCTTCGTGATCACGTACCGGGAATACTCATCGCAATGCGGAGTGCTCTCAGATTGTTTCTTAGTCTATTGACCGAATATCTGGTACTCTCAATGGAGACATGCAACGGCTCAATGACATCGAGCATTGAGAGAGCCTTTAAAGAATGCTCAGTGAGGGCTGGCATGCCGCATACCACCATAGATGCATAGATGGTGATCGACAGGCACCATAGACTTCGATCAGTATTCTGGAAGACGTCGACGAACACGAACGGCCGTAGCTCGTGACATGTCTGCATCAAACACTGATCGACTGTGAGGTTCCAGCTTCCAGGACACAATCCGCACGTGTCTACTGCCGGATCGTCGTCGACAAGCAAAGCGGGGATATTGCTTTTTGATCTCTTTCTGCATGGTCGTTCGCTTGGTTCCGGTGTCGTGACAAGAGCTCCAGGCATGCTCGTTGTGTTGGGTTGATTCCGAGGACCTCTTTTGAAACGCATTTCTCCAGGTTGCACCACGGATTTGCTACGCTGGGAGCTGCAAAGGTGATTGGATAAGAACAAGCTTTTGGGTTCCAGGTACCTCTGTATCCGAGGCTCAAACGTGTTGATTCAACTTTGTGCTCGCCGGTTGTCTTCATCTGGCCATCCGCACGTGGTTTTCTTCCTGTTGATCACCTCGTGGAGAGGTTTCACGGTTACACTTACTCTACAGCCGCAAGCATCTCACATCCTCAAAACACGCTCAGCTCTTGTGTACTCGTACACTCGCCGTCTTCTACCGATGCACAAACACGCAGTTCTGTGCGATGCCGGCGACCACTCCGTGACAGCGCAAAACCACCCACGTGAGCATCGAACAAACTTCCATGACGAGAAGACGTTCAGGGCGGCAAAATGCACCGGCAAAGTGAGTCAAGGAAATGCGGAGCGCCCGCGATCTCCTCGCGCCACTTATTCAGACCGAGCATTTGACCGCGATGTGACCGGCCGTCGGCAGAGTCCGCCCACGCCCTACACCGCACCTGACTGGCGGAGGCTGCAGAAACAGGAAGCGGGACCGACATTACGAGGAAGGACCGGGGGAGTTGCCAACTTCCCCTTGGGGTGACCCACTGTCTCCGTATGACTGTGGAGTTGGCTCGTCAAGAGACTTGAGACAGGAAATCGTGAGGCAGAGTTGTATCGAACGGCCACCCACGTCAGCGTCAAGTCGAAATTAGATTCAACGTCGTCCCTTACACTAGCTCGACACCTTTAATTATTGCCAACGACGATATCGATGGATATAAACACGAGCTCTTTCGAAGAGGCGGGCACGATAACATGCATGGGCACCTAGCCCACGATGAGGAGAACTTCACGAGATATCGGCATGGGCATGCAGCTCAACTGCCTCTGCGCTTCAAGAAACGAACCTGCACCTGCTTGAGCAAGATGCGACTCTTGTGCGCCATCAAGTGTGCGTGGGGAAAAAAGCCACCCCGTTTTCTCGGGACGATCCTTCAGACCGGAGCTGCTGGATCGGGAATACCGTAGCGCTCCACTTGCCATCACAGACCTGGAGATGTGGGTGTGGCCGGGGAGACGTCTTTCTGCCCGGGCATGTCGTGCGTCACTGGCTCTCTCTCGCGAGTCGCAAGGGCCATCTCATACACCCAACAGCCGTTCGCTTTGTTTAGTCTCTCTAGTCCGAGGAGGCACGGATAGGTTTGTACCGTAGGGTTTGTATCTTCGTGGAGGAGAGTGGAGAAGTATGAGTCGCCAAGCTGATGGTGCTCAAACTCTCAGTGTTGCACTGCGGGTACCGTGTATTGATGTGCAGAGATATATATCTACTGGCGGCGCCGCCTCTCCGCTGATCTCATCAGCTCTGTTTTGCCCTTTCCTCTGGTTCGATCTCGCTCTCCCAATTGACATTCCAACAAGCTGAGCAACTTCATACACCTTGCCCAGCATGTTCGGCAAGAAGTACTATGGCCTTACAGGCACTAAGCTGAATATCGCAGTCGGTGTTATCGCCGGTCTCGATTTTCTGCTCTTCGGTTACGATCAAGGTAAGTGGTTCTGCTAGACTGAGTCCGAGTACAAATGCTAACCAGCCACAAGGTGTCATGGGCGGTCTGCTCACCCTTAAATCCTTCGTTGGCACGTTCCCCGAGATTGATACGCAAAATCCTCCCATGGGTCAGACTGCTTCATACACTTCCACCATCCAAGGCATCTCAATCGCTTCCTACAATTTGGGATGCTTTGTCGGCGCGTTGATGACAATCTGGATTGGAGACTGGCTTGGACGCCGTAAGACGATCTTCTTGGGATCCGCCATTATGGTCATTGGTGCTACACTACAAACATCTGCTTTCTCCCTCGGTCACTTGATTGCTGGCAGAATCATCACGGGAGTTGGCAACGGTATGAACACTTCAACGGTACCCTCATGGCAAAGTGAATGTTCCAAATCACATCGTCGTGGCCAGATGGTCATGATTGAGGGTGCTTTGATTACTGGCGGTGTTTGTATGTCCTACTGGATCGACTTTGGTTTCTCCTTCCTCGAGCCCTCGACAATCTCTTGGCGTTTCCCTATTGCTCTCCAAATCTTGTTCGCCCTCATCATCTTGGTGTTTATTATGGGCTTGCCAGAGTCGCCCAGATGGCTCATCATGAAGGGTCAAGAAGACGAGGCTCTGAACGTCCTATGCGCGCTGAACAACAAGGGTTCTGACGACCCTTACATTGTTAGCGAGTTTGCTGCTATCAAAGACTCTGCCATGATCATGCAACAAGGTGGCTTCAGAGACCTCTTCACCATGGACGAGGACCGCAATTTCCACCGTGTCGTTCTTGCCTACGTCAACCAGACATTCCAGCAGATCAGTGGAATCAATCTCATCACCTACTACGCTGCAAATATCTACGAGACTAGCATTGGTCTCTCGCCCTTCCTCTCCCGTATCTTAGCTGCCGCAAATGGAACCGAGTATTTCGCTGCTTCCTGGATCGCAGTTTTTACCATTGAGAAATTTGGTCGCCGCCAACTCATGCTGTTTGGTGCTGCGGGACAGGCCGCTTCTATGGCTATCCTTGCCGGAACCACTTCGAGAACATCCTCTGGTCTTGGTATCACTGCCGCTGTCTTCCTCTTCGTTTTCAACACTTTCTTCGCCATTGGTTGGCTTGGCATGACTTGGCTCTACCCTGTAAGTCAAATCTACGTATCTCACTGGAACAACGACCGACAGACAACATCGTCTACCTTGCATCAGGCTGGGCGCTGGTGTCTGGGGGCTTGGTGTTGTGGTGTACCCAAAATCCGACCGAAAAACGTGCTAACTTTTCTCCCTTCTTTCAGGCCGAGATTGTCCCTCTTCGTATCAGAGCTCCTGCTAATGCTCTGGCCACCTCTGCTAATTGGATTTTCAACTTCATGGTCGTAATGATCACCCCTGTTGCCTTCGAGACCATCGGATATCAAACCTACATCATTTTTGCTGTCATCAACGCATTCATCGTCCCTTGTGTGTACTTCTTCTACCCTGGTAAGTCCCTATCCTCTCTAGCTCCTGCCTACTCCCTTAGGCATCGGCTTGTCAACTACCCTCCTTTCTATACTTTATGCTCACAACACATGCAGAAACTCGCCTCCGCTCCCTCGAAGAAATGGACGAAATCTTCCGCAACACCACCTCCATCTTCAACGTCGTCAGCGTCGCCCGCGACACACCCAATCGCTACGGCAAGAACGGCGAACTCCTGATCAACTACATGGACACCGAAGCCGCTGCTGGCGCACGCCGCAGGAGTTCGCTTGTGGAGCCCAAATATGGTCACCATTCCAAGGGTGGCAAGGGTGATGGCGAGCAAGTTGAGAGATTGGAGAATGGATATGGATCCAGCTCTGCTGCTAGTGGTAATGAGAAGGTTTAGGTGATGAACATGTCTTGATGGCATGCATGGCTGTGGGAGTAATGGGTTGGACGATTTTTCATGTTTGATGTTTGATACCACTATTGATGCCTCGCGAGCTAGACTTGCTGATGGAAATGCATATTTTTCTCTTGAGAACATACTCTTTCCTGTTTATCTTCGAACCTCAGGTGGTCCGGTGTCATGTCTGAGCTCTGTGCATGAAACTGGCTTCCGTCCAGATACCACTTCTTCTGCTTTTGATTGCAATGCAGTTTCTCTCGGCTTATACTCTTTTTCGAGCGAGGGTTTTCCATAGCACTTGCTAGTCATGTTCTTCTCTCGTACACACAATGCAAATGATCCACACTGAACAACAATGGTTCAACTTGAGACGGTGGTGGGCGACCCACAAACATGCGTGATGTCATCAGTTCATCCCAAAACGAATACATCACGCCCATCTCGACCACGACGCTTGCCCATCACTATCAACTGACCTCAAGAATTATACACGTATCTCATATCGCTACCAGCCACACCACAAGAGATATAAGCAAACACAAGATCAGGAAATCATGCCTCGACTTTTGAGCAGGGTGACAGGTTTTGCAAGAGGTCTTCATGGAAGCATTCAAAGCAACGACAACTTAACATCCTCTTTGAACAATCCTTCTAGTACACTGTGACTGTTTCAGTGGACTCTCTCTCCAACGGTACTCGCGCTCTTATCTCATCCCGCAGCAATCTTGCTTAAATTGGCGATGGAGAGTGGTCTGGCTGAAGCATGCCCTGATTATCCTTACATCTTCACCACCAATCCTGGATACACAGAGCTCTTTTCGGCCTAGAGTATTCCGCTCATTGATTGAGACAGAACTGACAAGCTGGAAGATACAGAACATAAAGGAGAGGGTAAAGAAGAGGGAGAGGGAGGTTCGCAAATCAGAAATATGCAAGACCAGACATCCCCTAAAAGCCGAGGTCCAACAAGGAACACATGTACAAGCACAAGACACATGTGTGTAGCAAGAGTTTTGACAGAGAAAAGTTAATAGAATATAATGTACAATAGTGGTGGTGGTGATGTGGGAGGAGAGCTATCGGAAAAAACACAACAACGATTTTTGCGCATCCGCTCCTCCTTTTTGCAGTCAAACTTACACCCTTTCAATTCCAACGTTCGTTCGTGTGTTCTTCGTCCTCGATCGGATTATGCATTCCTTAATGATTGTTTTCTCATCCTTCATGCTTTTGACAACCGTTTATCGCATGTTGTTGGCTGAGGTGGGCATACCCTGCAATCTGTTGGCAAGCTGGGGGTACTTCTCCTGGACTTCGAGCTGGGTGCGGGTGGCTTCGGCGTAGGAAAGGGCGTTGACGATCTCGCCCTCGGTGCGGGAGAGCTCGGCGGCCTTCTCGAAGTACTCGAGGGCCTCAGGGACCTTGCCTTGTTGGAGGAGGAGCTGGGCCATGGTGGCAACGGCGATGTCGCACTCGGGGTCGACTGGGATAGTAGTTAGAATTTGCATTTTAGATGAAGATTTCACGGGTGAAACTTACTGATCAGAGCCTTCTCGCACAGCTCCTGAGCAGACTTGAAGTCTTGCTTCCACTGGAACAGAGCGAGTGCCTTGTTGATCAAGGGCAAGACGTTCATGCCAGTAACACGCTCCTTCTGCTCCATCTGAACGGCAGTCTCGAACTTCTCAATGGCCTCTTGGTACTTCTGCTGGTCGAGCAACAGCTCACCGTAGTAGTTATAGACGTCAGGGACCTTGTCGAAGTTCTTCATGCAGCGGCGGAAAGTGGCCATGGATGAGGCGATGCTGCCCATCTTATACTGGGTAACACCGAGCTGGATGTGGGAGAAGATGAAACCGGGATCAAGGTCGATCGACTTTTGGTAGTCCTTAGCTGCCTCTGGGAAATCGCCGAGAATGAAGTTGAGCTGAGCGCGGTGGTAGTAAACGTCGGGGTCCTTGTCGTTCTGGTTGATGGCGTCTTCAAAGTCCTTTGCGGCCTCATCACGACGACCAGCCTCGAGGTGCATGCTGGCGCGCTTGACGTAGCTCTGTGTCAAAGTGGCGTCCAACTCAATGCTCTTGTTCAGGTCGTCGATAGCCTCGGTCTCGCCGCGCAGGTACTTGAAGGTACCGCGCATGTTGTATGCGAAAGCCTCGTTGTCGCTCAAGTCACCAGCCTCGATGGCCTTCTCGAAAGCCTCGGCGGCCTCGTTGTAGCCCTCGCCCGTCTTCTTGTCCATTGCCAACAGACCCTTGCGGAACCACCACTTCCCGCTGTTCTCGGCCAAATCGGCGCTCTCGGCGATCGACTCGGCAAGAGGTCTGTCGCGGAAGCTCTGGAGGTAGTTGGTGATGAAGGTGGCGCTCGGCAGGCGGCGCTGCTTCTTCTCCATGATGGCCTTTGCCTTGTTCTCGGCGACCTTTCTGAGGAGGCGCTCGACAGCCTCGGCGGCTTGTGTATTGCGGAACGCGTCAATGATGCAGCTAGCAGTGTAATCGAGCAGGGCTTCGCTGTACTTGTCGGTCTGCTCGTAGGCGTGTGCGCGGCGGTTCAAGGCCTTGACGTACTCGGGGTCGAGATTGACGGCAGCAGTAGTGTCTGCGATAACGCGCTCCCAGTTAGACATGGCGTTCCAGCATGCGGCACGGTTTGAGTAAAAGACGGGGTCAGCCTTGCACAGCAGGGCCTGACCGTACAGGTCGATTGCGCGGTTGTAATCCTTTGATCCGTAGGCCTTGTTACCAGCGGCCTTGAGCTTGGCAGCATAGTCCTTCTTGGTGTCTTCCGACAGGCTTCCAACCATTGATTCTGTCACCTCGGGAACTTCATCCTCGCTCTGTACTGATGCCGGTTGGGGCTTTTCTGATGGAGAGGGTCAGCAATTGGATGGGGGCGTTGCGCAGGTCATATTACGGACCTTGAGGCTTGGTCTCGGGTGTGGGAGACTTCTGCTCTTTCTGTGCAGTCTTCTTAGCCTTTTTGTTCTCTTTGCGAGCCTTCTTCTTCTCTGCGGCAGCCTCGAGATCTTGCGGCGTGGGAGCAGACTCGGATGTGTAGTAGTAGATTCCGGCACCGGTGGCAACCAGAGTGACACCGGCAATGGTGTAGACAGCGGCCTTGTGCTCCGAGGCCCAGCCAGTGATGCGATCCCATAATGACGATGACGGTTCGAGCTTGACAAAGCTGGGCTGCGAGGCGGCCTGGGTCGAGGGAATTGTCGAGGCCATGTTGTGCGTGTGTGGCTATGTGCTAGTATTACAGGCCGAGCAAAAGAACAGCAAAAGACACAGTCGAGTTGAGATGGACAAAAAAGCAGTAGTGACGCACAGAAACGAATGGCTTGTCTGCAACTCGAACGCGAAAATGCTGATGACGGCGCTCTCTCATCGTCCACGGCCTTGGCAACACCGAGCTGTTTCCTCGAACTTCTTCCTCGAACTTCCGACTTGATCGTCAAACAACCACACCTCGTCACCTCATCCTACCCAGTAATCATGCTTCATGTTTGAAACTCTTGCATCCACCCTCACAATAAGGTGAGCTTGCTCCATAGCTCTTTCATGTCCTTCTGCGCCTTTCAAAAGCCTGGCATCTTGCAATAACCGAAAGTACTCTGTACATACGAGAGCCGGTGGTCTATTCATGCAGCGCGATGTTATGGGTTCGACCGCGTGAAATCAATAAATGCCGCGAACTCTTGACTCTTGGCTGCCCAGACCGTTTGGTTTCACGCTCCCTTGACATATTCTCGCCGTCGTGTTACGCTGTCGTCTCACTGTGAAATGCTGGATTACCAAGACTGCTCTCCTGTCTGGTCGCTCACAGCCTGCTCGCAACGTAATCTCTGAGACTCTTCAAAACTACCGAATAAGCGCCTCATTGTTGGCTGCGCTTAGATTGCGGTGATTGCGAGACCGGCAAAGTCGGCCAGAGCGAGCCCGTCAAAATACAAGGACGCAAGAAGCGCGGGGCTCTTCTTTCTCAACGCCCACACACCAAGCACCTCTCTAAAACCTTGCCATTTCCTCAATCTCGTCCTGAAACTCCCATATCCCTCGACTCCTCTCTTTCGTCGTCTTTTCGACGCTCCTAATTACTCCGCGCTCGCCCGTGCCATGGCCCTCGACTCTTGTTGATACCCCGACTCTTCTTTCCTTAAACTTTCTGGACATCCCACAATTCCGCCCCGCCTTCACTTCCACCACGAACCATAATGTCTCTCTGATTATTAGCCTGAACCGCTTTTCCACCCGCCAAAAATTTATCCTCGCCCTTTCACATCCCAGACGTCCTGGATCACCACCACTTGATCACTTCTCGCCATGTTGGATGAAATACCCATTCAAGATCAGTATGTCTTCACGTCGCTGCGCTACGATGGATCCATGAAGCGCAATGCCCAGAACCCCGTGTGTTGCCCGGACTCCAAGGCCGCATATCTCATCAAGTACCACTACGAGCGCCTCGTCACTGCAGCCGATCACTTGGGTTGGTACGACACCAACAAGAGGCTCAAAGGCCCTGTCGATCTGTTCACCCGAATTCAGACCGCCGTAGCTGAGCACAAAAAGAAGACTGGCAACAAATGTCCATTCAAGGTAAGCTTTCGATTTGTTCTTTCTTCTCACAATTTCTCAAATTTCCACTCGACGTGCGTCATAATCTGTGATTGTGAACAAAGATGCGCATGCGCCACAGGCACGCGACATTCTGAAAGAGATTGTCAAAAGAAGACTGCCGTGTTTGTACAATGAAACACCAGGGCTGACAATGTCTTACAGGTTCGAGTATGCTTGCGTCACAGCGGAAAGATGGAGATTGGTGTTGAGCCAATCATGGCCACGAAGCAACCACTTCTCTTCCCGACCACCCTGGACTTGGGCAAGTGCAGTGGAGAGGCAGCATCACAACATCCCATTTTCAAGGCTGTGCTGGATGTGTTACCTACTCGAACCACGACTTTCACTCGGGACAAGACTCACTACCGTACCATGTACAACTATGCCAGACAATGTGCACAGATCCAGTCATACCAGGACGCAAAAGAAGTCATCTTATTCAATCGCGACAACCAGGTTATGGACGGATCTATCACGACTCCCTACTTCTATCGCGACGGCAAATGGATGACTCCGCACAGAGATTGCGGCGGCCAGCAAGGAACTACCCGTCGTTGGGCTATCGACCAAGGCATCTGCCATGCTGGTATCATTGACATTTCTACCATCAAGCATGATGAGATTATCTGGCTCAGTAACGGCGTCAAAGGATTCTTTACTGCCCGCTTCGTCGCCTGCAACGATCGTCTTGCTCGCACACCCAGCTACGAATCCCGCATCTCCCACGTCTCCCGCAGCGACAGTGGTATCGATGAGAAGCACTCTCTTCGACCCCATCAGGATGAAGTCGCCGAGGACGACATCGAACCAACGCGCCAAAAGTGGACCCCTGAACCAGGCGCCGAGGACTTCAGAAACACTGCTTTTACTCTCGATGTCTTTGAGCGAGCTCTGAAGTTGTAAATGGTCCTTTCTTTTCTCTCTTTTGATTCTTTTACTTGATATCCCCTGGCTCTCACCGATCAGCCTCTTTTTTCTTTACTACACCGTTGGAATTTGCTGGAGCGAAAAATGGATGGCTCCCTTTTGGATTGGCTTTTACCACAAAACCCATGGCGTTTCTACTTGCTTGGATCGGATGGTGCAGACGGCGAGTGGAAAGAAGCACTGCCGAAACCTTAGAGCTTCAAAAAACGTGGACCGAGCAGAGGAATGGCTGCCTCCTCCAACGTTCTCTTTTCCTTTTGTTCCAAAGAACGCAAAGAACGATTCTATAGATATACCCTTTTTTACACAAACACTGATAATGTTTCTCACTCTTCCAAAAACCAAGACTCTCGAGTACACAAATTGTTGAGGTGCAACTCAGAAACCGCGCGTGCTTGGTACGGTGTACATGGGAGTCAGTAACTGTGGGATGCCGTGTTAACCGCGTTGTGGCCCGGCTGATGTGCATGATGTGCTTTGCAGGATGCAGGTCATTGCATGCTGCAAGGTCGCTCCGGCGGTGGACAAACGAGCTGCCGACTTCTCAACACTCACCTCAAAGCACACCTTGTCACAAGACCACCTTTTTCAACAAGATTTCATATTTAGATGAATTTTGGAACATAAGGTAATATCAAATCACACAAGGGTATATGATGAATATTATATGCAGAGAAGAGGAGGTATATCTACAATACAAGTTCTGAGGAATAAGTACCTTCAGGCAGGAGTGCAAGTCATCTATCACACAATCCTAGCAGCCACATCATCCTCCCTAGGCGTTCCTTTGACCACATCTTCCAAATTATCAGGTTTTCTCATAAACGCTTCTAGCAGAACCGCAACACTTGATCCTACGTTCAGACTGTCTACTCCAACATCCAATTCAGGGATCGCGGGCTTGACTCCTCTGATTCCGACGTTTGCGTCGGCTTTCGTGGCGAGGTTTGCACGGAGACCTTCACCTTCTGCGCCGATCATTAGGATGGATGGGCCGCGGGAGAGAGGAGAGATCATGGATGAGGTGAAGAGGTTTTTCTTCCCAGCCGTTGCTGACGTTGCGTTGGGTGCGACTGCTGCGTGGACGAGCCAGCCGTGTTTTTTGCAAGTAGTGATGAAATTTGCCGGGCCAGGGATAGAGAGGATAGTAAGTGCTTCTGCAGCACCGGAGGCGGCTTTTTGCACCACTGGGAGGTTTACAGGTGCACAGGTGTTTGTGCAGATGGCTACTGCGTCGACGGAGTAGAAATGTGCTGTTCGTAAGATATTGCCTAGGTTTCCGGGGTCGAGGATGCCGTCGAGGAGGAGGACGAGGGGTTTGCGCCATGTGTGTGTGTAGCGGAAAGGTATCGAGTTCGGATTTCCATTTATTTGGACTTCTTCGGCTGATTGTTCAGCGAGCTCGATACCGATGCTCATATCAGTGACTCCGAACTTCCCTAATGACTTTGTGGGGAGGGTAGGCAGGGGGGAGGTTTCGAGGATTACGCCATTGTGAGGGCGACCTTGGGCCATCTTGTCCATTTTGGGTAAGAAGGAGTCGTCGACGTCTTCCCATTTCAGATTTGCCTGTTTGCAGAGGACGCGGATGGTTTTTGCTGACGCGGGATTGGTTAGGGCGCGGCTATGGATGTAGAGTTTGTACATTTTGCGGCGTTTGGCTTTGAGGGCTGCGATTACAACGTTTAGGCCGTAAAGGAATTCGGAGGCGGCTGTTGTGTATGGGATGGAGACGTAGGCGTCTCTATCTCTGTCGTCGCGAGAGGGACGCATATCTCTGCTATCTCTGCTATCTCGGTCTCTGCTGTCTCTGCTGTCCCTGTCTCTGCGGTCTCGCGGTTCCTGGATTTCCTTGTACTTGTTTTTGCGGTCTTCGTTCTTTTCTCTGTTGTTTCGGACGAATGAGGAGAGTTGTTCGTCGTCGAGGCGGCTTTCTTCTTCGAGTCTTCTTCGCTCTTTTTCTTCCTTGGCCGAGAACTTATCCATCTGCCCATCTCTCTCCTTGGGCTTTGAATTGAAGCCAAGGACGCCTGGAGCAAAGTCTTCATCCTGTACGTTCTTGCCACTCATGAGGGCGGTGGCATGTCTGTTGACAAGATTCATAATAATCTCGCTACGCATGTCCTGGTTCAAAACGGATATGTCGCGGAGCTCGCCAGCCCAGTCGGCACCTTGTTTGGGAGTGGCTGGTGGTTGGATGGGGTAGACAGAGGCTTTGAGAGCACTCTTCGGATCGTCTTCTGTGAACCAGCGTCTTCCGGGGATGAAGATGTTTTTCGACTTCGCATTCTTGAGAGCCTCGCCTGTATGTTGAATGACGCGCAGCCAGTCCTTTCTCTGACGTTCCAAGGTAGGTTCGACGGTTGCAAGATCGGCCTTGAAAGTCTTCTTGAGCTGTTGTTTGATTTCCAAGGACGAAGCAGGCTTGTTGTTGTCGTAGACGGGCAGGGTTGACGGGCGTGTGGGCAGGGCTCTGATGTATTTGTCTTCGGCTCGCTTGACGGCGTCCATCAGTCTATTCCAATTTTCCTCGGTGAAGTGGTGTTTGTGAGTAAACGGGACCTTCATGATATCACCCCCATGGTCTGATTGGTCGTCTTCGTGGTTGGGTACATATTTGTTTGTTTTTCGAATTTTGAAGCCTTCGTCGGAGGCATTCTCCGGCCTCACACGTATGTCCGTTCTGGGAGCAGGACGATCATTGGTGTAACCTCTTTCCAGATGATTTCTGCCCTCGTATGCTCTCGGTGAGCTACGATCGTCTCTGCTCCGAGGCGAATCTCTGTCCCGGCGATTGTCATAGTTGTTGGGTCTGCGATCGTCTCCACGGTCCTGCCATGGGAAGTTGCCTCCACGTTCGTCTCTAGTTCTGATTCCGTCGTCGAGAGACTTGCGGCGGTCTCTGCGGATAGATTGATCGAGGGTACGGTTGATGGCGGAGAGGTTTGATTTATGGCGACATTGGAGGTATAGCCTAGGAGTACGCGCTTGCGCAAAGGCGGCGGCAAGCATTCCAGATGAGATTGAGGGTGGCGACTTTTGGTCCTGTCCGAAAACAAATCAAGTCTAGGAAAATAAAAAGCGGCAGGAAGGCATGAATCGCATCTGGAGAGCAAGTCAGGGTCCAAGCTCCGGTCGCGTCCCTCGGCCTGTCGCGTCTTGGACTTTGCGATTGCTGCTCTTTGTAGCAGAAAGTGTTGCGACTTCCTCGTTTGTATCTATTCCTTCCCACTGACATAGGCCTTTCTTTCTACTGGTGCACTCTGTACATTCTCCACAACATATATCACTGGCTTTCTCAGCATCCTTCTCGCCGAAGACGCGTACTATTTCGTCCGGGACGTGTATGCGCATGTCGAATTGATGCACCATGTCGTCCGCCTCGGAAGATGAACTGAATGTCGACATCTCCCAGTGGAAGCCTCGTACTGTAAACACTGCTCCTCGCCCAGTTGCTCCCCCGCCTAGGACCTTTGCCTCAATCAACACTCCGACCACTGTACCTGAGACGACCACCGGAGCCGAGGACGATGACTTGGATATCGATGCCATTATCGACGGCATAGCTGAAGATGATCCTGAACCTGAACTGGAATCACCCGCTCCTACTCTCCCACCTACAACGACCAGAAGACCCACACGGGACATCGAAATCGTCATCACAAAAGACCCCAACTTTGACCGTGAAGCCTATACCGACTGTACATATGGTGCCAACATTGTTCGCCGTGTATTGAAAGAGATTTCTCAGAATGAAGATGTATACTACAATGTCGAGTTTGTCGATAGACATACAGAGCAGGTGAGTCCTTACTATCATTCGTCCGCTACTATTCGTCCGCTACTATTCATCGAGGATGCCTTCCTATTCACACTATGCTACCCTCACAACCCTCGCAACCTTCACATATCTCTCATCACTCGCTATTCTTTCACCATCACTCTACTCCTCTATCCACTCTCATCGACCTATATCAAGGGTTGTAGAACCCTCTATCCACTCTACTTCCTTCCACTTTGCCTCTCGAACTCACGACAACTGCACAACCTAAACCCATAGTCTTCACATCCATCCAACATGCCTCCATTACGTCTCAAGCTAATCGCTCCGACTCGCCAGGTCTCTTTCAACGATCTATTAGAGTACGAGAACGGCCAAGAATCCCTGCAGGAATACAACGAGAACGTCCAAGACAGGAGCGACTATGCCGAAGAAGAAAGTGACGTCGAAGAGATCCAGCGCCCCAGGCCCAGCAAATCTGGTTACGTCGACACCGCTCAAGCCCTCGAATACCTGGAAGCACAAGACAACCCCTCACGCTCAAGAAAGCCAAAGGCAACCAAAAGATACGACAGCGAATCAGACGAGGATGGCCCGGCTCCTCGTCGTTCCAGGAGAGTCGTCCCGCCAGCTTCCGAGCCCAGGAGAGCCTCAAGACGTCTCCAATCCATGTCTCAGGCCGATTCAGAAGACAACGACGACGACGACGACGATGGCTTCATTCTCCAATCCGACGTCCTGCCCACCAGAAAACGAAAGCGATCTTTGAGATCCGCAAGTCGTCCCATCAACTACGCCGATGATGGTGAGGATGAGCTGCAATACGACAACTCGAGGCCTCGCACGTCACGCCCCATGGGCCAGGGAGTCCGCCAGTCGGGTCGATCGACACGTCACCAAGGCGACATGCAGGATCCAGGTGTTAACGACATCTATAGATCAGAGTCGGAACCACGTCCTGTCGCCCCTCCCAAGCCTGTCGGAGCTCGTGAATCTTTCAGGGACCTCCCACGCTCAGACCCTTTCCGCGCCCGTCACATCCAACACTGCGACTCATGTCAGAACGGCACTAACTTTGCACCTCTGATCTACTGTCAAGGTTGTGTCTATGCCTACCACAAGAGCTGCATCGGTCACCGCGGATCTAGGGAGCATCTGGTCACCAAAATTGGTAAGAACGACTTTGTTCTCCAGTGCCGCCGCTGTGTCGCCTATCCGATGAAGAAGGATCATACAGCTCCAGACCATGGAAGGTGCTCTGACTGTAAGGAGCATGGCTCATCATGTGTTCCTTTCAGGGAGCGCAAGACCCCTCAACAGGAACAAAAGGACCGCGAAGAGAACAATGGTGAGGACCCGATCTGTCCTGTTCCGCAAAATCTCATCAACAACCCCGATAATGTCATGTTCCGGTGCACTGCCTGCTCCAGAGGCTTCCACTTCGAGCACATGCCGCCGAAGTCGGACAGCCTGATGGACCTCGACAGCGACGATGTGGCCGCTCAGCGACTTCAAGAGTACAGCCAGGACTGGAGATGCAAAGAGTGTCTTGATTGTCCAGGCAAAGTCGGGTCACTTGTAGCGTGGAAGCCGATCGATGAAGACAACTACGACCCTAGCTTGGGCTACGACAGAATTCCTGAAGATGAAAAGGCTTACCTCGTGCGTTGGGATAGTAAGTCGTACTTCCAGGCTGCATGGATGCCTGGACCTTGGGTCTGGGGTGCCACCGCTGGCGCCATGCGCAAAGCCTTTGCGAAGCGTGACGAGGCACGTCAACCCAAGATGCGCACTGAAGACGCGATTCCCGAGGACTTCCTTCGCATCGACATTGTGCTTGATGTCAAATACACCAGTATTGTTGACATCTCGACTGAAGAGATCGACAAGGCACGTATTCGTGAAGTCGACATCGCTCTGGTCAAGTACAAGGGCCTTGGGTATGAAGATGTTGTTTGGGAGAAGCCCCCTACTCCTGATGATGTTGATCGCTGGACTGATTTCGTCGTCGCTTATAACGATTGGGTGCTTGGCAGATACGTGAAGCAGCCCAAACCACCGCAGCTCAAGACTCGCCTCGAGAAGGCGAGATCTCTTGACTTTGCGCAAAAGCTTGAGAAGAAGAAGCAGCCTAATAACATCACTGGAGGAGAGCTTATGAATTACCAGATGGAGGGTCTCAATTGGCTCTACTACAAATGGTACACACACAAAAACGCCATTCTGGCTGACGAGATGGGTCTAGGAAAGACGATCCAGATCATCGCTTTCCTCGCCACTCTAGTTCAAGACTGGAATTGCTTTCCCTTCTTGGTTGTGGTACCCAACTCCACTTGTGCCAATTGGCGTCGTGAAGTCAAGCAATGGGCTCCTTCCTTGAGAGTCGTCGCATACTTCGGAAGCAAGGAAGCTCGCGACTTGACCTACCGCTACGAATTATTTGCTCGCGATAGCAGAGAGCTCAGATGTCATATTGTCGTGACTTCCTACGACTGCGCTGCTGATGACAGTGCTCGCAAGTTCTTCAAGTCCATTCCTTGGCAAGCACTCATCGTCGACGAAGGACAGCGTTTGAAGAGCGACAAGTCCCAGCTATACTCAGCGCTGGCGTCTTTGAAAGCACCTTTCAAGGTTCTCCTGACTGGTACGCCTCTGCAGAACAGCGCACGTGAGTTGTTCAATCTTCTGCAGTTCCTCGACGACACCTTCGATGCCAGTCAGCTGGAAGAGAAGTTCCAGAATCTTGACACAGCCAAGATTCAGGAGTTGCACGGCATTATTCGCCCCTTCTTCCTGCGTCGCACAAAAGCTCAAGTCTTGACCTTCCTTCCACCGATGGCCCAAGTAATCGTACCGGTCTCTATGTCTACCGTCCAGAAGAAGCTTTACAAGAACATTCTCGCAAAGAATCCAGACCTCATGCGCGCCATCTTCCAGGGAGCTAAGGAACTCAGACCCACAGAACGCGCTAACTTGAACAACATCCTTATGCAGCTGCGCAAATGCCTTTGCCATCCTTTCGTGTACAGCACCGAGATCGAAGAGAGAAACGTGTCTCAAGCTGCCAGCCATCGTAACCTCGTCGATGCTAGTGGAAAGTTGCAATTGCTCGAGATACTCCTTCCCAAGCTCAAGGAGCGTGGTCACCGCGTGCTGATCTTCAGTCAGTTCCTTGATATGCTCACTATGGTGGAGGACTTCCTTGATGGCCTTGAGATGCGCTGCCAGCGTCTCGATGGAACTATCAGCAGTCTGGAAAAGCAAAAACGTATTGATGAGTTCAATGCACCTGACTCTGCCTTGTTTGCTTTCTTGCTTTCCACTCGTGCCGGAGGTGTTGGTATCAACTTGGCGACAGCAGATACTGTCATCATCTTGGACCCTGATTTCAACCCTCACCAAGATATCCAAGCACTGAGTCGAGCTCATCGTATCGGTCAGAAGAAGAAGGTCTCATGCTTCCAGATCGTCACTCGTGCCAGTGCTGAAGAGAAGATCATGTCCTACGGTAGACGCAAGATGGCACTGGATCACGTCCTGATCGAACAGATGGACGCAGACGATGCTACAGATCGCGACCTCGAAGGCATCCTTCGCCACGGTACCAAGGAGTTATTCGATGACGATGGAGAGAAAGACATCAAGTACGACTCAGCCGCAATCGATAGGTTGCTCGAAGTTAGCAACGTCGAGCATACAAAGGCTGGTGAAGACAAATCGGCAGAGTCAACCTTCTCATTCGCTAGGATTTGGGCCAACAACGAGCTCGAAGACACAGCTGTCGAAGGACCAGAAGCAGCAGAGGTGGCTCCTGATCGCGACGTATGGGACAAGATTCTTAAGGAACGCGAAAGAATTGCGGCAGTCGAAGCGGCGGCCGCTGAGCAGGCATTCGGACGTGGTCGCCGAACCAAAGCAGTATCGTATCTTCTTCCAACTTTCCCTGGGTCATTGCTAACTCTAATTAGACGGTTGATTATGGCGATGGTACTAACCAAGACGGTCCCGAGGCCGTCATGGGTCCTAAGGATGCTGATAACGGCTCTCCTATTCGCCCCTCCAAACGAACTCAAGTAGATGATGATTACGACACAGACTTCCGAGACGATAGTGACGATGAGAGCGTCGCAGCAGAAGAGCCTGAAGACATCGTCGACCCGACAGAGCTGCAGGCTCCTGATCAAGCAAAGACCACTTCCAAGCTGATTAGACCGACTGGTAAGGAATTTTCTTTACAAAGAACCCCCATCAAAACTCCCACCAAACCACGCAAGAGTCCAAGAAAGACCAAAACTGCAGTCTCAACACCCACAAAGAAAGTGGCTTCAACGCCTAAGAAACAGAAGCGTGCCACTCCTTGCACACCTGCTCCAGCATCCAGGCGAGTCAAGTATGCGGCCTCGGCAGCATCTCATGGCATGAGTGCGCGAGAGGCGCAGATCAATATGCAGAGATTCGGTGCTGCAGTCCCATCAGGCTTCGTCGACCTCACCGGAGATAGTGATGAAGACATCACTGTCACTGGTGCCAACTCGTTGCCTCCTCCACCTCAACAAGAAGAAGAATCTATCTGAACACTTACTAATCTTTGTACTTTTATCCAGCCCCACCATTGTTTCGTCGCGTCGAGATACCCAATTACCGCAATTACGACCCTGAGTTCACAATCCCAGCCTCGAACGGCAACCCACCGCGACAGCCTCAAATGGCGTCATGCGTAGCATGTCAACACATTCACCCCCTAGGTAGCTGTCCTCTCAAGCTTGCGGGCGTCGAACACTGCGGACTCTGCGGTCTCGCACACTATGGCTTCTCTCGCATCTGCCCACACATCAATTCAGAGACTCAAGTACGCGAGATGATCCAAGCTGTCAAGTCATCTTCAGAAGCTGGACACTTGAAGGCAGAAACTATGAAATACCTTACTGGACTGAAGGGTACGTTAGTGCAGAAGAAGAAAAAAGAGGCCGAGAGGAAAGCTGCTCTGGCGAATGGAAGCGCGAATCCGAATGTGCTGCCGAGTCAACCACAACAGACTCAGGCGCAGCAACAGGTGCACAATGGCACGCCCTTCCACATGCTCTGAATGTAGAGCGGGATATACAGGAAAGTAAATGACCTTTATCACATACCCCTTAATGCAATGACTTTTTCTTTGATCGCTCTTTCCCCGATAGAATTTGATTATGATGCGCCTTATCTTGGCTCGAAGTAGCTCTCGCCAATGTCGAGGAAACGTTGCAGGAAAAAACCACCGATGAGCATTTCTTGACAGGCTGCAAGTTTCAATGCCTTGCCTTTCGAAGCGTCCAAGAACTGAACATACTTGAGACCAGTAACAAAAGTTGTTTGGCAGTCGTTGTGATTTGCTACCCTCGGCATGTTCGCGAATTCGGGAGATTGTCTCCCGACGCACGTGACAAGTACTTACCGGCAAAGGCTGGGTAAATACGAACACAGAAGGTACAACCTTGAGCTTCCACTGTACATCGCTGCAGATCAGAACCCCATATCGACACTCCGCGATTCCTTCGGCTTGGCCATTTGGAGGGGAAGACTGAACAAGGCAGAGTTGGCGACGGTTTGCTTGGACATCGTGCCTTCATGGCCCCTCATGGCTCTTAAGCTTCTTGCTTGCACGGTCCGTCATGACGGTTCCTCCATGGTCCCAGCCCAAGTCAAGGCATAGAACCGATGATTTTTTGTAACCTGGTAGAGCCAAGGGCCGGAATAAACAGCTTATATAAGAAGGCTTCGTCCACCCAAAGACTGTAAGTATTGAATCATTTCCTATAACTTCAACCATGGTAAAAGTGTGTGTTCTTGGTCAACTACTTGGCCTGGCTTCTGTGGCAGTCACCCAGCAAGTATACCTGGAGGCCAACGGGTCCACACCTCGACCATGCACCAAGTGCATTGAAGGCGAACCGCAGTACACCTTCACACCTTTCCAATATAGCATGACCTCGACGGTGCGATATGCTACATCTCGTCCCTCGCCAACAACTACCACAACCTATGCTCCGCCATTAGAGAGCTTGACTTCTCTCATCGGTACTGTATACTATACCACTTGGGGCAAATGGAATCCAACTGCAAACGCAACTGCAACAGACACGGCAGACCCATATGGAAACGCCGCTTGGACGGAGTTGTGGAGAATGGCCAATCCGCCCAACTTCACCCAAGAAGCCGCAAGCGCTTTTTACAGTACTACAGTCGAGCCGACCCCAGTGCCGACTGAGGAGCTAGTCCTGCCTCCGAGAGACTACTTCGGCCCGACCGACTGCTACAACTTTCCTCCTGGTTTTGAGTTTGGTGTTGCAAGTTCCGCCAGCCAAATTGAAGGAGCTACGGCGGAGGAAGGAAAAGGTCCATCCCTAATGGATATCTTGGTCCAAGATGACCGACCAAAGGACTATGTCACCAACGAACATTACTACACCTACAAGCAGGACATCGAGCGGGTTGCTGCCATGGGTGTCAAGTACTTCTCTTTCAGCATTGCCTGGACCAGGATCTTGCCTTTTGCACTGCCCGGCACCCCGGTCAACCAACAAGCGATTCAGCACTATGATGATGTGATCAACTATATCATCGAGAAGGGAATGGCTCCCGAAGTCACGCTTTTGCACTTCGATACACCATTGCAGTTTTATGGCTCGATTGAGAACGTCACTGCCTTACTCGCCGAGACAGAAATTGGTTATGTCAATGGTGGATACCAGAATGAGACCTTCCCAGACGCCTTTGTCAACTACGCCAAACTTGTCATGACACACTACGCTGATCGTGTGCCGGTCTGGTATACTTTCAACGAGCCTCTGCTTTACTCTGCAAACGGCAAATCCATCGATCATGTTATCAAGTCGCACGCTCGTGTTTCCCATTTCTACAAGGAAGAGCTGAAGGGTACCGGCAAGATTGCTCTTAAATTCAACAACAACTTTGGCGTGCCTCGCGACCCAAAGAGCGAAGCTGATGTGTACGCTGCCGACCATTTTAATTCGTTCCAGCTGGGACCATTCTGCAATCCCATCTTCCTAGGTCAAGATTACCCCGAATCCTACAAGATGACCATCACCGACTACGTCCCTTTGAGTCAACAAGACCTCGAATACATCAACGGAACTGCAGACTTCCTGGGCATTGATCCTTACACAGCTACAGTGATTGCACCTCCAGAACCAGGTTCCATCGATAGTATCAAGGCATGCGCCAGCAACTCATCAGCGGAACTACGACCCTACTGCGTCAATCAGACCACCACGGACATCTTTGGCTGGAACATCGGCTATCGCTCCCAATCATACGTCTACATCACCCCCACCTACCTGCGCCTCTACCTGAACTACCTACACAACACCTTCCGCACCCCCGTCGTGCTCACCGAATTCGGCTTCCCCGTTTTTGCCGAAGCAGATAAGGAAAACCTCTCCGATCAGTTGTTTGATTCTCCCCGCAGTGTTTATTACTTGAGCTTTATGTCTGAAGTGCTAAAGGCGATCTGGGAAGATGGCGTGCAAGTGTTGGGAGCGTTCGCTTGGAGCTTTGCTGACAATTGGGAGTTCGGCGACTACGATCAGCACTTTGGAATCCAGACTGTCAATCGTACGACCCAGGAGAGGAACTACAAGAAGAGTTTCTTTGATTTGGCGGATTTCATGAAGGCTAGAGGAGTAGAGTAGTTCTTTCTTGTATGCAGCCCCCCATTTGCTGGATTAGGTCACTCTTAGCCATCTCTCGCGACTACAACTAAGGCCATTCCGGCTAAAGGAATGCACAATGCTTTTTAGACCAGTGAATCCCTGCACTAGGAAGCGCTGACTTTCACACTCTCCGTGGAGGACTGCACTGATCTTAAAAGCATTGTGCATTCCTCCAGCATGCTCGTGACACAAGTCTGCACACGAGGAGGTACGACTCGACAGCACTACGAATAGTGATCGGTGCAGAATGCATTGATTCAACAACCAGACATTATAGTTTGAATGAAGTGTCTCACAAGCACATACGGCCACAGTCAGCTGAAAACTGGGCATCCCGTCCGCTCTGCCATACATAAGCAGTTGAACGGCAGATTAGTACTACGGTGCGTGGGAATCCCTGCTGCTGTATGTTTTGCATTTCCTTTTGCCCAAATGCTTCTAGCTTATATCCAATGCAGCAGTCGCGATTGTCGTTGCTAAGTGGTCACGCGAGCTGTTACATACTGTATCCAGAGCGGCACAGCACACCATGCCTTATCTCCATCAAGATGGCCGATCGTTCCGGATATTAATGACCCCATCGCAATCACCCTATTACTCCTTCCTTCCAGAATCCTTTCGCCTTACCGTCGTCATGCAAGCGAGTTTGAAACGCCCACATATGCCCCTAGTTCCGAGCATCTTAGTTGATAAGTTCAATACTTCCCCACTTCATCTCTTTGTGCCGCCAGCCCTTCTGTCATTCTCTACTGGGGACTACATTCGATAAAGTAGAACCGTACTTCCTGAAAGTATTACAAGATCATCATCAGAATGCAGCCACTGCGCTCTGCTCGAATGCGCTGGTCTTCTACATTTCGGATGACAAATCGACTTGGATATTCCACAGCAAATTCACAATCAAAGCACACTGCCATCAAGACTGCGACATACATTGCCTCCGCTACTTTGGTTGCTGGAACAGGTGTTTGGTGGTCTACCACTGCCCGCGATAATGTGCCACTCCTGGACAATCGGCCAGCTGAGCATATGATCCCCAAGTCTGGTTTTTCGAAAGACGAAGTCACCGAGATGCTTCTGCAAGGAGCATACTCATTTCTAGTCAAGAAAATTCCTGGTGTGAACAGATACGATGGTGTCCAACTGGCCTCGAACAGCCCGTGCGAGGACCGATTTATTCATGGTCAAGTTCTCTCACCCTGGAACGATGGCAAAGCGTGGATGGCTTGGGCTATCTTTGATGGGCATGCCGGCTGGCAGACAGCAGACTTGCTGGAGAAGCAACTTCTATCTCACGTGCAACAGTCTATGAGTCGAGTCAAGCGCGTTACAGAACGAGAAGTCATGTCTGAACATATGATTCAGCGCGCCATTACAAAGGCCTTTGTGGATCTTGACAGTTCCATCATGGATAGCGCTCAGCAAATCACCCAAACCGACCTGCCGTTGACAGAAAAGATCCCAAAGTTGGTTCCCGCTTATGCTGGCTCATGTGCTTTACTGTCCTTGTATGATCCTGTTGCAGGTAAGCTACATGTGGCATGTACAGGAGACTCAAGGGCAGTCCTCGGACAAAAGAACGCAAATGGTACATGGGAAGCAGTACCTTTGTCTGTTGACCAGACCGGTAGCAATGAAGATGAGATCGCAAGAATCAACCAAGAGCATCCTGGTGAAGAAGGAATTGCTAAGAATGGGCGGATACTGGGAATTATGGTTTCTCGAGCATTTGGTGATGGTCGCTGGAAATGGCCTCTGGAGCTACAGAAGGAGTGCGAGCAAAAGTACTGTGGTCCAGCACTAAGACCTGGTGCTAAAACACCACCGTATTTGACAGCCGAGCCAGTTGTTACAACGACCACTGTGCCCTCGGACAGACCCTCTTTTCTCATTTTAGCGTCAGATGGCTTATGGGACAATCTCACCAACCAGCAGGCGGTCGACCTAGTTGGAAAGTGGCTGGAGTTCAAATCTTCTGGAACAGTTGATGAAAACCCATCGCCGACTTACGCACCGTTCGACTTTAGTCAGTTCAAGCTGGATGACAAATTCGAAGAGGAGAGAACAACCGTTCAGGACGACAATGCTGCAGTGCATCTGATGCGTAACTCTCTCGGCGGTAACCATCACGAGATGATAGCCGGTCGGCTTGCAGTACCTGCCCCTCGCTCTCGCGACGTGAGAGATGACATTACTGTGCAGGTGGCCTTCTTCAATTGCCTAGAGGCAGCATAGATGAGCAGATCGATTTCTCTTTCGCCGCATTACTCTTGCCTATCGTTCGCATTTCAGTCGTTGTGTTTCTCGCCGTTGACCGCTTCATATCTCTACCGAGGAGCAATTTTCCCTTCATGGTTCCCAATCTTCAGTATAGACAGTCGTTCTCTTTGTCAAGGCATTCCATCCTCCCCGTATGATCTTAGAAATGCACAATTTCAGCATTGTTAGAGGTAGCCTCTACTCAGAGCATAGTAATTAGCGCCTCTCTATAAACGATTATACCGACCTAAAAAACATTGTGCATTTCTACAGGCTAGATGACTCCAGGGGTGGCCGTAGGAGATGGCTGGAAGAGCCAGATTCTGGCACATAGGGAGGATGTTTAGCCCTATAACAACACAGTGGTCTTTGTCTCTAATCTTGTGTCTCTAATCTTGGATTTCATAACAATATTAAAGAAACCTATGATTTACTTTACGCAAGTGAGTTATCTCGATCAACCTGTGTTCAGAAGCCCCTGTCCAGACTCGATTTTCTCACAAGACACTGAAAGCAACACAAAATCCCAAAACCAATAGACCAGTTGAAATCGTGATCATCGTGCCTGCTCCTCCCTCTTTACCTTCATAGGCAAACTCACAGTTTTGCTTCTTCGATTGATGCTATAATTGTCATAGACTGAGCCACTGCTTTGCTTCTGGAAATCAGGCATCCTGGAGTTTAACTGTTCAAGTCGATGATGTTCAATTGTTTTTTCATTAATTTAAAGGTGTATAACAAATGGTGTGTACCATATCCAACAAGCAAGAGGCTCCAATAGAGTGCCGGATATCTAAAACGAGAATTTCGTAAAACAACAAGAAAGCCAAAGCCGAACAGCAGCGATAAAAGAGGAGAAACGCGCTTCGAAAAACGAGAAAGAAAAGAAGGGTATGAATGGAGGTGACATTGTAGAAAGACAAGAGTGCGAGAGAAGAGGAAAGAAGAGAGAAGAGAAAAGGGGGAAAGGGAGAGCCAAAATGCCAAACGCTACCATCCCTTCTCCATTTTGTTGCTTAAAAAGAGCATATCCAACATGAAGGAATTGTAGGACAGTGATGATTGTCCGAGCCGAACAACGGCGCTCGGTCTCGGTATACGCGTGTTTGCTGTCAAAGTACGAGTCTTCGAAAAAGCCGTCCCAATCAACCAAAATCGGTTTCCTCGACGTCGACGGGCTGACCCCAAATTCCACTTGACTAAGTGGCCAGCCACGAGGCAAGAGTCATTCTGCTTCAGGTTGGCAGCATGGCATACGGTGAGCTTGGCACTGTTATAAGTCGGCGACGAAGACAGACTTGACCTTGCACTTGTGGTCGGTGTAGGCAACGAGCGCGCAGCGATGAGGATGCTTCTGCTTGCGGAAGTCGACCTCAGCACGGATGGATCTGAAGCCGTCATTGAGGTGCTGATAGTCGTCATGGTTGAAGCTCTCGGCCTTGCGCTTGTTGGTTGGGAGGGTCGCAGTTCTCGTTGTTGGCAGGCCAGACCAGCCAAGCCTCTTGACCGAAGAAATACACCCTCTCTTGCATCCGCTGTAGCAAGAGTCGAAAGGTTCTTACGGCGTGGCGCTGACGCCTTCCATCTTCTCAG